>Ga0326727_10001157_pt1 | contig 101483 bp, 84 predicted proteins | sample MB2enrmetagenome_FD_207643 | JGI IMG/M metagenome (GOLD analysis project Ga0326727, IMG submission 207643) | Lab enriched peat soil microbial communities from McLean, Ithaca, NY, United States - MB29MY | ecosystem: Environmental > Terrestrial > Soil > Wetlands > Peat | place: USA: New York... | reverse complement strand
TAAATAACCATCCCGACTATAGAGGAGGTCGAGGCAAGTTATGTTGTGGAAAGGCCCAGGGGCATCAAAGCCTCACGCGGCGCTCCGAGCTCTACACCACATAACGGGGATCGCCACAAAATGGCACTTTTGTTATCGATAACAAAAGTGCCGAACATTCTCCAAGATCAGAAACCCATCTGGACCTTTCCGGCGAAGGCGCTCAAGGGCGAACATTGGAAACCGATGCTCGCCATAGCTGGGGCTACCGCGGGTCTTGTGGCCCTTGACACCATTGATGCGCCTTATTTCCGCCGGACCAGCGCTTTCAAGCAGTTCAATAAAACCTTTAGCGGAACGAACATGGGAGTGGGAACGGCAGTTGTGCCGCTCTCCTTCTATGCCATTTCCCTGATTCGCAAGAACGCGTACGGTCAGCGCACGTCGCTGTTGGCTGGAGAAGCCGTAGCCGACGCGGAAATCCTGACGACGGTAATGAAGCACGTTGACCGCCGCCTTCGACCTTCTGATGTTCCACCTTACGGCGACTTTGACGACACATGGTTCCGGGCGCATGAAACGCTGTCGGGCGGCCAGGCAAGTTTTCCGTCCGGCCATGCCATCGCGGCGTTTGCTGTGGCAACGGTTTTCGCCGATCGTTACCGCGACCATCGTTGGGCGCCCTGGGTCGCTTATGGGCTTGCTGGACTTGTAGGCTTTTCGCGCATTACATTAACGGCTCATTTTCCGTCAGACGTCTTTGCGGGCGCCGCGTTTGGCTACCTGATCAGCCACTACGTCGTATTACGCAATCACTAAAGCCACTCGCGGAGGCGAGCTCGACCGCAAGTCCAAAATAGGAGGGCAGAGATGAAAAAATTCGCGCTAGGCGTAATCGTAGCCCTTGTCTGTATCATCGGGGGAGAGTACGCCTACTTCGCCGGGGGCTTCGCGCCAGTGGTTGCAGCCTCGCGTCCACTGCGGTTCGAAAGGAAACTGGCGCATATGGCACTTAATGCAACACTAAAAAGAGAAATCCCGAAGACGGTCCCAATTGAGGCCAACGAAGCGAGTTACCTTGCAGGCGCGGATGAGTACTTAAGCGAACCTTTTCCCACCTTTCCCTCTGCCATATTTACCGTGATGGGATTTTATTCTCTTGATGTTCCGAATTGCCACGCGCCCCCCATCGCGTGTTGAAGGTAGGGTTGGCGGAATGTTGCGGGATGAATATGCGCGCTGTCTTGTGGATTATTATCGGCCTGACGGCAGTGTCATCGACCGTTCTCGCGCAAACCGACGAGATCCAGGTCTATGATGCGGAGATCGAACCGCAGGGTATATTCAATCTAATGGTCCACAGCAACTTCACGCCCGCTGGACGGACTGTCCCCGTCTTCCCTGGGGCCATCATCGCTGATCACTCGTTCAACGGAACTGCCGAATGGGCCTACGGCGTGACGCCCTGGATGGAGCAGGGACTCTATCTTCCCGTGTACACGATTTATTCGATGAACCACGTCACAACCATCAACGGCTTTAAAATCCGCGAGCTGTTTGTCCGGCCCCACGCTCACGACCACACATTCTTTTACGGGGTCAATTATGAGTTCAGCGTCAACGCCCTTTACTGGGAAGACAGACGCATCAGCTCCGAGATCAGGCCGATTATCGGGCTGCACTTGCATCCCTGGGACATCATTTACAACCCGATTGTCGACACGGACTTTACGGGAGGTTTCGGCAACCTCCAGTACAACCCGGCCGGGCGAATCGCCTACAACCTCAATGACCGGTGGGCCGTCGCCGCGGATGCGTACGACGGGTTCGGCCCGCTTCGCCGCTTTGTTCCCTACCACCAGCAGTTTCATGAAATCTGGGCCGTAATGGATCACTCCAGCAGCAAGTTTCTCGGCCTCGCTGTCGAAGCCGGCATTGGGTTTGGTTTGACTCCAGGCTCCGACAAAATAACGCTCAAGTTGATGCTGTCCCGTAACCTTAACGCGCACGCCTGGCGACCCTAAGTCTGCGGGTTAGGGGTTAGGCCAGGCGATTAAACCCGGCCCGTATATCCACCAGAAAGGTTGGGGTGCGTGGTGGCGGAGCAGGGAGGCAATCCGCGCTTAGTACGAAGAAACGAAAAACCGCTTAATAGATTGCACTGTGTGCCATGGCATCCGGGGGAAGAAGCAAACTCCGATTGCTCGCGGAGAGTTTCCCATACCGCCAGAGTTATTCAAGGGGAAAGGTGTCACCGATGATCTACCCGGAGAGACATTTTGGAAAATTGCGAATGGAATTCGGCTGACGGGTATGCCGGGCTTCAATCGGAGCCTCTTCGAGACCCAGATGTGGCAGATCTCGCTGATGCTGGCGATTGCTGACAAGCTACCTAATTCGGTCACCGCGGTGTTAGCGGGACAACTCGGCACGCCGAAACCCGCCGGCCGACCACCGAAACTGCAACCAGGTGGTCTCCAGGTAAGGGCAGGGCAGCGCGAAACAGCAAGTGCAAGACAGTGAGCAGTCAGGAACCCTAATGCCGAAAACACACGATTAACCTCCGGACGAAGGCGACCCCGAATTGCTGCTCCGGGCCGTCTGGTCCTGTTAAAGTTCTAACGCGAACCCAGCACTTTCGAGTAGAGGGACTCAAATGCTGCCACCACTGTATCGATGTCGTGTCTCTGGATGATCTCAAGACTCTTGGCGGCCATGGCAGTTCTCAAAGCTTCATCGGAAAGAATCCTGATGGCGGCAGCCGCCAGAGAGCGGGAGTCGTCGGGTGGGAACAGGAAGCCATTTTCTCCATCGTGCACCAACTCGGGGAGAGCCAAGGCGTGGGCGGCGATCACCGGAAGGCCCGACGCCATCGCCTCCATGGTGACGATGCTCTGCAATTCTGAGGTGCCCGCCATCACAAACAGATGAGCGGATCGATAGAACCGGCGCAACTCATCGTCCGGAATGTAGCCTGTAAACGTTACTCGCTCCCGTATTCCAAGGTCTGCTACCAAACTCTCCAATGCACGCCGGAGTTTTCCCGTTCCTGCCACCACTAAATGGGCATCGACTCGCTCCACGATTGCCGGCAAGGCGCTGATGATGACCTCGATCCTTTTCTCCTTATCGAGTCTGCCCGCATAAAGAAGGATTCGCCGGCCGGGAATCCGATATTCTTCCTTCAGCTTCCCGTCAGGTTCGCCCGGACAGAAATAGCGCAGATCGACCCCGCAGGATAGGGGGATTACTTCTTTACCCAACCCCGGCCGTTGGCTGAGCGTGGCTGCAGTTGGGGTTGGGGCCGTGACGGCGTCAAGGTGCTTATAAATCTGGACGAACCGGTACCACAGGTACCTTGCCACCTTCGTTTCCATTCGCGGGGAGAAATGCAAATGATGGGAGACGTTTTCCGGAACCATATGATTGGTGCCCACGATCGGGATGTCGAGTTCTTGAGCGACCTCAAAAACCGCATTGCTCAGCAAGAAATAGTTTTGGATGTGGACCACGTCAGGCCGATGCAGGCGCAGAAACTTCCGAATAGATGGCTTGGCCAAAAAAGGAGGGGAGAAGCGAAAATTGGGATAGATCAGCAGCGGCAACGACCGGACACCAAAGACTCTCACTCCCGCTTGGCAGACCGTTCGCTGACGAAAACCTCGCGAGGGGCAAATGACCGAGACCTCGTGGCCCCGCTTGACCAGGAGGGTTGCCAGACGATACGAAAAATACGCCGCGCCGTTAGTGTCAGGGTGGTACGTATCCGACGCGAGCAATAGACTCAATGCCTCACGCTTCATACGCTCTCACTGTGGAGCACAAATGTTATTCGGAATCGTCTTCCGGCTGAGGCACTGCGTCAGGGCGATCAAGGAAGAAGGTTACGCCCTCCTCGAAGGATTCCTTGCCGACGTCCACAGCGTGAAAGACCAAATCGCTCGGCTGACTCCAATCCACCTTCCCCGTGGTGACCCTGTGAGACGGATCGTGGTGTCAAGCCGTTACATCCCCAGATGCCAGACGTTGTCTCCTAATAGGGTTTCACAACCTGCGAAACGAAGCGATTGCCTGGAGGAGCCGGTGCTGAGCCGCCATGTGTGCCAAAGCGGATCTCCATGGGAGTGTTCTTGGGGAATACTACGTCCACACCACGCGCGACAAAGTGAGAATAGACGGCCCAACCCGCGCCATAGAAGGCAAACCCAGCGCTCACCGGACGGGAGTGAGCCAGCAGGGTAATCACGGCTCCCGCGAACCCGAGACTTGCCCCACCCCTTATTCCGGCCCCACCGTAATCCGCGCCCCCTTGCCCCGTCGCGGCCCCGTGGACACCTCCGTCCCTATCAAGATCCAGCGATGTGGCTGCCAGGAAGACGTCGATGGCCGGCATGGCGTAACTCCTCTTCGGCGTTACTGCATGGACGCCGCCTTCGGCATCGAGTTGCAAGTGACTCCCCGAGGCCGCGTCGACACCTTGCAGGCTGGCCTCAACTTTGCGGGGTGCTCCCTGAGGTAACTCCAACTGCTGGAACGTAAATCGGAGTTGCCCGTTCCGCCCGAAATGCCGGGCGGGAACCGCTTCCGTAACCATACCCTTTAGCCGCGCACCCTCAGGCAAGATGAGACTATGGTCAGAAGAGAATAGAGGCTGTGAGACGACGGCCTGAACCGCAGTGTCCCGGTGGTCGGTCGCTGAACTGAGGGCCGTAATCAAGCGGACGCGAACCAAGCTTCCCGCTGGTATGGGCCCACCTGTTTTCTCCAACTGCTGAGGCACGGGAGTTTCAGAGCCGAAGGTCAAAGGTGTCTTGAGTTCAGCGGTAAAGGTTGTGCCAATGGGCAAAGACAGGCGATGGTAAGGGAATCGTGCCCACAGCGCCGACTTCAGTCGATGTAGCTTGCCTGGCGCAGTTACGTTGTTTATTGCTGCTTTTTCTTGATTCAGCACTTGCTGATGAATCTCATCCACTTTGCTCGCCACGGGTCCTTTTTTCTTCTTCTGGTTTCCGCCCGCAACCAGATACACCATGACGGGACCGCCCTGTGAAACATTAGTTTGCATGGGGATGTGGTTTCCGTTAGGTTCTACAAGGGTATTGAAGTCGACATGCGCCGTTCGCAGGGGCGTGAAGTTGCCGTTGGCGATGGCGAGAGCACGCCTTTTCCGTGGAGCGCTATCCACCTTACTCACTTGCCCCATCACCTGGCTGCCTGCAGGAATGACCAGTTGATCAAACACGTAGATATTCTCGGCCAACTTCCCCTCCACGGGAATACCGGCACGCTTGACGGGAACTTTCTTGGTCAAAACCACATGAAGAGGTGATCCTACCGGGATGGTCAAGGGAAGAGCGTCCTGTCCTGTGGGCCCATCCTGAGCGGATTCAATCCGAACGCCCCAAAGGATCACGGCCAAGGATGCTGCGAACACGTAGACGCGCCGCGATGTTACCAACTGATGACCTCCAAGGTTTGGATCTTTTCTGCCCCAGCCCATAGGATGCTCTCAGGGAAAGCAAAGCTGGACAAGCGAGAAAACGCCGGATCGTGCGGATGCTATCTCTTAAGCATTTTGAGCCGAATATCGGGCCAGAATTCCTTGAGTAGATTGAAGACCGTGTCCTCTCCCACCATGACTCCCCACCGGCTGAGGTTCGCAGACATTGTCCGATCTTCTCGCGGGTAGTAGATATTGGAGATTCCGGCTGAGGCCGCAGCGCCCATGATTTCCGAGTAGTTGAAGGTCCTGTGGCCCGCGTCAGTCTGGGTCACCCAGATGCGACTCAGAGCATACCCGCTGCGTTTGAAAAAGCCGCCAGTTCCCAGACGAAAATAGCGAGGGTCTTCCCTCAACAAGGAGGGGACCACCGCTTCGGTCATGATATTTTCACTGGTCTGATCGGCGAACGAGGCCGCATAGCGTTTGACGTACGGGCCCCAACTCTCTTCTCCCCAAGATTTTGGGTCGCCCTTCGTCTGCCCGAGTCCCGCAAAGGCTCCAGCGATCACGTACGCGTAAGGATCAAAAGAATCCTCGACCGCCAGCTCGAATTTTCCTTTTGCCGACAGCGGCGCCATGCGGATATTGGGATTCTCCACCGTCCGGTAATTGGGGAGAACTCCAAAAATGCGGTCATTCCTCGGCTGGACGGAATCCGCGGGCGGAAGCTCACTGTTTGCAGAGGGCTGGGTCCCGGACGTTGCAGGTTGTTGCGCCTTCGCAATGCTACCCCGACAGATAAGGGCGAGAAGCATCGGCGTGCACAACGCGAACGAACGATAACGTCTGAGAAGACAACTGCCTCTTTTTGTGGTCACACATTTATCGTACGCGAACAGCATGAACGCTGTATGTCCACGGAATTACATTTCGTTCATGTTCGCAATCGCCCGGAAAAGCTGAGAACTGGTTGGCTCATCCCAAGAGCCGACCCCGCTAAGATAGGATGCTCTTATGATGTGAGTTGGAACAAGTCGAGATGCAAGACAGAGATTGGTCCAGGCTTATCGCCATGAGGCAGGTAATCGTCGTGGGGGCTCGTACCGACGAGCTTCTCGCCGAATCGGCGTTACACCGGGGGCTGCATTGGCGGCTGGCCATTTTCCGTGATGTCGGCTTATCATTCCCAATCCATAATATCGGCAGAACACCCTGACCGGCAGTAACTTGCGCTGCGAAGGCGATTAGTTTCTTCTCCGCTCGTATTCGCGTATCTTTCCTGCGGACGACAATACGTTCAGGGCTCGTCCGACCGGCGATGCGAGGGCGGCTTTCGAGAGCGCCCGATTTGTTGCCATAGGGTACGACGTGTCGTGCTAAGATTCTTTGGTATTCAGTTGACCTCCCAAATCATGATTGGAACAACGGTTTCGCACTACCGCATAGTGGAGAAGCTCGGCGGCGGCGGGATGGGTGTGGTTTACAAGGCCGAAGACACTCGCCTCCACCGCTTTGTCGCACTCAAATTCCTGCCGGAAGCAGTCGCACAGGATCCCCAGGCATTGGCGCGTTTCCAGCGCGAAGCGCAATCTGCCTCAGCTCTGAATCATCCCAATATCTGCACGATTCACGACATCGGCGAATACGAAGGCCAGGCATTCATTGCCATGGAGTACCTGGATGGGGTGACGCTGAAGCACCAGATTCAGGGCAGGCCCATGGAGTTGGATCGGCTGCTGGAGATCGCCATCGAGGTCATGGATGCCCTTGATGCAGCTCACAGCCAGGGCATCATCCATCGAGACATTAAACCGGCGAACATCTTCGTAACCAAACGGGGACATGCCAAAGTGCTGGACTTCGGCTTGGCCAAGGCCACAGCGGCGGACAGCCTTTCCGGTCCGGGTGCAACCTTGAATGGACTAACCGCCGCCACCGTGGACGAACCGCATCTGACCAGCCCGGGGACAACGCTGGGGACGGTGGCCTACATGTCGCCCGAGCAGATTCGTGGCAAGGAAGTGGATGCGCGAAGCGACCTCTTTTCCTTTGGCGTGGTGCTCTATGAAATGGCGACCGGGGTGTTGCCCTTTCGCGGAGATGCCTCGGGGGTCATCTTTGAAGCCATCCTGAACCGTGCGCCTGCGCTTCCGATTCGGCTGAATCCGGATTTGCCGGCGGAGTTGGAACGGATCATCAACAAAGCCTTGGAAAAGGACCGCGCGTTGCGCTATCAACATGCCTCTGACCTGGGTGCCGACCTGCAGCGGCTGAAGCGCGACTCGACCTCGGGGCGGGTTTCCCAGCCTGTGGCTGCTCCGGCGCGGCAGGGCGTTCCGCAGGCGGAAACCACTTTGCGGGCCCCCTCCGCCCTCCGGCCTGTGCGCGGCTTAGCGGGCTGGCAATACGTGACTCTGGCGTGCTTCCTGGCGCTCGTGGCAAGCGCTTATGCGGCCTTCCACTTCTGGCCGCGAGGCAGAGGCCCGGCAGGCCTTCCGAAGATTACTCAAATCAGCCACTGGAACAAACCGATGGCAGGCGCCAAGCTCTCGGCCGATGGACGCACCGTGGCGTTCACCTCTCCCGCCGGAGGTGTGGGGCAAGTGTTTGTCATGCTCGCTTCGGGCGGGGAACCGCTCCAGTTGACCCACGACGAAGGCGACAAACAGGTGGATAGCTTTGCGCCCGATGGTACCGAGATCTACTATGAGCGTCTTGGGGGCCGTGACGAGGAGTGGTCCGTGCCAACGCTCGGGGGAACGCCGCGTCGAGTGGCCTCGGGCCGCTCCCTCGTGCCCTCGCTGGATGGCAATTCATTCTTCTACCTGAAGTCGGATAGCTGCGCCGTCTTTCGCGCCGAGAAATCCGGCCTGAGCGAAGAAAACGTATTCAGCTTCGATAGTCCTCCTCTCTTTCCCATCTCAATTCTGCCTTATCCTGACGGCAACAACCTGCTGGTCATAGCCGAGCCTCGGGTCAGCGATAAAGATGGACACTTCTATAAGGTAAATGTGCCGAGTCACTCCGCTGCGGACTTGGGCTCATTTTCCGAGTATCCGGCTGACGCCGTTTGGGCGGAACCCGGCAAGAGCTTGCTGTTCGGCCGCACGGTCAATGGCCTGACCAACCTTTGGCAATACAGCTTGGACGACCATGCTTTTACTCAGATCACCTCTGGCCCCGGGCCCGATTCTTCCCCCATGCTGAGCCCCGCCACAAAGGGGACTTACTACGTCAATGGTAAAGCCTCCGGCTTTCTCACCGCTTACCATGTCCGCAGCAAGGAATCCGTGGACATCCTTTCGGAATATGCTACTGGCCCTGTCATGTCGCGAGATGGAAAACGGGTGATGTATATTAAGCTCCACCCGAACCAACTCTGGGTCTCAGACGTCGACGGCGCGAACAAAATCAGGTTAACCGCATCGGGAACCGTGTGGCTCGGTGATTGGTCTCCCGACGGCTCTCAATTGGCCTTCATGAACTTCACGGGACGAGAATATAAGGGTTATCTCATTCGAGCCGATGGCAGCGATCTTCGCCCCATCGAGGGTAAGGAAGCGAACACAGGCTGGATGACGTGGTCGGCGGACGGGAAAAGGGTGTACTTGAGCACCGCGGAAGCTGGATCGAGGCCCAAAGTGTGGCAGGTGAACGCCGACGGCTCGCACCTCGAAAAACTCGTGGACGAGGGTTGCTTTGTGGTTGACGCTTCCCCCGACGGGAAGTATGTGCTGGGGATCGTAGCTTCCGGCAAGGATGTCGGCATCTACCAAGTCTTGATCGCTGATCGGCAGATCGTGGCACTGCTTCCAGGCGTGCAGACCCTTATGGTTCGGTATGCTCGCGATGGCAAGTCGTTCCTGTATCCCGTGGTATCGCGCAGCGAGGTAACTTTCTATCGTCAGGCTTGGTCGGACGGCAAACTCCTCGGCAAGCCCCAGATCGCTCTTAAGCTTCCTTTTGCATTCAGCCCCTTTTACAAAGGCGTCGCTTATGATTTCTCGCGCGACCTTACCACCATCGTCTATGCGCGGCCGGGTGGGCAGGCGGACCTCTACCTCATGAGCCGCGCACCCTAACGCCAGATTCCCTTCTGGTCTAATCTCGGGTTAATTCGCAAACTGCGCCATGGACGGGTAGCGCGGGGTTGATACGCAGCATTGTCGAGCCCGCGTTCCGGCAGCCAGTCGTCAGTGAATCGCTCGCTCGCGGCCAGGAGTTGATCTCGGGCCACCCGCACTACTGTCCCGATTCCTTCCCGGTGAGAATCGAAGGATCGACGTGGGGCGGCTCGATGGTGAAGCTACGGTTCATCGGGCGAGGCATGCGCCTGGAATTCCGGCACCAAGTATTTCGGACCATCATAACGTCACGGATCGTGGACATCCGCGCTTCGGACCAGGTTGCGGCTAACGCTTGAGCGGCGAGGAAACTGACCGTGCGCCACATGCTTCCAGGACCTCCCACGCTGCATGAACTTCCCGCCTTAGCGTTGCTCTCAGCTTTTGGCTCACCCGTTTCTTACGTCTGCCTCCGATGCGATTCCGTTCCGTGCATACGCAGTTGCGGAATCGACTGGCATACATGGCCACAAGGGAGAACAGCCCTTCAGACTACCTCTGCCAGATTATGCCTGAGAAACGTTAGTGCGTATCGGAAGCGCGCCGTATCGGAAGCGCGCCGTGGAGATAGCCGTCGGTTGCGGCGCGGGGAGCCGGTCCAGCGCGCTTTCGATACAGCCGTTTGAACGAAGCCGCGGCATGAGGGCCTGAACCACGCGAGAGATTGTCAGAGGAAGCGTCGGCCACATCAGCGCGCGCCAGTCCCGCATTGCGGGATGAGCACGTAGCCCAAGAACAAGAAGCCCGATTTCCGGCGCGATGCGCCGGTGGCGGTCGCCACCTTCCCGTACTCCGAAGCCGAAAAAGGAGTAAGAGCTCGGCGAAGGTTCACCGTCACGAAAAAGATTCGGTCGGACACACGGAGCCGATGGACGTGCGACATACGCTCATCTTATCACCGCTTCCCCAACCAAAAACCCACACAAACCGTGACGTCGCTACCCGATACCCGCTCTCCCACGCTTACGTTTTCTGCCGATTCGGTTATCGGCATTTTGCGGGGCACCCGGTCTAGTCTCTCATAAACTGCCTGATCCGCTCCAGTTCCGAGAAGATCGTTGGCCGAGCGTTTCTAAGGATACGCCAAGTCACATCCGTTCCGTCAACCGCAGAGCCACCCGTCGTAGTTCAGTTGTGGCGCTGGCGCCGGCCCGTGGCGGAGAATTCTCATCCAACTACTGATGACCAGTCACCGGCACTACTTCCTTGTCCCCGCCATCGCGTTCAGCACGACGGTCAATGGTTCCACGTGGTCGGGCTTGAGGTAGCTGTTGACTAGGAAGTGTTTCCCATCCTTGGTAACGTCGTAAGTGAAAATGTCCGTGTCGGAGACCGGCAGGCGACCGTGGGCCGGAAAGAGTGGCGAAGGGGTCCCGGCGGAAAACGTTCCTTGGGCGGTGAGGGGAACCGCCGTGAGCACACCCTTCGGGTCAAGGTAGTATATTGCTTTCCCATCCCCTTGCCATCTCGGTTCCACGCCTCCACCGCGTGAGACTTGCCATTTTCCCTGGGTACCAGGGAAGGTCGTCACATAGATTTCCCACTCGCCCGTCTCGTTCGAGGCGTAAGCCACCCTCTTGCCGTCGGGAGAAATCATGCCGTTGGTTTCGCTGGCTTTGCTGGACGTAAACGGCGTCATCTTACCTGACGCAACATCCACCAGCTCCAGGCTCGCGCCTCCCTGTGCGGGTTCATAGGTGCAGAGGATGGTTTTGTCATCGAGCGACCACGAGTTGGGCATAATGTCGTCTTGGATACGAGTGACGACAACGGCCCTCGCCTCCTCGAGCCCCGTCGCCTTCTTGATCTCGATGGACCCGGCCCCCGCTCTGCTGTTCGAGCGATAGGCAATCGTCTGCCCATCGCGCGACCAGACGCCCGTGGCATCCTCGGTGGGATCAAAGGTCAAGCGCGAGGCCGTGCCATGTTCGAGGTCTTCGATCCAGACGTCGACATACGTGGAGTTGGGATTGGCGATATCCACCACGGCGCGTTTGCCGTCGGGTGAGAGGGAAGGATTCGCCTCGATGGCCGGCTCGACCACGCGCCCGAGAGCTTTCCCCGTCCGGTCGTACCACGTCAGAGCTGAAATCACGCCCCCGGAGCCCGCGCCGTACACGGCCGTATCGTTGCCCCCCGCGCTGAGCAGGCCATATTGAACTGAAGACTCGTAGCCGACATGCTCAGCAATCACCCGTGGCTCGCCGGCCACCTTTCCCTCTGCGATACTGAAAGGGACGGCCACCAGATCGTTCCTGTCGTCTTCGGTATACAAGTGGCCGTTCGCAAAACTGAAGTTGGAATCGTTGGCGAGAACCAGCTTCTTTTGGCTGCCAGAAAGCGAGCTAAGGTATATGCCGTTTGTGACGCCCGTCGCGCCGGATGCGAAGGCGGTGGCAAAGAAAAGAAACTGCCTTCCGTCCGGCAGGAACATGGGCCAGCGATGTGAACCCTCACCACGAACGAAACTCTTATCGGTTAGAGGCGCCGCGCCGCTACCGTCGACGTTCACCCGCCACAAGGGTCCGCCGGCATCCGGCGCATAAATAATGACGCCATTGCAGCCCCAGGACCCTCCCCGTCCGTGCGAGGCTGGGGCAATCACCTGCGGCGGGCCGCCCGTTATCGAAATTCTTTGCAATTGCCCGTTGGCGAAGAACCCGATGTCCGTGTCATCCGGCGACCAGAAGGGATATGAGGCGCCCTCCGTGCCCGCCAACCGCGTGGAGAGCGCTGAGCCGACCCGCTCGAAACAAAGCATCTCTTGCCCCGACGCGCTGTCGAGCCCCACAAGCGCTAGCATCTTTCCGTCAGCGGACAGCGCCAGGTTACTGACCTCCGACTGAACTGGAATGGCAAATTGCATCCGCTCGCCTGCGGCGGGCCGCGGTGTGAGGAGATAGACCGCCAACGCTCCAACGATTGCCATCGCTGCCATCGTGGCCCAGAGCCAAGCGCGTTGTAGCGGCGCCTTTACACCGCCAGTTTCGATTTGGCGGGGTGAACCCGCCTCTACGGAAATCCATTTCAGCGCCAGCCCCATATCGTGCGCGCTTTGGAAACGATCATCAGGATTCTTGGCCAGGCATTGCGCTAGCACGCGGTCGAGCGCTGGCGGCGCGAGCGGCTGTGTCCTGCTGATGGGCTCCGGGTCTTTTTCCAGAATGGCTGACGCTACGCTGATCTGGCTCGTGCCCTGGAAGGCGCGCGTTCCCGTCGCCATTTCGTAGAGTGTCGCGCCCAGCGCAAAAATGTCCGAGCGCGCGTCCGCCTCCTTGCCCTCAATCTGCTCCGGGCTCATGTACTGGATGGTGCCGATCACCGAGCCGGCCGAGGTGATAGGGCTCGCCGGGCTCGGACCGTCGACCGTCATCGCCGCTGAAAGCAGTGGGGCTGATGCCGTTCCGCCCGCTGCGATTAATGCCGTAGGCTTCGCAAGCCCGAAATCCATCAGCTTCGCCCCGTTCTTCGTGAGCATGATGTTGGCCGGCTTCAGGTCGCGATGCACGAGCCCCTTGCGATGCGCTTTGTCGAGCGCATCGGCGATTTCCATGCCGATCTTCAGAAGTTCCTGGAGCGGAAGTTTTCCTTTCTTCAGGTGAGCCGCCACCGTCTCGCCCTCCAGGAATTCCATCACCAGGAATTCGCCCACCGCTTCATCGTGGCCGATATCGTGCAGCACGCAGATGTGCGGATGCTGAAGGGAGGAGATGGCGCGCGCCTCGCGCTCGAAGCGCTGGCGGAAATCGGGGGAGGAAATGAGGCGCTCCGGAAGAACTTTCACTGCTACATCGCGCCCCAGGCGCGTATCGCGCGCACGATACACTTCCCCCATCCCCCCCGCGCCGAGCGGCGCGAGGATTTCATACGGGCCGAGTTTGGTGCCTGCGGTTAAACTCACCTTTCCCCAAGTGAGGCACTGCCACTCATGGCTGTGCTGTTGAAATTACAGAGCACCGGCAAGAGTACCTGTGCTACTTCGAGTTTGGTTCCTTGAGCGATAGTCATTTTTTCTCAAGCGGCGCCGGCCAGGTGAACACCAGGGCCGGCGGGTTGCAAGGCTGCACTGGGATGGAGAGGGCGGCGAGTGCTCTCGTCATCGTCGTTCCTGCGCGGCGCCGGGCAGATCACGAAACCAGTTCAGGACCAGATGGAGGCCGGGAGTAGCGGGCGCGACCTTCGCAGGCTCTTCCGGCTGAATCATCAGGAATCGCTGGCCGTCCGAGGAAACATCGTAGTTTGGCGAGGCATCCGGCAATGGGCCGATTTGGCTCTCGAAATCTCCCTTGAACAGCACGCGCGGCTTGGAAGCCGAAAACGCCGCCCCCGCGTTCACCTCCGCGACCATCATATTTCCGCCCGCACGGTAGAACAGTTCCCGCCCGTTCCGCGACCACAGTGGTTGAGACCCTCCGCCCGAGGAAATTTGAGACTTCGCGCCTTGCCCCGTGATCGATTGCACGTAAACTTCGTTGACTCCAGATTCGTCGGAGACGTATGCGATCCAGCGGCCGTCGGGAGAAAACACCGCTTCGATGCGGTTGCCCGGACCGGGCAACAGCGGACGCGGGTTGTGCTCCCCTTCGAGCGACAACGCCATAAGAGCCCTTTGCGTGGCGGTCCCCTTGGTGTACGCCAGCAGTTTGCCATCGGGAGAAACCGAATCCGGCTCCTGGAACAAAGTCGAGGCGGTGAAATTTGTCTCGCCGCCGCTGCCGTCCACACGCCTCATCCACAGCCCCGCGGAGCCGTTGCGTACCGAGAAGTAGATCACATTCTGTCCATTCGGAGTGAGTGTGGGTGAATCATCACTTCCCACGACTGCCAGCGGGCCGAGCGTATCGCGGGCGAGATCATAGATCCAAATACCGGGCGTTTGGCCGGCGATCTCCACTACGATTTTCTTGGCGTCTTGCGTAATTCGAGGACAGGAGTAGGCGCGCGCCGTATTGGAGATCGTCTCCGCTTCGCCCTTCCGGTTGACCCACACGAGCTTGCCGTTCGCCGGACCGTGGCTGCTCTTCGGCAGATACACCATCGTGCCGTTCATCGAAAACGAGAATTGCGCGCCGCCGCTGTTGAGTTCGGTCTGGGCGCCGCTCACCAGCGTCACCGGCGGCCCCGTGACCCGCAGAGTGGCGGCGTTGAAGGGAACCGCGAGCAAGTCCGTCCCGACCACGTAGACGATGGTGCCGGAGGGCACGTAGCGGGGATAGCTCCCGCCACGGACAAGAATCCTGTAGCGTCCCGTCGACACTGACACCACCGCGATGTCGGCGTGATTCAGAGGGTCGCCGGCAGGATAGACGACGTTGAAGAGCGCGTGCTCGCCGTCCGGCAGAATGTCAGGCCAACGGTCGGAACGTCTGTCCGGCTCCGGCGGTGAGCCGAGTTTGGTAACGGGCGCGGGCGTTCCCCCGTTGGCCGAGACGCGCTCAAGCGAACTGTTGGGCGTCGGTGTAAACAAGATGTCGTTGTCCGGGCCCCAAACGCCGCCCCGGGCGTTCGGAGCGTCGCAAAGCGTCACCGGCAGCCCGCCAGTAACGGCGATTTTTTTTAATTTTCCATCGGCAAAAAATCCGACCCAGTCTCCATCAGGGGAGAAGAACGGATTTTGTGCGCCGTCGGTCCCCGGCAAGAGCGTGGCTTGGGCTTGGCTCAGCTCGCGGACGTACATCTGGATTTTTTCTCCCGTGCGCAGACAGTATGCCAGTCGCGAGCCGTCGGGAGAGAGAACCGCTGCAGCGCCAAGGTCCGCGGCAAACTCACCTTCGGCAGGCGGCGCAAGTGTGAAGCGCATCGTCGCGGCGGGATTCGTTCTTGGCCGGAAGACGAGCGTAGCGAAAACCGCGGCCACCACCGCCAATGCCGCTATAGACCAGGGGAGCGCGCGGCGCCAGGCGGGGGCGGGGACTCGCGAGGCAGCGATTGCGGCGAATGAGGAGGCGTCTTGCGGAGAGTCGGAGAGGACTTCCTCGATGGCGATGCGGGCGTCGCCGATGGATTGCACACGCTGGCGCGGGTCTTTGACAAGGCAGCGACGAATCAGGCGCTCGATGGCCGCCGGCATGCCGCTAGGCAGCGCTGACCAGTCCGGGTCCTTCATGATCACCGCCGCCAGAACGTCCGAAACGGTCTCGCCTTCGAACGCCTGCTTTCCGGTGAGCATCTCGAACAGCACGCAGCCGAACGCCCAGATGTCTGCGCGGCGGTCCACGCTCTTTCCCTTTGCCTGCTCGGGGCTCATGTAGGCCGCGGTCCCCAGAATCACGCCCGCCTGTGTGCTGGCAATGCTCAGCGTGGGCGAATCGTTTGGTTTCAGGTTGAAGGCGGAACCTTGGGCATTGAACGCCTTCGCCAGCCCGAAATCGAGCACCTTCACCACAGCATCCGGGGTCACCTTCAGGTTCGCCGGTTTCAAGTCGCGGTGAACAATGCCGCGTTCGTGCGCATACTCGAGACCCTCTGCCATCTGACGAGCGATCGGCAGGGCTTCATCAACCGGCAAGGGGCTGGACTTGACCCTCTCCGCCAGCGTGGGTCCCTCCACCAACTCCATCACCAGCGCCTGCACGCCGCCGGAATCCTCTAATCCATGGATTGTGGCGATGTTGGGGTGATTGAGCGAGGCAAGGATTTGCGCTTCACGCCGGAAGCGCCCCATGCGCTCGGGATCGCGCACAAACGCTTCGGGCAGGATCTTGAGCGCCACCTCTCGCCCGAGCTCGGTGTCCATTGCGCGGTACACCTCGCCCATGCCGCCTGCGCCGATCGCGGCGGTGATCCGATAGTGCGAGAGCGTGCGGCCGACCAGAATCCCCCCCATGCGCCAGGCTGTTGTTAGCTGTGGCTTCTTCTCTGGACTTAGGAATACCTCTATTCTACACCAAGGCTTTCAGGAATTGCGGTTCCGTCACCAATTGGGCCTCGGAAGGGGCTACCGTGCCGACCTGGCGGCCTGTAAACCGTACCCGCGGAAATTAGTCTTGTTTTGTCGCCGAGAGTTTGCCGATGAATGAGAAGTCCGGCCGCACCCACCACTGAAACTCGATTCGAAATGAAAAACGCCCTTCCTGGAAAACAGGATGCCATCTGCGTGCATTCGTCCAGGCTGACGTGCAATCGCCTAATACCACGAGATTATAGAGCTCCCTAATCGTCCGCTAGTCGAAAGAAATAGACAAATTGTTTATCTGGTTTTGATTGCTGTCGGCCGTTATTATGACGGATGTCATAGACATCTGTTTCTGCTGATCCTAGGCTCAGCCAGCGGGAAGTAATTTGGGGTTGCAGCTTTCGGCCCGCTCCGTTCGTGTGTTCCCACACAAGTCCCTGCTAGGGTCTGGGTTGCGGAATAATAAGGTGGCGGGGCTTTCCAATTCCGGGCAGTTTTGACCGTTTCGGGGCCTATGATAAGACTCTTCACGCCACTCTCATACGCTGCAATTTTCATTCCGGTGTTTCTGGGCGGACTCGGCTTACGCGCTTTCCCGGCAGCGGCTTCATCCGAGATCGGCCAAGGGTCTGACTTGACTGAGGTCACCGGCCCGCACTATCTGAGCCCAATGGACCTCAAACTCTCGCCTGATGGCCAACGGCTTTATGTGGTTTGCGAAGACAGTGATGTGATGCTCGCGGTGGACACTCGCACGGGGCAAGTCACAGGGCGCGTAAAGGTCGGCCATAAACCAAAGGGGGTTGCGCTCTCTCCCAACGGCAAGACACTTTATGTTTCGAATGAGTGGGACGACTCGATCACCGAGATTGACGCGCATTCCATGCAACCCCTCCGGACGCTCGAGGCCGGTTGGGGGCCCGTTGGCGTAACAACCGACCTAAAAGGAGAAGTACTTTACGCAGCGAACACCCTGGGGAATGACGTTTCGCTCCTTGACCTCTCGACCGGCAAGGAGATTAAGCGATTAGGCACCGGGCCATTTCCCGAATATATCGCCCTTTCGCATGATGGAAGCCAAGTATACGTCTCGAATTTGTTAGCACGCGCGGGACCTACCGATCAACCACCGGTTTCCGAATTAACCGTGATTGACACCCGGAAGCAAGTTGTCGCGGGAAGAATCGCCGTGCCGGGGGTTATCCAACTTCGACACATTGCGGAAGTGCCAGCGAGGACGGGAGGTTACTTACTCATCCCATTCATGCGGCCGAAGAATCTGAATCCGCTGGTTCAGATCGAGCAGGGCTGGTACTTGACGCACGGAATGGCGATTGTGCACCCTTCTTTTCCCCACGCTGGGGGCGTCGGGAAGTCACGGGTCGATGAGGTCTTGCTGGACGACATTGACTACTATTATGCCGACGGGTTCGGCACCGCCGCCACGCCGGATGGGCAGTGGGCGCTCGTGACGGCAGCCGGCGCTAATGTGGTTTCCATCATCGATACTGCCAAGCTCAATCAACTGTTACGTCAACTCCCGCCGGACAAACCGGAAGCGTTGGCGGACCGGCTCGATTCCGCCCAGCAATTTGTTGTCCACCGCATTCCAACGGGGCGTCATCCCACCGCTATCGCCGTCGCTCCGAATGGCCGTTTCGCTTATATCGCTAACCACCTGGACGATACGGTGAGCGTACTGGACATGAGGAAGTTGAAGGTTACCTCCACAATTGACCTGGACGGGCCAAAGGAAATTACTGCTCTGCGCCATGGTGAACGCCTGTTTTTCGATGCAAGCTACTGCTTTCAAGGCCAATTGGCATGTGCAACCTGTCATCCCCATGAAGGGCTCTCCGATGGGTTGGCGTGGATGCTCGAAACTCGCAAGCTCGGTCGCGACGTGGTAGAAAACCGCACACTGCTCGGGATTAAGGACACATCCCCTTACAAGTGGAATGGCAAGAACCCTGACCTCGCGACGCAGGACGGTCCGCGCACCGCCATGTACATTTTCCGGTCGCAAGGCTTCAGCCCGGGTGAAGTAAAAGACCTCGAATCGTTTATGCGGTCGCTCAGGCTGCCACCCAATCGGCATCTCGGCAGGCATCGCGAGCTGACCGAAGCGCTGGAGCGTGGACGAGAGATCTTCTTTCGAACAAGAACGAATGACGGCTCACTGATTCGCCCCGAGAACCGGTGCTATTTCTGTCATGCCCCTCTGACACATTACACGTCGAGGGTCCAGATCAACGTAGGCACAGCGACGAGATACGACACTATTAAGGAGTTTGACATTCCGCAACTCGAGAGCATCTACATGAGGACTCCGTACCTTCACAACGGCGAGGCCCAAACGCTCGAAGAAATCTGGACCAAGTTTAATCCCGAAGACAAGCATGGAATCACCTCGGATATGGACAAGTTGCAACTGAACGATCTGATTGAGTTTTTGAAGACCTTGTGAAGAGAGGGGATTGTGGCGAAGCTGATTCCGCACTAATGAATGCGGCAGTTGGCGTAATGAACGAGAGGAGCCTATGCCACAACTGATTCTAAGCCCCGACGTTTATGACGCGATTATTGTCGGTTCAGGGGCCGGCGGGGGAATGGCCGCATATATCCTGGCTAAAGCCGGCGCCAAGAGTCTTATGTTGGAGGCCGGAAGTTGGTTCGACGCGGCCAGGGATTCGAAGTGGTTGGAGTGGGGCTACGACGCGCCGCACCGGGCTGCTCCTACTCCCGAGCATCCGTTTGACTACTTTAACGCCACCGTCGGTGGTTGGGAGGTTCAAGGTGAACCTTATACTTCCGCTCCTGGTACTGAGTGGATGTGGTTCCGGTCACGGATGTTGGGGGGCCGCACCAACGCTTGGGGACGCATCTCCCTGCGGAACGGCCCTTATGATTTCAAGCCTTACAGCCGCGACGGCAAGGGCTCTGACTGGCCCATTGGCTACGGGGACTTGGCTCCGTATTACGATAAGGTCGAAGAACTGATCGGAGTGTTCGGCTCCTGCGAACGCCTGGAGAACTGCCCCGACGGGAAATTCTTGCCGCCGCCCACTCCACGATGTTACGAATTGCTCGTCCAAAAGGCCTGCGGAAACCTTGGAATCAATTGCGTCCCTTCCCGCCTGGCCATCCTGACGCGCCCGCTGAACGGCCGGCCGGCATGTCACTATGTTGCCCAATGCGGCCGCTGTTGCCGGCTCTCCTCCAATTTCTCCTCGCCCGCCGTTTTGCTGATTCCGGCCCAAGCGACCGGGAATCTGGAGATCCGGTGTGACGCGATGGTGCGTGAGGTCCTCACGGACGGGGATGGCCGGGCCACCGGAGTTTCCTATATCGACAAGAAAACCCGCCAAGAGGTTCAGGTTCGCGGGAAGGTTATCGTGTTGGCGGCGAGTGCCTGCGAAACCGCGCGCCTCTTGTTGAACTCCCGCAGTCGACAATTCCCAACGGGGCTCGCCAACTCCAGCGGCATGGTCGGCAAATACGTCATGGACACGGTGATGTCCGACGTTAAGGGGTTTCTTCCCAGTCTCATGGACTTGCCTCCCCACAACGAAGACGGTGTGGGAGGGATGCATCTTTATATGCCCTGGTGGAACTACCAGAAGCAACTGCGACACGAATTGCCTTTTTCGCGCGGCTATCATATCGAGTTTGGCGGGGGACGGCGCGGGATGCCTGGACCGGAACTCTGGAGCGGGTCGGAGCGCTTTCTAGGGGGAGGATATGGTTTGGAACTGAAGCAGGGCTGCCGGAAGTTGTACGGCGCGTTCGTAGACTTCCACGGACGTGGCGAGATGATCCCCAATAAAGAAAGCTACTGCGAGATTGATAAAGAGGTGGTGGATCAATGGGGCATCCCAGTTCTGAAGTTTCACTTCAAGTGGGGCGAGGAAGAAATCCTCATGGCGCGCCATATGCAGGAAACCTTTCAGGAAATCGTTAGGACCCTGCGGGGTGAAGTGATTCGATCCGCGGGACCGGAGGAGCGGTGGGGAATTTCACGTGGCGGCGAGTGCATCCATGAGATCGGCGGCGCTCGTATGGGAGATGACCAGAAAACCTCGGTGCTGAACCCCTATTGCCAGGCCTGGGATTGCAAGAATCTATTCGTCGCCGACGGCGCGCCTTTTGTAAGCAGCGCTGACAAGAATCCAACATTGACCATCATGGCTCTCGCTTGGCGCGCTTCAGAATATATTGCGGACCAGGTTCGAAAGAAAAACCTGTAGGGAGGCGTTGTGGAACAGAAGAAGGCTTCGAAAATTGCCGTGCGCCTGGACCGACGCGCCATCCTTAGACTAATGACAGCCATGCCCGCAGGGGCTCTTTTTTCTGGAACCCAGCGTGCGTTAGGGGCACCGCAAGAAATGGCTGCCAAACTCGCTTCTCAGGAAGCTGCGGCGCCTTATCGGCCCAAGATCTTCAATCCGCACGAGTGGAAGACGGTTCATGTTCTTTGTGATCTGATCATACCCGCCGACGAGCGTTCGGTGAGCGCCACAACCGCAGGTGTGCCGGAATTCATCGACGACTGGCTGGATTTCAAACGCGGCAGCCTTCTGTCCACAATCCGAGGGGGTCTAACATGGTTGGACATGGAGTGCAATCGCTTGTTCGGGAGTGACTTCACCGCTTCCACGGCCAGCCAGAGAAAGCAAATCCTTGACCGCGTTGCCTATCCCAAGAAGGCAGCACTTGAGGATGCCAGTGCTGTGGCGTTCTTCAACCAGTTCCGAGATCTGGTGGTGAATGGGTTTTTCACCAGCGAAATAGGAATAAGAGATTTGCCCTACCTCGGAAACGAACCGCAGTCAGAGTGGCAAGGGTGTCCGACGCCCGTATTAACCCAACTTGGCCTCGTCAGCAAGAGCACAGACTCGTGACCTAGCCGTCGCCAAAATCACATCCACCCAACACAGTCGATCTTTAGTCTGCGGAGTATACGCACTGTCCATCAATTTGCCAGCGACTTAGTTCTGATTTAGTTTGATGGCGCTACCGTTTAGATGGGCCTCGCCGACCTGGCACGTCGGTTACCAACCTTTTTTCACGGGTCGACAAGTGAGAGAACCGAAGCGTGCAGTTCCGACCCTCCTGTAGTGTTTCCTTCCGCCACGCCGCATGCGTTCTTGTGGTTCTGTTTGAAAGGAAAGCCATCGCTTAGCAGGAAAGCGACAACCCCTTCCAAAAGCCTTGGATCGAGGGGAAAACGCCCTCGACAACTTGTGCCTATGTTTGTGCCTTCGTCATATCCCTCGGTGAAGCACTTCAACCGTGTTTCCGCATTCACGATGCGATCAACGGCTTAAGGTAGTGAACCGTAACTGTCTGAAATACTGAAGATTATCTGCATTGGCTTCCGTGCTGGCATAATCCGAATGACGCTGTCGAAGAACAACCGGGTTAGGAACGGGCCCCCGAGCATATCTCCGACACGTCAAAAGGAGGCCAAATGCAAAACGGATGCTTGATGCAAACTCCCCGCCGCCGTGGCCCAAACGTTTGGGAGTTTCGATGGAGAGAACTGGGATCGGATGGGCGGAGGGTACATCGCCGCATCGTCGTTGGAACAGTTGAGCAGTTCCGAGACGAAACCCGCGCAGTCAGGGCGATTTTGGGATTGAGGCGTGAAATCAACTCCCACAATGCGCAGTTGACGCCTAGGCTGCTGACTCTTGCTCAACTGGTTGAGCATTACAAACAACGAGAGTTAGCGCTTGATAACACCTGGAAGAGCTACTCAACCAAGCAACGTACCGTGGCTATTTGCGGAAGTGGATTGTGCCACGGTGGGGGACCTATACCCTGGCGAGCTTTCGACCCATCGAGGTGGAGCACTGGCTCAGAAACCTTGGGCTCGCAAGAGCCAGTTGCGCCAAAATTCGGAACCTAATGAGTGTGCTTTTCAACCACGCGCGAAGATACGACCTCTTTGCTGGCAATCCGATCAGCTTGGTCCGCCAGAGCGCAAAGCGCCAGAAAATCCCCGAGGTGCTCGGAGTGGACGAACTCCGACGGCTGCTCCAAGCGCTTGATCCGCGGGAGCGGACGCTGGTGTTGATGGCCGCCGGCACAGGATTGCGAATGAGCGAATTATTTGGCCTCAAGTGGAAGGATGTAGATTTCCAGTCAAGCCAACTCAGTGTCACCCGGTCCATCGTCAATCAGGTTATAGGGCCATGCAAGACCGAAGCATCGCAAAAACCCGTTCCCCTGGATTCCTGTTTGGCCAAGGCACTCCGCGGTTGGCGGCGCCGTACACGGTTTCGAGGACCAGACGATTGGGTATTCGCAAGCCCCCATACGAGGGGTAGCAAACCCTACCGTGGGCAGCCACTGATGCGCTACCACATTCAGCCGGCGGCGCGCCGCATTGGGATTACGAAGCGCATCGGGTGGCACACTTTCCGGCACACTTACTCGACTCTCCTTAGGTCTGAAGGCGTCGATATCAAGGTCATGCAGGAATTGATGCGGCACGCCTCCAGCCGGGTGACGATGGACACCTACACGCAGGCAATCACGTCCGCGAAGCGGAAGGCGCAGAGTTCGGTGGTGGGCGTCTTTACTTCAAAGGACAATCCGCCTTCATAATCGGTCAAAAGGTACCGGAATTTGTTCCTATTTTGTGCCTGTGGGAAATGCCGCACTTGTTTTTATCTTATTGAAAGGATTTGGCGTCCCCGGCGGGATTTGAACCCGCGTTACCGCCGTGAAAGGGCGCTACCCTGACGTAACTTACTGAAACGATGCGATGCGGATGGCTACCGGAGACACGTTCAGTATGCCTGAGGAACGGTAAGTGGACCATAACTGGACCATGATTGGACCAGGAAATCCTCTTGTCCGCATGAGGACACATACTCTAAGCTGGAGGGGCCACACCGTCCTTTCTTGGCTGATCATTTCGGTTCCTCGCTCCCGTCCAGTACCGGCTTGAACCGTTCTCGAGCCGCTTGAATGGCTTGGTGCAGCCTACGTTCCAAGACCTCTCGGGGAGGCAGTTCCGTCAAATACTCCGCGACTCGAATGCCGCTTCTCTCAAGCTCCAGCAGTTCGACATGCTCGGCAGACTTCCCGGCACAGAGGATCAGGCCCAAAGGTGATTCTTCTCCCGGCTGGCATTCGTGCTTTTCGAGCCAGCGGAGGTAGAGTTCCATCTGCCCCTTGTCGGCGGCGCGGAAGCGGCCCAATTTGAGTTCCACAGCGAGCAGCCGACGTAAACGGCGATGGAAGAAAAGCAAATCCAGGTAGTAATCCTCGTTGTCCACCGTAATTCGCTTCTGCCGGGCGACGAAACTGAAGTCTGAGCCCAACTCCAGCAGAAACTGCTCCAGGTCACGCAGGATCGCGGTTTCAAGGTCCTTCTCGCTGTAGGTGTCTTTCAATCCAAGAAAGTCCAGGAGGTAGGGATCCCGGAAGACCAAATCCGGGCTCACCCGATCCTCATCACGCAGGGCATCGAGCTCCTTGCGGGCCAGGTGGCCGGGTTTTCTGCTGATCGCTGTTCTTTCGTAGAGCATTCCCTGAATTTTTTCCTGGAGCGTCCGGGTGCTCCAGCGTTCAATCCGGCACATGTGGGTATAGAACTCACGCTGGAGAGGGTCGTCCAGGTAAATGATTTGCCTTAAGTGAGTCCAAGACAATTGTTCACTCAGCGCGTGGACAATTCGCATGTCTGGGAAGATCTCAGCAAATCGGATCATGTAAAACAGGTTGGTGCGGCCGAAACCGGGACCGTAGTCTTCGCTCAATTGTCCACTCAGTGCGTGGACAATCTGCTCACCGTACGCAGCTCGCTCGTACGCGAGAATGTCCTTGCGGATCCTCTCGCCGATCGACCAGTAAAGTCTGACCATCTCGGAGTTCACGGCCGCAGCCGCACCGGCACGCGCACTATCGATAAGCTGCTTTATGTCTTTCAATAGTGCGGGCGGGAAAAGTTGTTCGGAGGTGGACGACGGGACGCCCTTCATCTGACCAACGATAGTGTCAACCCTTTCTGGTTTTTTCGGCTTCTTCGTCATCATGAGCAGTGATTCCAGACCCGTGTCGGTAGATTGCAAGTCGCAGCCGATCACGAGAGCAAATACAACTCTTTCTGACGGCTGGAGAAGATTCTGTCTCTTGCCCCTCACAAGTATCAAGCATTTTGTGGATTGTAGGCAACAGCAAGCGGTAAGGGGGTGAACGTCGAGGGCGCCCCCGGCCCCTACTAAGCCGTCATCATTGGACCTTGATCCTGCCGAGGGCCAGCCCGCGAAGAGTTACCTCTATGTCCATCAGGGTCTCAAGCATTCCCTTGGCTTCAGCAGCGCGCCCCTCAAGTTCTTCGGCGAAATCGGGGTCGGAAGGATACTGGAACTCGGTGTAATCCCGTTCGTCCAGGTCCAGGATGAATTGACGGATGTTCTCGAGGCTCACCTGCGTCCGAGTTTCGAGAAGTTCGATGGATCTCGTTGTAAATACAAGGCAGCGGTCGCTCTGCAATGCCCTGTAAGGAACCGGTGAGCACATCAAGAAACATGCTTACCTTGTACTGTCCTTGTACCGCGACTCTTTCATCCATTCCAAGGCCACGAGTGACACATCGTCCCGAAGGCAGTCGTGGCAGCGCCATTCCTCGAGACTCTTCGAGACGGCGTTAAGACTCTCCTTGAGGGAAAGTTCACGAACCTGACACAGTCGGGAGAGGAGTCGTTGAACGCCGAATTGCTCTTCTGACGCGTTCATGGCTTCTGTGACTCCATCCGAATAGAGGTAAACTCGGTCACCGGGGCGCAATATAACAGAGCGTTCTTCGTAGGACGCGGCGAGGAGGCCAATGGGAAGGCCGGTTGGTGCTTCGAGCGCAAGGGGTGGAGCATCTTTGGGCACGAGAATAGGCCCCGGGTGACCTGCTGAAACATAGCGGAATTCCCCCGAATTCACGTTCAGCATCCCGTAGACCAAGGTGAGATATTGGGGGGCGGTCCTTTCTTGAATGAATTGCTGATTCAAAACCAACGCCGCCTCAGCGGGGGAGGTCAAGCGGGAAGTGGTACGCTCCACAAGTTCCCCTGCCGCCGGAGTCGAGATATCGCGCCGTCGAGAAAGGAGTAAACTCGCAGCGACAGCCATCAGTGATGAGGGCACGCCATGCCCACTCACATCCAATAAATAGAGGGCTATGTGGGTTTCGTCCAGGGGCATGATATTGAGCTGATCACCGGCGAGTTCAGCGGTCGGCTTGAACACCCAGGCGAACTCCAGCCCCTCGATGCGGGGAAGAGACGTGGGGAGTAGGGCCTGCTGAACTTTGGCAGCAGCTTCCAAGTCGCGCTTCATGCGATTGTTGGAGGCGAGAATCTCAGTATTGGCGGCGGCCAAGCGCTCTTCGGCGAGCTTCCGGGCAGTGATGTCAGATTGGACTCCGACAAAGTGCGTTAATCTTCCTTTGGCATCGCGCAACGGAGCGATCGAGAGCCGATTCCAAAATGGTGTGCCGTCCTTACGGTAATTCAGCAACTCCACGTGGCACTCCCGGCGCTCTCGGATGCACTCACGAATTAGCTCGAGTGCCGTAGTGTCCGTTCCGGGTCCCTGCAGGAAACGGCAGTTGCGGCCGAGGACTTCCGAGCGCGAATGCCCTGTTAGCCGCTCGAATCCATCATTGACGTAGATAAGCGGATTGTCAGGCTGATGAGGGTCGGAAATGACGATTCCCTCCGCGGCTGCCCCCATCGCACGATCTCGCAACCTTAGTTCTTCTTCGATTCGTTTTCGCTCCGTGATTTCACTTTCGATGGCCGTGAAACCAGTGATCTCGCCCGAATCGTCACAAACGGGCTGGACCTCGATCTGAACCCAGTACTTGCGGCCCGACCTAGAGTAGTTAATGACTTCGACGTTAAATCCCTTGCCCTCGCTCAAACATTCCCGCATGTAGGCGACGGTTGCCCCATCCGTCTCCGGTCCCTGCAGAAACGACCCCGGCCTGGCTCCCTGAACCTCCTGTAACGTGTATCCGGTGATTCGAGTAAAGGCCTCATTGACCCACTCGATCCGCCCCTCACGGTCTGAAATTACGACTAAGTTTTCCGTCCGACTCGCGACGAGGGCGAGTTTCTTGGCTTCCGCCTCGCTTTGGTGGAGCAATCGCGCCGCCCGCGCGAATTCCAGAGCATGTTCGATTGCATACTCGAGAAGGGCCGCATTGAGTTGATCTTGACTCAGGCAACCCGCGGCTCCGCTTCTCAGGAGCTGGCAGCGAACTTCCGGGCTCATGCGCTCCGACAGGAATAGGATGGGCTTCGCCCAACCTCTTGTGGAAGCTTGCTGCAGAATTGTGGCGGCCTCGTCCTGACCGCCATTGAGAGCTAAGAAATAGATGTCATATTCTTGGCGAGTCAATGCACCCATGGCTTCGCGGAAAGAGTCTACCCATTCCACGCTGTACGTCTTTCCCGGATTCTGGTCGACGGTTTTACGCAACCGGTCACGAAGGCCGGAGTCGGAGCTGATCAGTAGGACCCTGAGGGAAGAGGCGCTCATTGAACTCTCAGCAAAGCTCACTACGACTATAACATCATAAAGGAGCAACGGATTCTAGCACACCGCCAGAACCGTTGCCGGCCCGGCTCTGAGCGGATAAATGCGCAACCTGATGCCGTCAACTTGGTTCCCAGAGGAACTTCTGGCGCGGCAGCATCAGCCGAGGTGGCCAGTCACGATATTGCCAGCGATCCGCCGGGCGGTCGCGCGGTGCACCTAATGTCCTCAAATTCGAGTAGAGGTGCAGTTGCGGAAGAATGCCGGAACTCAGGGGATAGTTACAACGAGAGCAGAACAAGGTGAATTGCCAATCCGGCGGTACCCGTGAGGCAGACTCGAATCGAAGTAAATGGCATCGCCTTTCTCCAAGGAGTTTTCTTCCTCGCCGATGCGCAGCCCCAGCTTGCCGCTGAGCAGGTAGATAAACTCGATGCCGGAGTGCTGGTGCAGGCGCACTTTTTCAGGCGCCAGAGGATGGAACTCAGCGTAATAGGCGTTGAGCTTCCGCTCGACGGCCGGAAAATCCAGGCACTCGAAGTGGAAGGCGACTTCGCCCGCGTCGGGCTTTTCAGGAAAGCGCTGGCGCTCCTGGCGACGGACGATGACCACAATTCGACGCTTGCGCTCGTCGCTGAAAAAAAACTCAAGGCCCACGCTGAACACCATCGCGATACGGAGCAGCGTAGGCAAGGTGGGGAAGAGCTTCCCACGCTCTATCTTTGACAACAGGGCAGGTGAGAGCCCCGTATGCCGGCCGAGATCCACCAGACCCACTTTCTTTCGTAAGCGCAAAGCGCGCAGCTTTTCTCCAATGGAGTAGCGCTGCAATCCTTCCTGCAAGGTCGGGGAAAGCAAGTTCTCCAACTCCTTTTACTGGCAGTCAAATTTCCAGCCAGTATTTGATCTTAGTTCACATCAGTTTTATTATGGTGCATCTTCTTCCCAGAGTCAAACATCTTTTACCTAGGATCAAGAGAGGTTGAGCTCTTGACCAAGGAAAGACAGAGCGAAACCCACCGAAAAAACGAGGAGAGAATCGAACCATGAAGAATTGGAAAGCAGTGCTTCTGTTAGTTGGCTGTTTGATGCTATCCGGATTCACGTCGAATCCGGCTCTTGCCCAGAGTCCCAATGCATCCGTGTATGTTGTACATGGGATTCCCGGCCATGACGTAAGCGAGAACCTTGACCCGGCGTTGCCCGTGGACGTGCAAGTGAACGGCTCAATCTGTCTGCTGCAAGGTTTCAAGTTTGGGGACATTGCCGGTCCCTTCACCATCCCTGCGGGAACGTACAATTTCACCATCAGCTTGGCTAACACGGTTGACCCGTGTTCCAACCCTGGCCTGCTGACCGCTAACGGCGTGGCCCTTGCCGAAGGCGAGAACGCGTCCGTGGTAGCTTACCTGAATGCTCAGGGTGCGCCCGGCGTCACGAAATTCGACAATAACCTCAGTCCAACCCCGGCCGGGCAGTCACGTGTCATCGTCCAGCACACTGCCAATGCACCTGCTGTAGATATCACCGTGGCCCGGGAGTATTACTACTCGCCGCTCAAGCCCACGACGATTCCGAATGTGAGCAACGGGCAGCAAGCCGCCGCCCTGCTTCCCTCGGAGCGGACATGGAATTTCCCGAGGACGCAGGTTACGCTGACTCCTGCCGGCCAAACGAGCCCCGTGATCGGGCCGTATTTCTTCCAGCTAGAACCTCACGACGTGTATCTAATCTACGCAGTCGGCTCGCTCAGCACGGGATCATTCACTCTGATCAGCAAGACCGTTCCAGGTGTGTAGTGAGCTGCGCGCGAAAAGGCGACAGCTTCTTTGGGTGGCGGCTTCTGAAACCAGAGGCAGCCCCTCCCTGGCTCGACCGCGACCCCGCGTGTGGCAGAGTACGGCGTTAATGGACGTCTCCACGCCGAGCCACCTCAGGGTCAGGTTAGATTTGATAGTCAAACCAAACCACAAAGGAGAATAACAATGAAGGAAAGCTTCAATTCGACTTTTGCCCGCTACCTCGTATTTTGGACGGCCGTTCTGGCGCTTCTGTTAGGCAGCACATGGATGGTAACGGCCAGTGAGAAGAAAGACATTGTTGACACCGCTGTGGCGGCGGGCTCCTTCCAGACGCTCGCCAAGGCGCTTGACGCCGCGGGGTTGGTGGATACGCTAAAGGGCAAAGGCCCCTTCACCGTCTTTGCTCCCACGGACGAGGCTTTTGCGAAGCTGCCAGCCGGTACACTTGAGGATCTGCTCAAGCCGGAAAACAAGGACAAACTGGTGGCTATTCTCACCTACCACGTCGTGCCGGGGGAAGTACTCGCCTCACAGGTAACCAAGCTGAAGTCCGCCAAAACCGTCAATGGGCAGGCGCTCACCATAACCACTGAAGGCGGCGCGGTGATGGTGGACAGCGCCAAGGTCGTCAGGACCGATATTCTCTGCAGCAATGGCGTTATTCACGTCATCGACAGCGTGATGCTGCCAAGGTAAAGGGGGAGGAAGCTGTGGCTACGGCAGGAGTCATCTCCAACAGAAGAAACGCAGTTACGAGCGAAACACGGCAGTTCCAGGACAAGACGATTAGCGACTCGAGCCAATATCCCCGCCAGTCCTCGACCGCTTCCCAGCCGGAGAGCAGGAGCCGGCTGGAGGCGGTCGTCCGGGAACTGCTGATTGAGCTCGGCGCGGACATTCACGATCAGCACTTTCGCGGCACGCCGGCAAGAGTTGCAAGCCTGTACCGCGAGCTGACCCATGGCTACCGGATCCGTCCCGAGGAGCTTCTGGTCACCTTCACTTCGAGCCACCATGAACTTATCGTGGTCTCCGACATCAACTTCTATTCGCTTTGTCCTCACCACCTTTTGATCTATCGCGGGAAGATGCATTTTGGCTATGTACCTGACGGGAAAATCGTGGGGCTCTCAAAGATCCCTCGGCTGATTCAAGGCATGGCCGCGCGATTGATCGTGCAGGAAGACCTGGTTTCCGAAATCGCCGACACATTCATGGCCGTAGTACGCCCTCTGGGGTGTGTTGTAAAGGCTACCGGCCGGCACGACTGCATGGCGGTGCGGGGCGTCAAATGCCACGAGGCTTCCATGACGACCGTGGCATTGCGCGGGGTCTTTCGGGAGAAACCCTCCCTCACGGAGGAATTCCATCAGGTGCTTTCGACGGGGGGGAGGGTTTGAGGGTGGCAACGAGCGGAGATTGAAGTCTGTGCGGACTCAAAAACGTTGCGGAGTAGGGTTAATTCAAGAATCCCACGCAAGGAGGAGTGATGAAAGTTATACTCTTTCTAGCGGCCACCACACTGGCCACCATCACGATTGGATGGGGAGACGTGATGAACATTAAATCTGAGCGACCCACGGCGGCACCGGACGGAACCTTTCCAAAGCTGACCGCCTCGAACTTGCAGAAGCAAACCTTCTCACTTCCCGAAGACTTTGCAGGAGATCGCAACCTGCTCCTCATAGCGTTCCAGAGGGAGCAGCAGCAGAATGTAGACACGTGGTTGCACCAGATGAAGCGCTTCGAGGTCTCCCCCGGCTTCCAATACTACGAATTGCCCACCATCGACAGGCTGAGCCCCATCTTCCGCTGGTTCATCAATAGCGGCATGCGCCGCGGCATTCCTGACGGCAACGCTCGGGCCCGAACCATCACGCTCTATCTCGACAAGCCTGCTTTCCGAAAGGCGTTGAACATACCGGACGAAAAGCGTATCTACGCGCTCCTGGTTGATCGCTCAGGACGCGTTCTGTGGCGTGCTGAGGGCGACTTTGATGAAGCCAAGGCCGCCAGTTTGCAAGCAGCGCTGACACCCGGCAAGCAATGACCTGCAAGGCAGTTATGAAGGTTAGAGCTCTCCATCGCGAGCAGACGATCCCGGTACCCTTGGCGCAGGTCTTCTCCTTTTTCAGCGAAGCTCGCAACCTGGATCGAATCACCCCGCCATGGCTTCACTTCCAGGTGCTGGACCAGACGGACCGTGCGATCAGAGCTGGGGCGCTGATCCATTACCGGCTCGCCTGGCATGGGCTACCGATGACCTGGACGACCCTCATTGAGGAATGGTGCCCGCCCATAAAGTTCGTCGATGTTCAGTTAAAGGGCCCTTACCGCCTCTGGCATCACACCCATAGCTTCGAGGCTTGCGCCGGGGGCACTCTGATCAAGGACACTCTCCAATACGCAGTTCCGGCCGGGGTGTTGGGAGATCTCTTCGCCGGGTGGCTGGTGCGGCGTGATGTGGAGCGGATTTTTGATTACCGTGCAAAGCAGATTCCCTCGATGTTCGAAGGGCAGCCGGTTCTCTATACTCGGTGAGGTTATGGATTAATTTCTTGTAAATCATTAACCGGCATGTAGAGGGTCGAATATCGACAACCGGGCTTCCCCACCTGCCCCGCTTTAAAGGTAGCCATGTGGTTCTGACAGAAGGAGTGAGTATGGACGTGAATCGTGACGCGCCGGCGTGGGCTGAGGCGGAAACGTACATCAATGCGCCCGTCGATTTGGTCTGGCAAGTGCAGTCTGCTATCGAGAGTTGGCCGAGCTGGAACCGGAAGGTGGAAACCGTCCAGATGGAAGGGCCGCTTCAAGCCGGAACGACCTTCCGCTGGAAATCGGGCGGAGCCAGGATCATCTCGACTCTGCAGGAAGTTAAACCGGGCGTGCGAATTGGCTGGACCGGGGAGACCTTTGGAATACGCGCGCTCCACGTTTGGGAGTTCAAAGGCCTGGACGGCAGGACTCACGTCAAGACCGCCGAATCGTTTGAGGGCTGGCTTGCCAGGCTCTTCCCAGGCCTCATGCGGGAGATGCTGCGGCAGGCCCTTGATGTAGCTCTTGGAAGCCTGAAAGCTGAGTGTGAAAGAGGTCCGGCCAAAGGTTGATTTTCGAGGAAGCGTATTTTGCCTATGGAGAACGTTGATCACGCTGTCGGCTCGCCTTCAATCCTGCTGGCAGGTGGCACAGGCTACATTGGTGGCAGGCTGCTGAAGGCCCTGGAGGCGAGTGGCCGGCCGGTCCGTTGCCTTGCCCGCCGCCCCCACTTCCTCGAAGCGCGAGTGGGTCCCGGAACCGAGGTTGTAGCCGGTGACTGCCTGGACGCCAACACACTTCCGCCGGCCATGGCCGGCGTGCACACGGCCTATTACCTCGTACATTCGATGGGTTCGCGGCGAGACTTTGAGGAGGACGATAGGCAAGCGGCAAGGAATTTCGCCGACGCCGCCCGCCAAGCGGGTGTCCAAAGAATCATCTATCTGGGCGGTCTCGGCGACCCATCCTCGGAACTTTCCTCCCACCTGAGAAGCCGTCAGGAGGTGGGCGGGATTCTGCGGAGCACCAACGTACCAGTTATAGAATTTCGCGCCTCGATCATCCTCGGTTCCGGCAGTCTTTCCTTCGAGATGATCCGTGCGCTGGTCGAACGATTGCCGGTCATGATCTGCCCGCGCTGGGTTTCAACGCCAGCTCAGCCCATTGCCATCGAGGATGTTGTGGCGTATCTGCTCGAAGCGTTGTCACTACCGGCTGGGGAAGGCCGGGTCGTCGAAATTGGCGGTGCCGATCAGGTGTCGTATGCCGATATCATGCGCGAATACGCGCGCCAACGAGGACTTCGCCGCTGGATGATCTCGGTGCCCGTGCTAACTCCACGCCTGTCCAGTCTATGGTTGGGACTTGTGACGCCTGTTTATGCGCGTGTTGGCCGCAAGCTTGTGGATAGTCTTCGCCATGCGACGATCGTGCGTGACGCGTCGGCCACACGGATATTCAGTATTCGGCCACGCCGATTGTGCGACGCCATGAAAAGGGCTTTGCATAACGAAGACCAAGAGTTTGCTCAAACCCGATGGTCGGACGCTCTCTCGTCTGGGGGTTGCCTGCACTCGTGGGGTGGCTTGCGTTTTGGCACGCGAAATGTGGATTCGCGGGTTATCCAGGTCAATGTGCCGACCAGGATGGCTTTCGCTCCGATCAGACGCATTGGAGGGACCACCGGCTGGTACTTTGCGAATTTTCTGTGGCGATTGCGAGGCTTCCTCGACCTGCTTGCTGGCGGGGTGGGGCTCCGGCGAGGCCGGCGCGATCCGGAAACACTGCACGTGGGTGATACCATCGATTTTTGGCGCGTGGAAGAGTTCGATGCCGACCGGCGCCTTCGACTCGTAGCCGAAATGAAAGTCCCGGGAAGGGCTTGGCTGGAATTTGAAGTCACGGGCGACTCCGCCCACTCCACGATTCGGCAGACTGCTATCTTCGACCCGCTTGGCCTTTTCGGCCTGATCTATTGGTACGGCCTCTATCCGTTCCATCGATGGATTTACGCAGGTATGCTGCGCAAGATTGCGGAAGCCAGCCTCTCAGCAGCCGATGGGAACTCTTCCCGCGAAGCCTAAGGTGATGGCGCAAGACCGCTTCGTAGCTGCAAAGCAATACGCATGGAGCGTAATGATGAACCTGGAGGAATTGGCTAAAGACGCGCGAGTGACGGTGCGGCGGGCAGGTCCCCCCAACACCGCAGGGCGGTGCGTCGTCTACTGGATGCAGCGTGCCCAACGAGCCCTGGATAACCCGGCGCTGAATGTGGCCATTGCGGCGGCGAATCTTCTGGGCAAACCGGTTGTTGCCTTCTTCGGCTTGGTTGCTTTCTATCCTAATGCCAACCTGCGCAGTTACACCTTTCTGGTTCAGGGGCTCCGCGATATTCGCGAGGGGCTGCGTCAAAAGAATGTCGGATTCGTGTTGCGCCGGTGGCCTGATCACCGGCTCGAGCGGTTTTGCAATGAGGTTCAACCGTGTCTGGTGGTGGGCGACGAGAATCCCCTGCGCGAACCCGAGCAATGGCGCAAGGTGGCTGCCGAGCGTCTCCATGTGCCGTTCTGGACCGTGGATGCAGACGTCATCGTGCCCTCCACGTTGCTCAAAAAAGAGCAGTATGCCGCACGCACCATCCGCCCGCGGATTGACGCCTTGCTCGATGAGTTTCTCACCTCGCCCGGTAATCCCGAGGCGCGAATACCTTGGCAGCAGTCAAAGCAGTTGGAATCCTTTTCCGTGAATGACGATCTGCTGGGGGGATTCCCCATCGATACCACCGTCCAGCCGGTTTTGAATTTCCAAGGGGGGAGGAGCGCGGTCCTTAATTCTCTCACCCGCTTTGTGCACGAACGATTGGCGGGTTACGCAACCGAGCGTAACCATCCCGACCGGGGCCGCACCAGCCAACTTTCGCCCTATCTCCACTTTGGCCACCTCGGTCCGCATACGGTCGCGCTGGCGGTTAAGGATTCCAGCGCGCCGAGCCCGGACCGTGAAGCATTCCTTGAGCAACTCATCGTCAGGCGCGAACTCGCCATCAACTTCGTGAAATTCAACCCCCAATACGACCGGCTTCAGGGCGTTGAGCCATGGGCGATTCGAACGCTTAAAGAACATCGGAGAGATGAACGCGAGTACGTCTACACGGAGAAACAACTTGAGGATGCCGAGACTCACGACCCCCTGTGGAACGCTGCGCAGCAGCAAATGGTGCTGTCCGGATGGATGCACGGCTATCTAAGGATGTACTGGGCAAAGAAGATTCTGGAATGGACGCGCTCACCGGAAGAGGCTTACGATATCGCCATTAAGTTGAATGATCGGTATGAGCTGGACGGCCGCGATCCCAATGGCTACACAGGGATTGCCTGGGCCATGGGAGGCAAGCATGACCGCCCCTGGGGTCCAGAGCGCCCTGTGTACGGTAAGATCCGTTACATGTCCTACGCGAGCACCTCGCGGAAGTTTGATAGCAAGGGCTACATCGAACGCGTGAAACTGTTGGCGCGGAACGGAGGAGCCGAGTGATGGCAACTCGACAAGCGATTGCCTTGGCATTCTCGGTTGGAATCTGCCTCGGCGCTGCGGGGATAGGTTCCATCCTAACCACCCCTTCGCTTCACCCGTGGTACGCCACACTACGCAAGCCATCCTGGACCCCGCCTAACTGGCTCTTCGGCGCTGTCTGGACGGCTCTTTACCTTGGCATGGCTGTGGCTGCATGGCTGGTCTGGCGCCAGGCAGGATTCTTGCCTGCCAGGCTCCCGCTGACCCTTTTCGTCTTCCAACTCGCGCTCAATGTGGCTTGGTCTGCGATATTTTTCGGCTTGCGTGCCCCGGGCGCCGCCTTCCTTGAGGTGGTGCTTTTGTGGTTGTTCATTCTGTCGACGGCGATCGCCTTTTGGCCCGTCTCCAAGCCGGCCAGTTGGCTGTTGGTTCCTTACCTAACCTGGGTCACCTACGCCGCGGCCCTAAACGCCGCCATCTGGAGGATGAATGCATGAGTGAAACCGCGCCTGCTCCGATTCGCATTGGCGTCTCAGCGTGCCTCCTGGGTGAAAAGGTTCGGTTCGACGGCGGCCACAAGCGGGATCCCTACCTGGTCGAGAGCTTCGGCCGTTATGTCGAATGGGTGCCCGTCTGTCCGGAAGTGGAATTGGGCCTGGGCACACCCCGCGAAACCCTGCGGCTTGTCCGCATCAGCAGCGATATTCGCATGATCATGCCCAAGACCGGCGCCGACCATACTGAGGCCATGCGCGCCTATGCGGACCGCCGCGTTCGCGAGCTTGCCAAGGAAAACTTGAGCGGCTACATCCTGAAGAAAGACTCCCCGAGCTGCGGGATGGAACGTGTGCGGGTCTTTGATGCCCACGGAGTACCGGCCAAGTCGGGCCGAGGACTCTTTGCGGAAGCTCTGCTTCAGCGCTTCCCCCTTCTTCCCGTCGAAGAGGAGGGGCGACTTACAGACCCGCGCCTGAGGGAGAACTTTGTCGAACGCGTGTTTGCCTACGCTCGTTTGCAGTCGCTCTTTTCCGCTCACTGGAGGGTTGGAGACCTCGTGGCATTCCACACGGGGCACAAATTGCTTCTTATGGCCCACTCGCCGCACGCCTACGAGAGCCTCGGTCGTCTTGTGGCAGAAGCCAAGTCAGTGCCGCGCGAGGAACTTCGCGACCGCTACGAGTTGGATTTCATGGGCGCGCTGCGGGAGATGGCCACCACCAAGCGGCATACTAACGTGCTTCAACATATGGCTGGCTATTTCAGCAAGCAGCTCGATTCAGACTCTCGCCAGGAGTTGCAGGCACTGCTCCAGGACTATCGTGCTGGTCTTGTTCCCCTTATCGTTCCGCTAACGCTGATCCGTCACTACGTCCGCAAATACGATGTTACGTATCTACGCGGGCAAGTGTACCTGGAACCCCACCCCAAAGAACTCATGCTGAGGAACCACGTGTAGCGGGGTTTGCTCCCGACGGAATCGGCCGGTCCATTGAGGGGGATAGGCAGCAACCCTCCGGGCATACGTCATGACTGGCGCCCATGGATCCCAAGCTTCGGCGTACGGGATCCGGAACCATTCTTTCCAGGATGAGTTCACGAATCATCGCTATAAACTTCGGGTGTGTTCCTACGCACGAGGCCCGAATCATATTCAATCCCAGTTCATCAGAAAGTGCATGAGCCTCCGTGTTGAGGTCTCCGCCTTGATGGTAAAGGTTTTTGAGTTCCGATCGAAGCGGGTGAGAGTGCCCTCGGTAGTCTTCAGGCCACTCTCGCCAACATGGTCGATCTCCTCGGCGGTCTCGTCGCTTCCCTTGGCAGTACAGTGCACAACTACTTCACTACCTTCCCGCAATCCGTGGAATGATTCTTTCGCGGCCGCGCCCGCCATCTCAGCGCCGTGGACCGCAGTCCGCCCCACAAAATGAAACGTGTGTTCAGTACCATCTTCCGCCTTCACCACTATGGTCCTGGCCGTGCGGTCGATCTTCTCAACCTTGCCCTTGACTGCAGTTATAGCGAAGGCAGTGGAACAAAACAGCAGGAACAGGATACCGAGAATCACCGATTTGCTCGTCCTTTTCCCTCCTTCTATCATTGAAGTCTTAGCCCTGGGCGGTCATTTCGCTTGGGACCGCGACCAGTGGCCCTTCTTGTCCCGCCGATACCACCGGTCCTGGGGATGTTCCCAAACCTGCCCCTTGCGGCCGGCGTACAAGGCATACGATTGTCCCTGCCGTGCGAGCGCGGCGCCGCCCGTCGGGCCGGCACAATCTACATTCTCTCCGTCATTCTTTATCAGCGTCTGTTAAGTTTTGCTCATTGCACTGGTCAAAATCAGTCACTCGCGGCACAGGACAAAGCGGTTTAACCCTTAAGGAGAGGGTGATTCTGGTCTGGCAGTATGCGCTTGCCGATGGCCAGGCTGAGGCCGAGAAGGATTGGAATTGGCTAGAGCTGTTGGGCTACGGACCCTGGAACTTGGCTTAAGCGGCTATCGACAGAATGCCTTATAGGATTTAACCGTGATTTCCGTGAGCTTAAAGGTATTGGCTCACCGCCGCCGCTGTTCCAGCAAGCAATCGACGGGTGACTTGCCACTGGGATTGCGTGAGCGAGGCTTGGCGCTTATCGAGGAATGTTCCAACCTAACACGCTCAGCAAGTCCCAGTCCGCCTGGTCGCGCGTGTCCTCCGGCACACTCGCGGCATGGCTCAGCACTGTCACGACATGCAGTATCACGATCTCAGGATTGAAATGGCGCGCCAATGTCGCAGCCTGATGAATCGCACCCAGTCAAGCAACCGGGAAATCAACCGGCAAAGAATTTTCTTTAGTGGTTGGTAAATACAGGGCGACTAGAAACGAGTCGCGGCCGAGGGGGCATACCAACTCGTTGGTGCGGGAAATGCCAAGTCGGAGTGATGGCTTTAACCTCTTTTTCGGCGCCTGATGAATGGGATTAATCAGGCGGTCTAAACTGCCTTGATGGATCTGGAGGAAGTTTGTAACAGGGAGGTAGATTCTGATGACAACTAATTCGGAGACAGCCGGCCCTGAAGGAGAAAGACCACCCTCGTTCGGGATTGGAAATTTCCTGTTTACTGTCGTCGTGGTACTCATCCTTGTTCTGCTTGCCCAAAGCATGGTGCGTCACCGCTTTTGTGAGGGCCGCCGCATCCAAAGCTTACGCCTCAGACCCCAATCCCCATCGGACCACAGCAGCATTGAACAAGTCTTGGTCGAGGCTCCGAATGATGCTGCTCACCGAAGAGCTAACAACAGGGCTTCCCGCACTTTCTTTGAGGGAGCAGGGATCTTGCGCACTTGATATCGGCGGCACGCCTCTACCGTGTTTTTCAGGCTTTCGAGGTAGGCGATGCAGGGCTCGCAGCCTTTCAGGTGGCGCTCCACCTCACGGCATTTCTTCACCGGAAGTTCGGCGTTCAGGTAGTCTGAGAGCATGGCGAAGATGTGCTTGCAACGCCGGTCAGGCATGGCTTTTGCTCTTCCTTTCATTGAGATGCCGGGCATAACCAGCCAGCGCATTGCGAACGAAGACGCGCGCCCGTTGAAGGCGCTTCTTCGTCGTTTCTTCGGAAATGCCCATCACTTCCGCCACTTCCCGGGTATCTAGTTGTTCCATATCGCGAAGGATCAAGACAAGACGGTAATGCTTGGGGAGGGCCAAGATGGCGTCTTCCAGCCTGCCCCGCAATTCCATCCTTAGGACAGTCTCTTCCGGCGTAACCTGCCATGATTTTATCCCGGTAGGTGATAGGTCGGATTCCTTGGGCATCAAGTCCTCCAGCGAAAGCATCTGCGCAGGGGCAAACTTGCTCTTCCGGCGGCTCATCAAACACTGGGTTTTGGCCACTTTGTAAAGCCAAACCGACAGCGCCCGCGCGTCAGGAAACTCTCTGAGCTGTCGTGCCAAGCGGATCAGTGTCTCCTGGGCGGTGTCTTGAGCATCCTCGTGGCTTCCACAAACCTTCATGCCAAATCCGTAAACGACCCCTTGCAGGGTTGCAAGAGCACGCTCCGCATCCTGACGATTCCCGGATTGCAAACTCTTGAGTGCTTCTTCGATTTGAGTATTCACCTAGTCCATTCCCCCAAGGAAACTCACGGAAATCACACGGTATTTGTAGTATCGCACTTCCAAACTGGGAATGCGAACCCGCCGCCAACACCTTGCACTATCATCGCCATGGCTCCCATGAAATCAATGCGAGTCCGGCGACTCGGCTGCACGGTGACTGCACTCCATTTCTTCCGCAGGCGGTTTGCCGGGCACCCTGTATATGCTCCCCAAATCTTTCTGTCACCTCTCCCTGCAAATTGCATTTATGGATATGAGGTAAGGGAAATGCAAGTGAACTCGCGAGTTCAAGAAATCTGGTTGCGGCTGCTCGACGCTGTCGATTCTTCCCCAACCACGCGCATAGAAAGGGTTGAAGAAGGCTACTACGCCGTGGTGCGCGAGGCCGCGGACCGGACACTATGTCATGTCGCATGTGACCATGAGGATTTTCGGTCGGTCAAACCCTTCATTCCCCATCACGCCCGCACGCGCGCGGTTTACTTGATCCAGAGAGACGCTTACGGGTTGGCGGAGATTGAGAGTCTGCGTGACTGGGCGGGCCAACTCGGGGAGCAGGTCGAGCGGGGCATCCGCCGTGCTTTCGCGATAGTGGACACCGAGATTTTTGCTCGGGAAGTCTCCGCCTCCCTCCGAGCATCGGGGTGGAAAGTCGAACATGTGGAGGACAGCCTCCGGGTTAATGATGGCCGGTTTTCGGAGAGTATTAACCTGCTCCGCGCCATTGTGCAAATGGTTCTCGCGCGTAGCACCTTCGCGGAGGCTGTCCGGTCGCTAAAGGGCCAACTTGCCGGGCGATTCTTGATGGATGCCCAGTTGTTCGCACGCTTCGAAGAGCGCTTTGCCCAATACCAGCCGGCCATCATCGACCGATATTTCACGGTTAGTCCGGATTGCTCACGTCTGGCCGCGGGTTGGGATTATTGGCAGATCTCCAGCCGCGATGCCCAGGACGCGACCGAGATTTTTGAGCAAGCGGTGAAGGAGTTTGAAACCCTGCTCGCCACGCCGCAAGAGGACTGGCTTCCAGCCCTCGCAACGGATTGCTGCGAGCAGAGCATTCTGAATCTTGAGGTGACCCATGATTGAAGGAAAATTACGTCTAACTACCGTCGAAGAGACAGGCCGGCAATTCGTAGCGCAATCGGGCACAGGCCATGCGCTCGTCATGGATGACGCGGAGGGCCACAGCGCCCCCAAACCGATCGAACTCGCATTGCTGGCTCTAGGAGGCTGCACAGCCTTCGACGTGATTGGCATCCTGCGGAAGAAACGGCAGAAGGTGACCGGTTACGAACTCGAATTGCGCGCGGAGCAAAACCCCGAACCGCCCACCTATTTCACCCGCGTCGAAATTAAGCACAAGCTCCGCGGCCACATCGATCCGGAGGCGGTAAAGGCTGCCATTCACCTATCGGAAACCAAGTACTGCGCGGTCGGCGCCATGATTGCAAAGACTGCCAAACTCGAAACCACGTTTGAAATCTTCCCGGAAGAAAGCCCGGAAAACCTTACTGAGGCAGCCTGATGGTACGGACGAATTTAGCTCGAACGTTCATGGCAATTATTTGCTCTTCCCTGTTGGCCAGCGCCCAGTCACCTCCACCAACGCCACAGAACTTGACGCTCCCAGAGGCTGTCCGCATGGCATTGGAGAAGAACCCCACGGTGCAAGCTGCGGTTGCCTACGCTCAAGCCGTCCATGAGGGGATTGCCGAAGCCAGGGCGGCGCGATTGCCGCGTGTGGATTTTTCCGAAGGATTCACGCGCGGCAATAATCCCGTTTATGTTTTCGGGGCATTGTTGACCCAACGGCAGTTCACCGCCGCGAATTTTGACCTGGGTTTTCTCAACACGCCGCCGCCCATTGACAATTTCCGCACTCAATTCACCGCTGCGCTGCCCTTGTACGATGCCGGCCAGACCGGTCGGCGAATCAAGGACGCAAAACTGAGCGCGCAAGGGGCGGGTGAAAATGGCCAGCGCACGCGGCAGGAAGTGATTTTCAATGTGGTGAAAGCTTACACGGATGAACTCCTGGCCCGGGAGAACGCACGCGTGGCAGAAGCGGCGGTCAAAACTGCTCAGTCAGACCTCCAGCGCGCCCAGGCGCTGCAGGAGGAAGGCCAGGCAGTACCTTCCGACCTCCTGAGCGCACAGGTGCAACTGGCCCAGGCCCAGGAGGATTTGCTAAAAGCGAATAATGCCGTCGACCTTGCCCATGCCGCGCTCAATGTGGCCATGGGGTTACCGGAGGACGCCGCAACCACTATTGAATCAGGACTCAAGGAATCAATCTTTGAAGCCGGCGTACTTGCCGAGCGGCAACAGCATGCACTGAGAAGCCGGCCGGATCTTCGCGAAGCCGACTTGGGAGTTGAGCACGCTACCATCGGCTCACGCATGGCCCGAGCCGAGTTCCTGCCCAAGGTGAACGTGTTTAGTTCGTGGGAAGAGGATAACCAGACGTTTCTCACGCGGGGTGGCAACAACTGGACGGCCGGCGTCAGCCTGAACATCAATGTTTTCGATGGCGGAGCGAATCGGGCTCGCCTGGCGGCAGCCCACTACCGCCAAAGCCAGGCGCAAGCCCAGGCGGCGCAAATGGCTGCCGCCGTCAAACTTCAGGTACGCGAGGCCTTCCAGAATCTGACCACCGCGCAGCGGCGCGAGGAAGTCTCGCGCCAGGCGCAGTCGGAGGCCGAGGAAAGCCTGCGCATCATCCAGAATCGCTATGAAGCGGGCTTGGCAACCATCACGGATTTATTGCGAGTGGAAGCCGCGCGCACCAGCGCCCAAAAGAACTACTTGAACGCCTTGTTCGATTATCGAATCAGCTATGCAGCGTTGGAATTGGCTACGGGCGAGCTTGCGCCCGATTCACCCGCCGTCACCCAATAGGGCGTCAGCCACGGTCTACAAAGGACGAAATACTTATGCAACGAAAGAGAATCTTTTCCGTACTTATCATCACCACCGCAGCGGGGCTTCTTGCCGCTTGTAGTTCCAATGAAAAACGTCTGGCAGAGCCCGGACCGGTGGTCAGCGGGGTGCAGACAGAAATCGTGCATCTCGAGTCCGCCCCTCAGCTTTACCAGGCAGTCGGCGCCATCCGTTCCGCCAACACCGCCGTCCTGGCAGCGCAATTGGCCGGCACCGTCCGCGAGGTCCGCGTGCAAGCCGGAGATCGCGTGAAGCGCGGCCAACTTCTCGCCGTGCTCGACGACCGCGGGCCGCAGGCGGAGGTACAAGGGGCGGAGGCGGGCGTGGATGAAGCGATCCAGGGAGGGGCGGAAGTCGATCAGGCCCTCAAGGCCGCTACCGCCGACCGGCAGTTTGCGGAAGCAACTCTTAACCGCTACAAGGCTTTGCTCGCCAAGAACTCATTGAGCCGCCAGGAATTCGATGGAGCAGAGGCACGCTACCAGTCGGCACTCGCCAACGAACTCTCCATGGAAGCAAAGACGCAGCAGATTAAGGCTCGCCAGCAGCAGGCCCGCTCGCAACGGGATTCCGCGCAAACCTACCTCAGCTACTCGCGCATCGTTTCACCCCTCGACGGCATCGTGACCGCGAAATCGGTAGATGCGGGGACAGTGGTGATGCCCGGCACGCCGGTGCTGACGGTAGAGGACACAGCACGATATCGTCTGGAAGCAAGCCTTCCGGAGGAGTATGTCCCCTACGCTAAAGCCGGCGATAACGTCTCCGTCTCGACCGAGCATGGCCAATTCGAAGGGCGCGTTGCCGAGGTCGTCCCGGTCGCGGAGGTAAGCAGCCACACGTTCCTGGTGAAGATCAATCTTCCCCCCGATTGCAATTGCCGCTCCGGCGAATACGGGCAGGCAAGCTTCCCCATTGGGGAAACAAAAGGCTTGGCGGTGCCCAGTTCGGCAGTAGTAGACCACGGCGAGTTGCAGGGGATTTTCGTCGTGGCAGCGGATGGCAATGTGGAATACCGTTTGGTGAAAACGGGGAAGACTTTCGGCAACCGCGTGGACATTCTCTCCGGCGTCGCCGCGGGGGAAAAGGTTGCTATTTCTCAGATTGATCGCTTGCGTGACGGCGCGCGGGTGGAGGGCCTATGAGCACGCGCAAGCTCGGCTTCGCCGGGCGCATCGCCCACTACTTCATCAACTCCAAGCTCACCCCGCTCATCATGGTGTTTTCGATCTTGCTGGGAGCGTTTGCCGTGCTTCAGACGCCCCGCGAGGAAGAGCCACAAATCGTCGTTCCCATGATGGACGTCTTCGTCGAGATGCCGGGCTCGACCGCGCAGGAAGTGGAGCAGCGCGTCACCACGCCGATGGAAAAGCTCATTTGGGAAATCCCCGGCGTCGAGTACGTCTACTCCACCACGCGGCCAGGGCTCAGCATGGCCATCGTGCGGTTCAAGGTGGGCGAAAAAGAAGAAGACTCCATCCTCAAGCTCTACAACAAACTCTATTCACACTTCGACCTGATTCCGCCCGGCGCATCGAAGCCGATCATCAAGCCCCGGTCCATCGATGACGTTCCCGTTCTGGCGCTCACTTTCTGGAGCAACCGCTACGACAGCTACACGCTGCGCCGCGTGGCCAGCGAAGTGGATCGCGAGATCAAGAGCATTGATGATGTCTCGGAAACAAAGGTGATCGGCGGCGAACGGCGGCAGATTCGCGTGCTGCTCAATACCAGTCGGATGGCAGGTTATGGCGTTGCTCCCGCTGCGCTCATCGGTACGATCGGCCGAGCCAACCAGCGCCTTCAGGTCGGTGAGTTTGCGGCGGCCAATGAGGAGTACGACGTCGAGACCGGCGACTTCCTCCGCAACGCCGACGACGTGGGGGGCGTGGTGGTGGGTGCATCCTCCGGCCGCCCGGTCTATCTGCGGGATGTGGCCGAGATTCGTGATGGCCCAGAGGAGCCTACCAACTACGTCCTCTTCGGCACAGGCGCTGGATCCAAGATGAAATCAGTGGGCTCCCTTGGAGAGTCTCCAGCCGTCACGCTCACTGTTTCCAAGCGCAAGGGTAAGAACGCTGTGGTAGTTGCCGAGCACGCCATCGAAAAAGTGCAAAGTTTGAAAGGGACCTTGATCCCGGCCGGAGTTGAGGTCGCGGTTACGCGTAATTACGGCGCGACGGCCCAGGAAAAATCGAACGAATTGTTGAAGCACCTGCTGCTGGCAACTCTCTCCGTAACCCTGCTCATCGCTCTGGCGCTCGGCTGGCGGTCGTCGATGGTGGTGCTCGCTGCCGTGCCCGTCACCCTGGCCCTGACCTTATTCATCTACTTCATCTATGGCTACACGCTCAATCGTGTCACCCTGTTCGCCCTGATCTTCTCCATCGGCATTCTAGTGGACGATGCCATTGTGGTGGTGGAGAACATTACCCGGCACTTTCACCTCCCTGAAAACAAGGGCCGCCCCCTGGCGGACGTGGCTGTGGAGGCGGTGGATGAAGTTGGCAACCCCACTACCCTCGCCACCTGGACCGTCATTGCCGCCATCCTTCCCATGGCGTTTGTAGGCGGACTGATGGGTCCTTACATGCGGCCCATCCCCATTGGTGCGTCACTTGCCATGGTGTTCTCGCTCTTCATTGCCTTCGTGATTTCTCCCTGGGCGGCGTTGCGAATGCTCGCGAACGCCAAAGCCGGTCACGGGGATGGCGAAGAGGGGCAGGAAGGCTGGACAACCCGTGTTTACCGGCGGCTGATGATGCCCCTGCTCCTTGATTCGCGCAAGCGCACCCTGTTCCTAGTGGGCGTGGTGCTCCTGCTTCTTTTAGTGTTCACCCTCCCACTTCTTAAGATCGTCCGCGTAAAAATGCTTCCCTTCGACAACAAGAGCGAATTTCAGGTGATTATCGACATGCCGGAAGGGACGACGCTGGAGCAGACCACGCGGGTAGCGCGCGAGGTGGCTCGCCGCGTGGCCCAGGAACCGGAGGTGGTCAATTACCAGGTGTACGCCGGCACGGCCAGTCCTTATAACTTCAATGGGCTGGTGCGTCACTACTTCTTGCGGCAAGGCGCGAACGAGGCCGACATTCAGGTAAACCTGCTTCCCAAAGACGATCGCTCCGCGCAAAGCCACGATATCTCCAAGCGCGTGCGCGACGCCATTCAGCGCATCGGGGAAAAATATGGCGCCAAACTGAAAGTGGCGGAAATTCCGCCCGGCCCGCCGGTTTATCAGACGCTTGTGGCGGAGGTCTATGGGCCTGATTACGGCCAGCAGATTGACGTCGCCAGGCAGATTCGCGACGAATTCAAGAAGACTCCCGGCGTGGTGGACGTCGATTGGACCGTGGAAGCCCCCGAGCCGCAATATCGTTTGGTGGTGGATAAAGAAAAAGCGGCGCTGGCGGGCGTTGCTGCCGACCAGATTGCGCAAACCTTGCGCCTGGCGGTCAGCGGCGCGATTGTCGGCCTGGCGCATCAGCCGAAAGAGAAAGAAGACGTCGACATCGTGCTGGAAGTCCCCCGGGCCGATCGCAGCAGCCTCGCCGGACTAGGCGCAATTCGTGTGGCGTCGGCCTCGGGAGCGCTCGTGCCAATCAGCGAATTGACCCATGTTAAGACCGGAGTCATCGAGACTTCGATTTATCACAAGAATCTCAAGCGCGTCGTATACGTCTCGGGCGACGTGGCGGGACGCGAGGAGAGCCCCGCGTATGCGATCATCAGCCTCTCGAAATCCCTCAACAAGATTCACGGCCCTGGTGGCTACTCCATTGAGCGCTACGCCACGCACCTGCCGTTCCTCACCGATCACGTCAGCATGAAGTGGGACGGTGAGTGGCAGATCACTTACGAAGTCTTCCGTGACCTGGGATTCGCCTTCGCCGTCGTTCTCGTATTGATCTACGTCATCGTGGTCGCGTGGTTCCAGTCCTTCCGCATACCGTTGGTGATCATGGCGCCGATCCCGCTCACACTTATTGGAATCATCCCTGCGCACGCCATTATGGGAGCGTTCCTGACGGCGACGACCATTATCGGCTTCATTGCCGGGGCCGGAATCATCGTGCGCAATTCCATCATCCTGGTGGACTTCATCGAGTTGCGCCGCAAACAGGGGATGCCGTTGGCGGAAGCCGTGGTGGACGCCGGCGCCATCCGCTTCCGGCCCATGCTGCTGACGGCGGCAGCAGTGGTGGCCGGAGCCTTCGTCATCCTCTTTGATCCCATCTTTCAGGGCCTCGCGATTTCGCTGATGGCCGGTGAAGTGGCATCGACATTTCTTTCGCGCCTGGCGGTGCCGGTGCTCTTTTACCTTAACGCTCGGAACGAAGAGAAGAAATCTGCCGGCAAGAGTGCTGCACTGTGATGAGCAAAATTGACGGTTGCCTGATTTTACGAACACTGAGGAGGGACTATTATGGATATAAATCGATGGTTACGCATGGTTGCCGGAACCTTCGTTCTAGCGTCTCTAGCCTTGGGCTACTGGGTGAGCCCGAAGTGGTATCTCTTCACCGCCTTCGTAGGACTTAATCTGCTCCAGTCGGCATTCACGAACTGGTGCCCGATGATGACCTTCCTGCGCAAGCTCGGCGTGAGGCCGTAACGAAATTCAATTTGCACTTGGATTGGGGGAGGCATCCGATGAGTAACTATGGGCCCAAACGTATTCTGTGCCCGGTGGATTTCAGCGACCGTCCTTTTGGGTTCGACCACTGAACTTGTGATCCGAAGCGCCGCCTGCCCGGTTTTATCAGTGATGGGGAAGAAATAGGGTTAGCAAACCTTTTGCGCTCGGTGTAGGGCCGAGCAGCGTTCGGCCTCGGACCAGCGCCGCTGGTCTATATATGTCTGGTTGTGGCTCCGCCGCGTGGCGCTACACACCTTTCTCATGGGGTACTGGCTTTCTAGTGAGACAAGGTCATATCCCGCTAGCGGAGTTCACTGGCTACAGAGGCAGAAGCCCTCCGTTCTTGGGGTCAGCTTTCCTGCCAAGTGAGTGGAAATTGCGGCCTCCGCCGATCCGATCGAAGTGACAATAATCAGCCTGCCACAGCCCTTAAGAGCCTCTGCCGCCCGCTGACCCATTCCCGCACAAATCACCACTTCGCAACCGTCAAGAGCGGCGAGAATTCCCGCATCCAGCCAGTTTTGCAGTGCAGTTCTCGCCCGAGCGCCACCGACCGCTACATGCACGAGCTTGCAGGTCCAATGCGGGAGGTGGTGCAAAACATCGAAGAACTGATTCTCTTGCCGCACAAAAGGCAGTGGAGAATGAGATTCGTAATTCAGATGTGGCCCAATGTGGCCCACCGCTCGGTAGGTCTTGAGGCTAACTTATTGAAAAGTTTGCTGGACCTGGGGAGGTTTGAACTCCCGACCTCATGACTTGCACTCATGAGGTCAAAGCTTCCCCTGTAGGGGAGGATGTTTCTGACTTAAGCCATGCAGAATCAACGGGATAAATGGTGGACCTGGAGAGGTTCGAACTCTCGACCTCATGACTGCCAGGCATGTCGACGTTGTACCCGGTGTTGATTCTTAAGGCCCTTGGTTGGCTGCTAACGGCCTGTTTTACCCCGTATTCCCGCGCAGTTGTGGCCCAGATGTGGCCCAATAGCTTGCCCATTCACGAGTCAAGCCAGGGTCCTCCGGGCCGCCAGCGCATGGTTGGTTTCACGCCTCGTACGAGTGTAAGCGTCGGTGGCATCAAGAACTCATTCAAGGCCACCGTAACCTCTGGAAACGCAGTCTGGTTTAACGTCAACACTGCCTTGCGGGCGAACGCTCTCCACTGCGCTTGCTTATCAGGGCTAGCCGAGAATTCCGGAGTCAGAGCGAGAGGAGTTTGTGTGGGCAAGGCTGTTCTTCGCCGAGTGAAAGTGCCCTTGATAGCTTGGCAGAGCAGCAGGCCGCTGAACTCGAATCTACGCGACAGAAACCAGATGTCGTAGAAATCTCGCATCCTGCTGTTTGCAATGCCAAGCATAACCATCGCCTGAAACTTTTCCGCCACGACAGTCTCCCGACGATAGGCTCGCAGGTGAGGTGCCGGAAACCCAAGAATTGTGGGGAATTCGACGTCCTCCGGTGGCGGAGTGACGGCGTCCCCGAAGCCGATGTCCACCTGAATTTGGATTCGGGCCTGCTCCAGGTGGGCTATCAGAATAATGCGCACGCCGCCATAATCGAGATCCTCGCGGATCTCATTTCCTTCGACAGTCTCGGCCGCAAAGCGAAGACCGTCAGGCTCGACTTGAACGGTGCAGATGTCTCGGAAGACCTTTTCGAGCCGCCGGACACTGCTTTCGCCCCTTCCAAGCAGGTCGAGATCACGGGTGGAGCGGTACGGACCCCCGCCCCACAGGGCAAATAGAGTCGCCCCCTTCAAAAGGAAGTGGCTCGAATGAGGCGACTGGCTGAGCCGGTACAGAAGTCTTTCGATAGCATAACGTGTGAGGAGAATTTCGAAGTCGTCTCCGCGCTGTTTAGCCACATTGAAAAGGCGCTGTCGCACGGATGCGGCAAGGTTACGAATGTCCCTGGGGCTCATGCGATCGACTCCAGATAGGGCCGCATGACGTTTGCGACCCGGCACACCTTCGCATACTTCCACAGTTCGTCCATCGTGGCGCGTCGGTGCCGCCAGCAGTCTCGAAGGGCCTCAAGCGCTACGTCCAGGCCAATCTTGTTCCGATACTTGAAGCAGTCAGCCACCGTCTTCGCGGGGCCGTATACCCGGACATGTACTTTTTCGATGATATGGTCCTCGATGCCGGAGGCGAGGGCCTCCCCTGAAAAACGGACGACACGCAGGCGCGGGTTATCTACCTTGGGGCGCCATGCTTTGTCGTCAATAGCCATCCAGACTTCAGAGGGGGCTTGGGTTGTGAGGCCGTGGAATCGCAGTGCAGAGAGAAGGCAGATTATTCCTCGCGGCACCCGCTTGCATGCTTCGACGAGGCTGTGGTGCTCAGTCAGTTGAGTTTCGCTTGCGATATAGAGACCCCTTCCAACTTTTTGGAGCTGGCCACGACGCTGAAGACGAAGGAGATATTGGCGAGAAATGTCGTGCTGCGTAAGGTCGCGGGGGCGCAGTACTCCCGCATGCTTTACAAGCGTCATCACCTTGTCTTCGGTAGAGTTGGGCATTTACACATCCTCGGGAGATATGAATAACTCCCTAGGTATTGTAACGCAGAGTGCATCGTATTGCTACCGGAAGTCGAACTTGCTTGAGAGTTCAGTGCGAGTCGCCTCCCCAAAACCGACCGCGATTGGGCAAAGGTAGACGAGCGGAAACGGCTGACTCAGCCGGAAAACCAGCTGGAAGGAGTTCCTTTGCCGGCATCGAAAGGTAATGCGGGCGGCAGACTTCTCCACCGTTGAGGCTTGCACTGGGGGGGCTTAACGAGAATTCTGGTGCTCTTCTCAATCGACCTGTCGAGCCGACGGGTACGGGCGTGGGTGCAGTTCGGCCATGACGCGGCGGAGTTGGGTGATGCTGCCGAGGTAGGGGTACGACTTACCTACCCTCACAGTTTCCGCGGGTGGCGCAAGGATCCTCGAGGTGCAGACGTCGCTCCAAGGTGACTTGCGGCCGACGGCGGTCCGAAGGGGTCGTGCTGAAGTTCTCACTACGGATTCTGCAGTTTCGGGCGGGCTGCCCAAACATCCTTCAACCTGGCGTTTGAAGCGAAACGATGAAGACTGGGTTTCGCGAATGTGACGACGGTTCACCTCTGGTCATCCAGGATTTTCATCAACAGGGGATAGGGATTGATCGCCGTTCCTGCCCACCACTGCTTCTCAGGACCAAGGCGAAAGATAGCCAGATGCAGGTGAGGCGCATCAGGAGATGCATCGCCGGTCGAGCCAACATAGCCGAGAACGTCGCCTTTATGAACCGACTTTCCCTCACGGGCTCCTGGTGCGTAGCGATCCAGGTGGGCGTAGTAGTAGCAGTAGGTCTGCAGCGGATCGAACTCGTAGACGCTGTTGCCGCCAAAACGGCTGTAGAACAACTTGGTGACTGTGCCATCGCCGATTGCCAGGACCGGCGTACCGCGCGGTGCCATGATGTCGGTTGCCTCATGCGGCCTACCATTGGCACGGCCCTCGTCGAAAGTGTCATGTGGTATATCAGCGCGCTTAAGGTTCGGAAGCGGCAGACCCAGGTTTCGGGACGCGAGCACTGCGAAATCGTCAGAAACCTCAGAATCAACCGCCGTCGCGAGGACGAGGCCCACTAAGGCGAATCCCGCGGCGATTCCTAACGTGATTGGCCGAATGGAGGCGCGTCTCATTCGGATGCTCCTACCGCGGGGTGCCGGACTGTTTCGCCGCGCTTCGATCCGCTCGTAAATCCGCAGTAGACTCGACACTTCCTGCTTTGCCGCGATTTTTCGCCTCACGCGCCCCTGGACTTCCCGGGTCTTCCTGCATGATCACGGGCGTGCTCACCGCAACCAGTTTAGCCAGTTCGAGCGCGTCCCAGTTCGTCATTCGAACACAGCCGTCGGAATGCGCGCGCCCGATCAACTGGGGATCCGCGGCGCCATGCATCCCGTAATGTGGCTTGCTGATCCCGATCCACACGAGTCCCACCGGACCGTTGGGCCCGGGAGGGATCTTCGCCGTCGTATTCGGGTCTTCGGGGTCCCAGAAGAGATCAGGGTTATAGTTGTACCAGGGGTTGTGCACGATAGCCGTGACCTTCCACTCGCCAACCGGCAGTGGATCATGGGCGCCGCCAATATTGGCAGGCGCGTAGAAGAGAACCTTGCCGGTGGAATCAAGCGCTTCAACCGAGGCGGCGCGAACTGGGTCTTTGGTGTTGAGGCCCGTCACCACCACGGATGCCGCCCTCCCCGGAGGCGGGGTTTCTACGTTCGGAACGAGTATCTCCTGGCCGACGCGGTCAAACGACTGCCCGGGATTGAGACGTTTCAGAAGCGCTTCACTCGCGTGGTACTTCCCCGTGAACTCCTGTAACGGCGACGTGTAGTACATGCCCTTCAGCTTGGACCTAGCCACCATGTCAGTGGGGATATTCTCGACGAAAGGGCCAGCGATATCCTCGGTGGAAATCATGTGTTCTATCACCGCCTCGGCTGAGTCCTGATTGAGGATCTGCCACATGGTCCGGCCCACGACGCCGTCCGCCCTCAACTGGTGGGCCGACTGATAAGCCTCGATGGCATTCTTGAGATTTTGGCTATAGCGGCCGTCAATCTGGCCGCACGAGAAGTGGGCGCGGTCAAGCAGGATTTCAGCCCTGAGCACCGCGGGGCCGCTTGATCCCGGTCCGACGCGAGCGGTCGTGGCGCGATTGATGGACGCAGCCGGAGATGGACTCGCGATGGCGGTCGTACGCGCACCGCCCTCACGGGCCTGACTTGTGCCGGACAACAGCGACAAAAACAGAAATACTGTGATGAGGCGTTCCATTTTAGTCTCCCTTAAAGCTGATCCAGCGGGAAAAAACCCTCATGGACCCACTGCAATATCTCAGCCCTTCGAGGTCGAGCCTTGAATCGGGGTTTCAATTTTCGGTCTCCGAGGGGTTGACAGTCACCTGGAGCTGCTCTCGTTGACGTCCCAGTCACCACTTAAGCAGGCTCGTCAGCGGCCCCTCCCCTCGCGTCTCAGTAATTCGCCGGACAGTCGAAACTGCGGACAAATTAACTGCTGCGGGTTATTCGGTTCATCAGCCTATTGCTTCTTTTCGGGGTCGTTGCTGTCGCTGTGGGGAGAGACAGCTTTCTTGACTCCCTTACCGACTTTCTTGCCGCCCTTGCCCACACCCTCACCCAAATCCTTGCCTGCCGCGATGGGTTTACCTTGCTTCGTCTCGTGGCCGACTCCTTCGCCGCCCCTTCCCACATCTTCGCCGGCGGCTTTGAACTCGCCTCCGACCGACTCCGGGCCCACTCCCAGTTTGCCTGCTGTCTCGGCATCAAGGTGTCCCGTGACCGGCAGGTTCTCCGACTTCTGATATTGGCTGATCGCCTCTCGGGTTTGGGAACCCATGTGGCCATCGATCGGCCCGGGGTCGAAGCCCTTGTCGCGCAGAGTCTGCTGCACCTTCTTGATGTTGTCGCGATCGGCTGCGGAAGCCCAGGGCGTCAGGCTCAGTCCTAACATCCCAGTCATCAGAAGGATGAAGATAACCCTGATCCATACTGCCTTTTGGTTTAGAGACATATTGCACCCCCGTTTTGAATTTAGTTGCTTGTCTGCCATCCCCTGGAGCAAGCGGCTCTCACTTCCACGACGTGGCCTTTCGGCCCGCGTGCGCCGGGCGTTTGGGTTGACCTCGCCGATTGCCTCGAGGTGGTAACGCATGGTTGTGTCTTAGCCGACGCGTCGGCCTCGCACGAAATGGACGATCAAGCTAATGACGGCCACAATGAGCAGCAGGTGGATCAAGCCGCCCGCAACGTGGAATGCGAGAAAGCCCAAGAGCCAAGCCACCAATAGCACGATAAAGAGAACGAGAAACATTCTGTTACTCTCCTTCCTGCATCCGAAGGCGCGTTCGTCCTTGCAGTTTCAGCAATCTGTCAAAAAAGGAACGATAGCGCTGTAGGGCAACCCGCTGGTCCTCAGTGGACACGTCGCCGCCGCGGTCCCACTGCTTTTCCAAGCCCGATCGCTCGTTAGCAAAACCTTCCGCGAGTCGCTGCATCACCGAAGCTACCAGCTTGTCTGCGTCTTCGACCGTCCGGCGCGGCTCGTCCACGAAACCAGTCTGTATCTTGCTCCACTGCGATCGAAAATCTGCCATCTCCGATTCAGAAAACAAGGGCATGGGCTCTGAGACTGCAGCCGCTCTATCCAGAGTTTCCGCCTCTTGACCTTTCACCACCTTGGGTCCCTCGGGCTGCTTTTGCGCAACGCCGTAGCTCGCCAAGTCGCTCGTCGTAAGTTCCCCTTCTTTTCTCTTCAGTTCAGCTATTACGCCGCCTCTCTTTTCTTAACAGTCATTGGTTCCTGCACCAGTTCCTCAAATAGAGAGCGGAAGTGAATCATCGCTGTTCTCAGATCTTCCGTAGTTGCTTCGTCTTTCCCAACCCGCAGCGCAATCTCATGCGCAGACCGGTAGTTCTCCACCACTCGGGGATGGTCGACAGAAATGTCGGCGGCACGTTGATTGAAATCAGACACGGGATAGCCACGAGTTTTCATTAAAGAGGACACCAGGTCATCGGCTTCTGTGACTGCCCCCTTTGGGGAATCGACAAAACGAGACTGTACGGACTCCCAGCGTTTCAAAAAGCGTTCGCGTTCTATCGGATCAAGATCGCGAATGTTGAGCTTTTCAATCCGCTTCTCGCGATCCGCTAATTTCGCTTCCGCTTTTCGTTTTGATCCATGCTCTCGCAGCGCCCGGTCGTACTCGGGCCCAAATCTTTGCTGCAGGTCTCTGGTCGTACTCCGGCGTTTTCGCACGTACAGCCAAGCAAGCACCGCGATGATCAGAATCGCCGCGACGGCGATCACAATCAGCTTCGGATCCAAAAGGTTTAAATTCATTGAAGCCTCCCTGCACCAAGAGTGTCCACAAAACCAACTTTGTTCACGAAATTACCTTTGCCGTGAGAACCTTATGAACTTAGATTCTGTCCGTCTTTCTTCCCACTGTCTGTACAGCTTTGCTCATTGCACTGGTCAAAATGAGTCACTAGCTGTGACCGCGGTGATCCTTTACCGGCCTTGACCAATACGGAGGTGTGCACAAATGCACAGGCACCTGGTCACAATCGGGCAGACAGCCGCCTTCATCGCGCTCATGATGATGTTGCGAGTGGGAAACAAGAGGGCTGCGGTTTGGATGAGTTCAGCAGCTTCCTCTTACAACGGAGGAAAGACATGGAAACTATATTGATTGTTCTCTTGGTGTTGCTCTTACTTGGTGGCGGAGGCTGGGGATATTCCCGTTGGCGAGCATAGCCCCCAGTGGTGATTGGCCAAAGGTCCAGACAAAAATCTGACCGCTGGGTCAGATGTGGATACGCAGTTCATTCCAGAATCATGCAAGCTGCAAACAGATCGCTGGCGTGTAGAGTCGAGTCAACAGAGTATCAAGGAACTTCCAGTCGGCGATGATCCTCTACCCCCCCCCGACGACGTGGAGGAGAGTCGGGGTGGGAGATCATAGGAGTTGCCCATAGCCAGGTGGTCAGACAGGAAACCAAGAGAGGGCAAGCCAAATCCCGGATGCCCCAAGTGCTCGCGGCACAGGACAAAGTGGTTCAATGCTTAAGGAGGAAGATGCCATGAAACCAAGTACCAAAGACCAAGCGGAAGGCAAGTTTCACGAAGTGAAAGGAAAGATCAAGGAGAAGGTGGGAAAGGCTACCAAGAATACAAATCTGGAAAACGAAGGCACCACCGAGAAGACGGCCGGCAAGGTCCTGCATAAGATCGGCCAAGTTGAAAAGGTTCTGGGGGATTAGCGGACCAGCTTTCATCGCGGAGGGCGGGAGGCTTTACCGAGGCCTGACTCGCGCTGGCCTGTGATCACGGGCTGGAGCTTGTTGGCCTCGCCGGCTAGTGCAGAGTAGCCCCTCGGTGATTTGAGTTCTTTCCGCAAAGGCGGGAACGCTGCCTGGGACGCGCCTTCCATGGTCACCTTGGGCGGCAGGAGCTTTGGATTTCAGATTGGCGGCAAGGCTACCGACGTGGTTTTCATCGTGATGAACCCAGCTGGAGCGAGAAAGCTGGTGCAGGACAGCGTCAACTTGGGCCCGGAAGCATCCGTAGCGGCTGGACCGGTGGGTCGTCCGGCGGAAGGCGCGACGGCCGCTCAGCTCCACGCCGAGATTCTCAGTTACTCGCGCCCGCAGGGCTCGTGTACCGGGGTGTCGCTCGACGGATCCGTGGTGAAGCAAGGTGCGGACGATAACGAAACGCTTTAGGAGGCAAGGTGACCGCCGAAGAGATTCTGATCGGCGGCACTGTGGCCCTCCTGGGATGGTTCTCGACCGGGACCGCACGCTGGAGAAGTGCTCTCCTAAGGGCGGCCAAGCGTTCAATGGTCTATCTGCTACAAAATAGCGCCCAAGCGAAAGCGAGGTGGCCTTTACATGAAAGCTCCAATGTGGATTGGGATCTTGCTGATTGTGCTGGGGGTTATTTCCCTAGCTTACCAAGGCATCACGTACACACACCAAAAGAAGATCGTGGACCTGGGTCCGATTCACGCAACCGAGACGGTGAAAGAGCGGATTCCGTTGCCTCCTATTCTGGGTGGACTCGCCCTGGTCGGAGGCGTAGCCCTGGTCGTCGTCGGATCGAGACGAAAAACGTAGGGAATGGCAGCAATCTCTTGCGTCTCTTCCTCCCGTCAAAGTCAAGTGACGCGAGAGGCCAAGGAGAGGGACTGGGAACTCTCACAGACATGGCAGAAACCGCCATGCTGCGACGCTGGGCCCTCTATCGTGCCGCACCCCGATCAGTCGGACCTCCCGCCCGGTTTACTGCGCATCATTCTGAGCCTGCGGGCCACGGCCGAAGGGCACGTTTCCTCCATCACCTTTCGCACCGGCTTCCTGGACGCCAATAACAACAGCACGATCGCCACGCCAACCCGTTTCAGCTTCGAACCGATTCAGGTGTCCAACGCGATCCGAGCGTGACGACCCGACCAAAGTTATTGGACGCCTGGGTGAGCCACTCATCAAGCCAGTCAAACACGAGCGCGAAGGCTACCTGCTCAACGTCGTTTACTCCTGCGGGAGTCTCCCGCGCGGCGGGCAACTGATTATTTCCGACGGAATGTCCGACTACGCCACAACCTTGGCCACCGTGTCGCTCGACGAAGTATTGGCCGCGATACAATAGTCGTATTTCTGACCGACCGCGCCTGGAAAACCCCCTCCTTATTTGGCCTGAGCAATTCCGACCAGACGTGCGAGCAGTACAGAACTGACACGCGGATTGCCCAAGGGTATAACAAGTGTACCTCAAGCTGCCAGCCAGAATCTGGTGGGAGGCGAATGTCAGTGGAGAAGCGGCTTGTATTCACGAGCGGTTTTAATCAATGTGAAGCCCGGTTGCGAGGTTGAGCTTACCAGGACTTTCGAGCAGGACGTTATTCCGCAGTTCCGAAAGGAGAAGAATTTTCGGGGGCTTCTCGCTTTCACGGTCCCAGATGGAAAGGAAGCGCTGGCCTTAAGCCTTTGGGATCCAAAGGAGAGCGCGGGAGGAGTCTGGGTTAGGTACTTTGGCGGGCTTATGGCTCTGGCGAGAGTGATCCTGGGAATTCCCTCGGTCCAATTCTATGAGGTTTCGAATTCCGTAGTACACACCATGGAACAAACGATGGACCAAGGGGAAGTCATCGAGGCGACTCCGGATCTCGAAATCTATCAGTCTGCGCTTCGGCCTTTTAAACTGTCGCCCGCACGGCGAACGCTGGGACGAGTTTTCCCGTTGATATGGTGTCTCATAAGTTCATTTCGTTTTTAGATCTGACCAAAGAACGACGGGGCAGAATAGAACACCCCCAAGAAAGATTGAGGTAACTCCAATGAAAAGTATCGATCGATTCAGAGTAGTAGTCACTATCTTCTGCTTGTCCCTGGTATCTCTAGCGCTCCTACCCAGTGCGAAGGCGGACGATTGGAACAGGAAAACGAAGGTAACCTTCACCGCGCCAGTCGAGGTTCCGGGTGTGGGCGCTCAGACGTTGCCGGCGGGTACGTATATTTTCAAAATCTTGGATTCGCCGAGCGACCGGCACATCGTCCAAATTTTCAACGAAGCTGGAAACCATGTGTTTACCACCATCCTCGCCATCCCCAATTATCGTTTGCGGGCAACCGACAAAACGGTAATGACGTTTAAGGAGAGGGCAGAGGGACAGCCGGAAGCCATCCGGGCGTGGTTTTACCCCGGTCATCAATGGGGCGAGGAATTTGTGTATCCAAAGTCCAGGGCCGTCGAGCTGGCAAAGATCGTCAATGAGCCCGTTCTTGCGACTCCTGTCGAACTGGCAACGCTGCCCGTCGAGGAGTTGAAGACGGCGCCGGTCATAGCCGTTAAACCTACGGGAGAAGAGGTAGCATTAACGGAAGTGGTTGAGGCTCCGCCGACCGAGGTCGCAGCCGTGGAGACACCCGCTCCAGAAGCGACCCTGCCTCAAACAGCCAGCCCATTGCCGCTTGTGGGATTGGTCGGGCTACTGTCGCTGTGTGCAGGCCTTACTCTTTGGGGTCTTTCGAAGCGAGCTGTCTGACCCAAGAGAGTGCTGTGGAGCCTGCGTGAAGCACCGACGCAGGGGGCCTAAAGAGGACGCTCCGGGCGCCAATTTGCTGGCCCAAGCGAAGAGCCGACCAAGCGTCGGGTTGTGGAGGGGGGTGGTATGCGAGTATCACCTCCCCTTCACGGTCGAACGTGGAACTGCAACAAGATCGCCCTTCTACCAAGGGGCCGGAGTCGACCGGAGGGCGATGAGTAAATTGGACTGAGGTTGTTATGTTCGTCATCTACGACTGTGCCGCTTGCTTCCTTGCGGCTTTGATCTGTGGGACGCTGCTGTTTGCGGCGGGCGTGATTTGCGTCATGGCCGTGGAGGCAGGTGGTATCGCTTGGCGGAAGTGGCCAGACCTAACCCATCGCGCCCCGCGGCTGATGGGAAGCTGGACGGCTGAACCTCGCGAGCCGTAGTCACGCTAGCCTTTGCCATAGGGGAGGTGGAGGTTGTTGCAGGAAGCGGAGTCGCTCAGCACGAGAGTACGCACCGTGGGGGCACGCGCCGCCACGAGCCGGTGTCTGGTCACGCTTGTTTTCTTGTTGACTCTGCCCAGTGTTGCACGCCCTCAAGAAGTGCCGTCTTCCGAACTTCACGAGGTTGACCCTTACAAAATCAGCGTGAGTGTTGATAGCGTGGTCTTGCACGCGACCGTGCAAAACCACAAGGGCGCTCCTGTTTCGGGGCTCGGCAAGGATGACTTTCAGGTATACGAGGACGGCGCGCTTCAACAGATTGAATATTATAGTCATGAAGACATTCCGGTCACGGTGGGATTGGTTCTGGACAACAGTGGAAGCATGGGACCCAAGCGCGCGGAGGTCATTGCCGCTGCCATGGCGTTTGCCCGCTCCAGCAATCCGCAGGACCAGATGTTCGTGGTCAATTTCAATGAGCATGTTTCGTTTGGCCTTCCCCCCAACATACCGTTCACCGACCAAACGGCGCAATTGCAGGTTGCTCTATCGAGGATTAAAACGAACGGCGAGACGGCGCTCTACGACGCTCTGGCGGCTGCGCTCGAACACCTGAGGAAGGGCAATCGGGACAAGAGAGTCTTAATCGTGGTGAGCGACGGGGGCGACAACGCCAGCAAATACAATTTGGGCCAAATCCTGACCATGGCGGGGCAGTCCGATGCCATTATCTATACCATTGGTATCTATACGGAAGAAGATCCCGACCAGAACCCCAACGCGCTCCGGCAGCTTTCCAAGGCCACGGGAGGCGAAGCTTTCTTTCCGCAGTCCGTACCGGAGGTCGTCCCCCTCTGTGAACGAATCGCTCATGACATCCGCAACCAGTACACCATCGCTTATGCCCCCGCGAACAGAACGCAAGACGGAGCCTATCGGGTCATCCAAGTGAAGGCGATGGCGCCAGGTCAAGGACGCTTGTCCGTCCGCACCCGTGCCGGTTACTACGCACCCTCGAAACCTCCGCCCTTAGCACCCCTTGTCGGCGGCCAGAGCAACCGGCCATGACTTCAAAAACTAAACGCCCGAGCGCTCATCCGGCGCGAATCGCCTTGGTTCTTCGTTGGAGCCAATACTTCTTTTTTGTCGTGGGCATCCTGGCGCTGAGTTACTGCGCCGTCGTGCTGCTCGATAGGTGGGTCTTTCAGGCCTATCAAACCTGGCGATTTGAGCGCGCCTTGAAGGATGCGCAGACATCGGCCCGGACCATTCAACAGCCTGCGTCGTCTCCTCTTGCCGCCCAAGCGGAAGCGGACCGAGCGCGCGCTGAGAGTTTTGGCATCGATGGCCTCGCGGGCTCCCCGCTAGGGCGAATCGAGATCAGTTCCGTCGGCCTTGCGGCGATGATCATGGAAGGCGTAGACGGAAAAACTTTGCGGCACGCGGTGGGGCATATTCCAGGCACCTCGCTGCCGGGTCAACCAGGCAACGTAGCGCTCGCGGGACACCGGGACACGTTCTTCCGGGGACTGCGCAATATTCACAAGGACGACGAAGTCACCTTGACGACGCTACACGGATTCTACCGCTATCGCGTGGACTCGACCCAAGTGGTCGAGCCGCAGGCGACTGAAGTACTCGACAATTCCGTTGACGACATCCTCACCCTGGTGACCTGTTACCCGTTCTATTTTGTCGGGCCCGCTCCCAAGAGGTTTATCGTCCGCGCGCGCCGGATTTCTAAGTAAGGGGTGTCCAAAGCAGGGGAAGCATGCGATGTGCGCGAGTCAGAAATCCAAATCGAGAACTATGGCCAAGGAAGACTGTGAGGGACGGTTTGACTCAAGGAGTACGTGGCTTCAAGACGTCGGGAATTCAGGGGACAGGCTGAAGAGTTGGTAGAGAAGGGCAAAGAATCAGTAATCAAGCAACAGGAGCGGCTTGCTGAGGTACTTGAGGCCGGCAAAGAAGCCGCCAGAAGCACGCTTATCCCAGCGGAAATCCCCGTTCGCGTGTGGCGGGGATTCGCGGGTGGAAGCCTCCAGAAAAACTCCGCGTCGAAGGAATGACCTGCGGCGTGGCATCAAGCAGTTGCCAGATGGTTCAGGAACAGAGTCAAGTATCGCTTTGCGCTGCTTGTGATCAGGAAATGCTCGCGGACATGCTCGTGACCTTGCTCCCCGAGCCTCGCAGCGATCACCGGGTTGGAGAGCAGAAAGCGGATCTGGTAGGCAGTACCTTCAACCGAATGTGCGAGCAGGCCCGTTTCTTTGTGAATCACCCGAGTGGGAATGCCGCTCACTGCGGACGCGACCACGGGTTTCTTCTTCCAGAGCCCCTCCGTTACGGTCAGCCCAAACCCTTCCCGCAAACTCTTCTGAAGGATAATCGTGAGCCGCGTTGCAGTGAGTTGATTTCAGTGGCGCTCCAAGGAGGCAAATCGAGGATATGAATGTCCTTGTCGCCTGCGGCAGCTTCCCTGACCTCGGCCAGAACTGCCGCGCCCTCCAGATCGTTACTGGCACCCCCGCCCGCCAGAACCAATTGGGTTGCGCCGCCTGGCGGGATGCGCTATTAAACCGGGTCTCTCACCACGCTTGGACGCTTCTTGGAGGCAGCCGGATAGGGTGGAGTTCAGCCGGTGTAGTGACAGCCTTGTAGAATCCGGACGTGGTCGGCACAAAGCGGGCTTGATTTTGCAACGATCTACCGTGTCACAGACCATGGAGTGCGGTGTCCCGGGGAGAAAAAAGGCACCCTCTGAAAACTCGGGGTACCCGGAATATTGCATCCCAGTCTGATCCAAGCCAAAACCTTGCCGTTACTGCGGTGGCTTCTCGTCCCGCAATGCTCGTTCAATGAACGATTAGGGCTTTCCCGTCGGAGGACGATCTTACCTCTTGGACGGCTCCCGGTTCGCTGGCTGCTGTTTCTGCTGCAACTGCTGTTGCTCCTGTTGGTGTTTTTGCTGCAATTGCTGCGTCTGTTGCTGGTGCCGCTGCTCCACCTGCTGCTTTTTCCCATCATCGGCCTTCTGTTTCGCCAGCACCTGGTGCTCCTGGTCCTGCTGCTTCTGGAGTTTGTCTCGTTCCAGTTGCTGCTTCGCGATTAGCTTTTCCTGCTGCTGCTGGTACTTCCTGTCCAGCTTCGGCTTGCCCGTGCTTGGAGCGCTTACCGGTGCCAAGACCGGTAGGTCGTGAGGATGGACGGCCGTGCTGGGTCCAGCAGGGTTGTTCCCTGAACGCTCCTTATTTCCTCCACGATTGACTGGAGTATAGGGCCCTCCTGCCTCTTTGGCCGGGACAGCGCCACGGTCATTAAAATCTCCTGGCCTGGGTGTCGCTGCAACGCCTGGCTTGCCCATGCTCGCCGACGCGCGTTGCTGAGGGTTGGCTCGGGCCGCCTGCGCATGTTGAGTTTGAGCCGCTACCGGCGGAATATGTCTCTCACGCCCCGCCGCCTCGTCTTCAGGTCTTGGACTTGCGCTGATTCCGCCGTTGCCGCCGTTGTAGCTGACGTGGTTCACCGCGGTGTTATTGATGGTTGTGTTGTAAACGTTGTGAATTTCATTGCTGTTCACGTTGTTCACGGAACGGTTGTAGAAAAAGCGTCCGTTATCCCAACGCCCGCCTTCGTAGCCCTCACCGAAATACCCGAACCCGTAATTGATCCCGCCGTAGAAGCCTACATGTGGACCCCAGTAGCCGTCATAAAAAACAAATCCGTCGCCACCCCAACCCCAATAGGCTGGAGTCCACAGGAAACCGGGTTCCGGCGCCATCACCCATGTGCCTGGCACCCAGTAGTAATCGTTGACGTCGTAATCGTAGGACCAGTAGCCAGGTGTCCAGAGATAACCGTCGCCTGGACAAAGAGGCTGCTCATAAACGGGCAGCGGGGGCGGGCCGATCGTAATGGCCACGCCAACTTGCCCAAACGATGCTGCCGACATCGATAGCAGGACAAGACCGAACAACAACGTACGAATGAAACGAACATGCATTGTGATTCCTCTGGCCCATCATCCCTCGCTTGCTCGGTGATGCTCTGCGGACCCGGGTTGCGTGGATTGAGGCCCGATTTTCGGACGAAACCTACTGCAGCCTTCGTCTCGCTCGCAAATGGTTCTGGTAGAACTTTCTCATTCCGCAGATATCGCAGTCTGTTCAATAAAGCTCAGTTCCGCGCATGCGCCACATCCCGGAATTTCCATTTTCAATTTGGCCTTCTTTGCTAACATGGCGTTTCCTTCCTTCTCAGCGGCCGTTGGATACCGACGAAGACCCTACAGTAGCTATAGATTAGCAAGGCGGTTTCTGGCCTGTCTGTTCGTAAAAGCACAGCTCTTTGTTCAAAATTGCTCATCCCAGTTAGCGAGGGGAAACTACAGGGCAGGGGGCAAAATCCAGCTTTCTGACTCCAAGCAGATTCCGGTTGGCATCTGGCAGGGTTGAACTCGGAAACGCTCTAACGGGGATTTCTCGCCAATCTTCCCCCGAAGAGGTAGGGACGTCATTGGCCGCAGGTAAAACCTACGGTTGCCGACCGCAGGGGTAGAACAGCCTTCCATCCACAATTCCGGCCCGTAAGTTTCACCGATGGCTAATCAAGCTGTCAACAATTACTCTACCTCCGTGGAGGAATTCATCGGCCAGGCCAGCTAGCGCAGTGTGTACCATGACTTGAGGTTAATGCCGTCTACTCGTGATCGTGGGAATAAAAGGAAGAAACCACGGCACAACAACCGTACCGCGGCTAGAGGACGGATGGGTTTCATGGTTTCCTCCCTCAGCCCGCTTACTTCGGTGGTTCGCCTCCTCGTCTGCGCGAGGTTTACCTGTCGCTTCGGTTGTCCGGCCGGGAGGCTGGTAGTCTCCAGTCAACGATTCTGCCGCCTTAGTATGGAGAAGCCGGTGTCCGGGCCTTTACCGAAAGCTATGGGCTGCTCGAGAAAATCACCGTGATCGAGCCAGCGGATAACGCCTGTTCTGAAGCTCGAGTTACAACCCGGCTCCGCCATCGGCCAGGAGCATCACCCCTGCTGTTCGGCCGCTTCCTGATGAGTCTTGGGGCGTTCGTGTCGCTGGAGGATATTTCCGATGCTCTTCCTCCCTACCGGGAGGAAGTTGTCAGCGTGGAGATGGATCAGCCGCTGAAGACGGCGTACGAGGACCTGCAACAGGACATCAAGAAGGCTCTGCGCGAGCATCGAGGTAACCAGTCGGTCGCGAGTGTGGCCTTGAATGCTCTCCCCGCTTATCCTGACCGGCCCTTCGGCCTCGGGGACCTGATCGGCCGTGAGTTCAATCCCGAAACCCAGCGTCGTGAGCCGTTCCTGATCGCCGCCACACGCTACCTGGATGAGGACTTTGTCTATGCCAAGGAGCGGCGCCTGGTGGAGGAGATCAAATCCTCGCTTGAGCGCGGCAGGAAGGTGCGGGTCTACGCGGTCTATGCGCAGAAGCGCGATGTGACACGCCGCCTGGTGAAGATTTTGGCCAAGGAAGGGATCAGGGTTGCGGTGCTGACCACGGAGATTGCGCCGGAGCAGCGTGAGTCGTGGTACGAGCGGCAACTGCGGGCGTTCAGGTGGTCATCGGGCACCCCCGTTTCGTTCAAACCGGACTTGATTTGTGGTCCTTCCCGGACATCTTCTTCTATGAGACGGGCTATTCCATCTACACCCTGCGACAGGCCAGCCGGCGCTCTTAGAGGATTGGTCAGTGGTCGAACGTCAACGTCAAGTTCTTCTACTACGCCGGGACCATGCAGGAAGCGTGTTTGAGGCTGATGAGGAAGAAGTTGTTTGTTTCGCTGGCCATGGAAGGGAAGTTTGCAACTGATGGCCTGCAGGCGATTGACGAAGGTGATGACATCCTGATGGCGATGGCGCGGGAGTTGGTGACGGAGAAGGGCATCGGGGAGAATGCAGATGCGGTCTGGCAGCTGCAAAGGCAGCAGGCGGAAGTGTTCGGAGTTCGGCCGTGGAGACATCGCCATCGGAAATGGAGGCAGGACCTCCGCAGCTGGATGTACCAGAAGTTATCATTCCACGGTCACCGCCGATCCCAGCATTGGTGACACAGCTTCTGATGTTCGACAGTTCACTCGAAAACCTGCGCAAGGGCAACGCTTCACAGCGCGCGACGGCTGCTTCGACCCCGTCGATCCAACTGGGCCTGTTCTAAATCATCTGACTGCGGGGTCAACATGACTGACGGAGGCTCGCCCGTTATCGCCGTCCCGCGGCAGGTCGTCGGCAACTAATCAATTCAAGAGAGCCGCCGAGTCCAACACTCATCCCTTTTGGGTCCCTTTTGCGCTTACGGTAAGCGCGCCGACCTTCGGTTGGCGTTGCTCACGCAAATGTTCCCACGACTGCCCCGATGCCGGCGGTCAGCGCCATGGCCATCGCGCCCCAAAAGGTAACGCGTATTGCGCCCATCGTTACTCCTGCGCCGCCGGCGCGTGCGGCCAGCCCGCCGAGAAGTGCCAGGAACAGCAGTGAAGTTCCGGAGACAATCGGGATCAAACCCGTCGCCGGGGCCATGGCAGTGGCCATGAGAGGCATGGCTGCTCCAACCGCGAAACTGCCAGCCGAGGCCAACGCTGCCTGAATCGGACGTGCACGGAAAGTCTCAGAGATGCCGAGTTCGTCGCGGGCATGTGCGCCTAGCGCATCGTGGCGCATCAGTTGCTCAGCGACCTGCTTCGCAAGCGCAGGATCGAGCCCGCGTGCGACGTAGATTGCCGTCAGTTCCTTCTGCTCGCCCTTGTTGTCTTCTCTAAGTTCCGTACGCTCGAGGTTCAACTCAGCCTCTTCGGTGTCCGCCTGCGAGTGGACGGATACGTACTCCCCGGCGGCCATGGACATGGATCCCGCTACCAGACCGGCAATCCCTGCAATCAGGATGTTGCCGTGAGTCGCATGCGCAGCAGCGACTCCGAGCACCAGACTCGATGTTGAAAGGATGCCATCGTTCGCGCCCAGTACCGCCGCGCGGAGCCAACCGATGCGTCCCGTGTGGTGGAGTTCCGTGCCGATTGGTGACCTCATAGAACCTCCTGGACCTCGGACCTGATGGAACTCTGGGAATCCTCTTCTGTTCCATTGCCGAAAACTGCCTGGTTATATCCACCGCTTCCGCAGCAGCAAGACCTTGATAATTTGCGTCAGGCCCATATAGGCGAACAGCGTGAGCATCAGAATTGGCCAGTACAATAGCGGGAGGTGTGTGAAGCCCAGCGCCGAGGCCACGGGAGAATACGGCAGCCACATCCCGAGGGCCATAATTGATAAAGTCGTGGCGGTCAGTGCCCAACTTGCCCGGCTCTGAAAAAAGGGGATCTTGTTGGTGCGAATGACGTGAATGATCAGCGTCTGCGTCATCAGCGATTCGACAAACCAGCCCGTTTGGAATAGCGACGCTCGGGCAGGATTCCAGCAGTTAAATAAATAGAGCATCACGAAGAAGGTCGTATAGTCGAAAATCGAGCTGATGGGGCCGATAAAGAGAATGAACCGCTTGATTTCCCCGATGTTCCAGGGTCGCGGCCGAGCCACCTGCTCGTCGTCCACGGCATCCGCAGGGATCGGCACCTGCGAAAAGTCGTACAGTAGGTTGTTGGTTAGCACCTGAATCGGGGCCATCGGCAGGAAGGGGACAAAGGCACTTGCACCCAACACGCTGAACATGGTCCCGAAGTTGGAACTCGCTCCCATGCGAATGTACTTCACGATGTTGGCGAAGACCTTACGGCCTTCGATGACGCCTCCATCCAGCACCATAAGATCCTTCTCCAGCAAGATCAGGTCTGCCGATTCTTTGGCGATGTCCGTGGCGGTGTCCACCGAGATGCCGACGTCCGCCGCTCGCAAAGCGGGAGCGTCGTTGATTCCATCACCCATGCATCCGACTACGTGCCCCTTGGCGCGGAGGACACGGATCACCCGCTCTTTGTGCGCGGGAGAGAGGCGGGCGAAGAGCGCCGTCTTCTCCGCCGCCTCGCTGAGTTCGGCGTCCGACATTTTCTCAATTTCGCCGCCCTCCAGCATGGGGTCAGCCAAGAGGCCAACGTCTTTGCACACCTTGCGGCTGATCAGGTGGTTATCCCCGGTGAGGATTTTTACGGCCACACCATGGTTGTGCAGGGCCGCGAGGGCGCGGGCAGCCGAGGTCTTGGGCGGGTCCAGGAACGCCACGTACCCCCTGAGGATGAGATCGCGCTCGTCGTCCTTTGTGCAGATCTGCTTCCCTGGAAGCTCCTTGGTCGCCACGGCCAGCACACGGAACCCGTCATTGCTGAGGTCATCGTACTCCCGCTTCAGCCCGACCATCTGGTCCGGGGTCATGGGCGAGAGCTTGCCGTCGAGTTCAAATTGCGAGCAACGGAGGAAGACCTCCTCCGGAGCTCCTTTGGCGAGCAGTATGGCCTTACCTACAGCCTCCTCGACCAGGACCGACATAATGCGTCGAGTGAAATCGAACGGGATTTCGTCCAGCTTCTTATACTTCTCCACGGCCGCCTTCGCGTGGAAATCGGTGCTTTCCAAAATTGCCCGATCGAGCAAGTTTCTGAGCCCCGTCTGGAAATAGCTGATCAGGAACCCGTTCAGCAGCACATCATCGGTTTCACGTCCGGCGACATTGCAATGCCGCATCAGGACGACGCGGTCCTCGGTGAGCGTTCCCGTCTTGTCGGTGCACAACACGTCCATGGCCCCGAAGTTCTGGATGGAGTTCAGCCGCTTGACGATCACCTTCTTGCGGCTCATGCCCAGCGCGCCTTTGGAGAGGCAGACGGACACGATCATCGGCAGCATTTCGGGAGTGAGGCCTACAGCCACCGCCAAGGCGAAGAAGAAGGCCCCCTTCCAATCGTGTTTGGTGAAACCGTTGATGAGGAGAACCAGAGGCACCATCACGGCCATAAACTTCATCATCAGCCAGGTGAAGCGGTTGAGACCCTGATCGAAGCTCGTCTGCGGCCGTTCCTCGGTGATCGAGTGGGCCATGCTGCCCAAGTAGGTTTGTAAGCCCGTGGTGACCACGACGGCCGTTGCCGTGCCGCTCTCCACGCTCGTCCCCATGAAGCAAGTATTCATGAGTTCAGTGGGTGAGCTCGCCTCTTTGGTCTCAGGGTCGTGGGTCTTCTCGACCGGGAGTGATTCACCGGTGAGGCTGCCTTGGCTTACGAAAAGGTCTTTAGAAGTCAGCAGCCGCACGTCGCCCGGAATCATATCGCCGGCGGCCAGCTTGATCATGTCCCCGGGCACCAGGTCCCGGAGGGGTATTTCCCTCGCCGTGCCGTCGCGAACGACCGTGGCGGTCACGTGGATCATGGCCTTGAGCTTCTCCGCGGCGGCATCCGCCCGGGCTTCCTGCCAGAAGCGGAGTCCCACACTCAGCGCCACCATCCCGGCCATCACCGAGCCGGCGCGCGCGTCGCCGGTAAGGAAGGATATTGCCGACAAGGTTGAGAGCAGGATGACCAGCGGGTTGAGAATGATTTTTAGAAGGCGGAGGGGCCAGCCTCGCTTCTTCTCTTGTGCGACTTCATTCGGACCCGCCGTACGCGCCCGCTCTTCAGCCTCAGCTTGCGTAAGCCCAGCTGCAGACGTTCGCAAGTCGCGGAGCAGCGCTTCGCCGTCTTTCCGGGCAGCGTCGAGGACGGCAGGCGAAACACGAATATTCTGGTTCTTTGTTTTCGTTGGAATCGGCGGCTTGTCCGGGCGAGCCGGTGGCATCGTGACCTTAGAGCCTCTCATTCCAGGATCGCCGGCCAAATCCCCTGCCTTGCCACCCGCAACGGTTGTTGCCATCGTTGTTCGACCGCCTTAGGAGATAAGCTCCCACCCGCCCATCTGTATTCCGCGGTGCGACGCTGCGCAAGGGTCAATTGTTGAAATTTAGCTGCTGTAGCGGTGACACCCTCACCGGCATAGTGCCGTTGCGGAAACAGTTGTCACGGGAGCAGCAACGAATCCCCGCCCGGCACCATCCTATGCCACCAGTATCCCCAAAGTTGGTTCGAGGGGGAGAGCTGTTCCGTCACCTATGAGTGTGCTGGTACCTGAGAATTGACTGTGCCCCGAGCCGCCCTGCCTTTTCTGTCCGCCTCTGTGGCATGGATTGGTTCCTCACTCCATCCCGCATTTTTGCCCGTGCGGGAACTGCGGCGCATTGAGGCCTGCCTTACCTTCCTCCGCCCGCATTCAAGCAATTCTCGGAGTCGTCGGCGCGCCCTGCACAATTGCGCCTTGGAAGTTCCCACGGCCCAGCCCGTGAATTCGGCAATCTCCCGGTGAGTGTAGTCCTCGCCGTCGTGCAGGAGTAATGCTCTCCTGAAACCGTCGGGCATCTGATCGAAACTACGTTCCAAATCCACGAGCGTGATCGAAGCTGCCAGAACCCGGTCAAAGCTTTTGAGTTCCTGGCGCGGGTTGATAGCTCCCTCGTGGGTTTCCAGGATTTCGTCAAGTGAGGTTTGAGGCAAGGTCTTCCTCCGCAGCCGCATCAGGGCAATATTCGTTGCCAGGCGATACAACCAGGTAGAGAAGGCCGATTCCCCTCGATAGGTCTTGATCTTGCGACATAAAAGAAGAAAAGCATCCTGGGTAAGGTCTTCTGCGTCATCCACGTTCCGGGCAATGTGCAGACACCACAAGAACACCCGGTGTCGGTACTGTTCGTAGATAACCCCGATGTCGGTGGCGAGCACGTTTCGGCGCCTTGCCGCGGCCTTGGCTGCATCTATGGCAACACTTAAACCAGGCCGTAATCCCGCTCCTTTCATGGCGATTCGTTCCCCCACGGCGGATCCCCCTTTTGGTGTCATGATTAGCAATGTCGTCCTTAGCTCCCGTTGTAACCTGAAATCGTTTTTGATCGCTTTAAGAGACCCGTGCGTCGTCAAGTGCCATCGATGCTAACCTCCGCAGGTACAGAAGTCTGGTCAATATTGCTCAGCCTTCAGATGCTTTTTGTATGGTTCCGGGCCTCGGCTCAATCTTAGAGGTGGAACCGTTGGTTGCGTTGGTCGAGGAAGAGCTAGAGAGTCCGGATGCGGTCGAAAAGGGCGCGTCATGGCAAGAACGACCACCACGCGAGGGGGACATGAAAAACCTCTCTGCCGGGGTCCTCAGACGCTCAGGACCGGGACGTGCGACTCCCGAATGATCCCATAGCCGTTGCCGTTGTTCCCCAAATGGCCGCGAACAGGACTGTGTCCGATGACCAGGACGTCGGCCTTAGTTTGCTCTGCCGCGCGGTTCAACAGCTCCGGAACATTGCCGCTATCGATGATGAACTCGGCCTTCGTGCCCACGTCCTGCTGAAGCTTGGCGATCTCTTGGGCGGCGAAGCCGACGATCTTTTCCTTCCAGACGGGGTCGACGTAGGATCCGCCGGGGCCATAGATCCCCACGCTGGCCGTGATGTGGACGAGCGTAAGCGTCGCATCGACGGCCGCGGCCAATTCGACGGCCAGCGACGCGGTGTGGTGGCTGTGATGGGTCAAATCCACCGAGCAGAGGACGTGGCGGATCGAGAACTCGCACGTCGGCGCCTCTTCCAGGTGAGCGCCTGTCCAGACCGGGGAAGGGCTTTCGTGGAGTACCTTTGCTGTCACTGAGCCCAGCAGAAAGCGGTAGAACGGCCCATGGCCATGGGTCGACATTACGATCAGGTCGACTCTCCGGTCGCGAGCCGTCTTCACGATTTCTTGGGCCGGGTCGCCAGTGAGCAGCACGCGTGTGACCGTAATCCCATCGAGTTCTGGCCGCAGCGCCTGATCCAGATCTTTCTGAGCCCGCTCGACGATGTGCGCGTGCAAATCCCGCGCGGTGATCTCGTACCCGCTATCCAGCACGCCCGCGGGATAGTTGAGAGGCGTCACCACGTGCAGCAGGATCATCTCCGCATGAAAGCGGCGCGCCAACCACGCCGCCTGGTGCATGACGTGCCGGGAAGTATCCACGAACACTACAGGTACAAGAATCTTCTGAATGCTCAGCATCACGTCTCCTCTCAATTGACGGAGCCCATACGGCAAGGCTGACGCGACCCACAGTGCCCCAGGCCGACGAAGCTGACCTTCATGCCGGTCGCCAAACCACCTGACCGCTCATCAGCCGGGGCAGGTTTGCGATCAAGTTGAGCCGGAAGTACCTACGGTCATCCTCCCCGATTCCGATCTCAAGCAGCTCTAAGCGCCTTGCTCTTGGACGAGATGCACTCCAGCAGATCGTTCCAGGATTTGACGAACGATCCGGCCCCTTCTTCCTGAAGTTGGTGGCCCAACGCGTCAATGTCAATTCCCGCCTTTGCGAACTGGTCCAAAACCTTCTCGCCATCACCGCCGTCCGGCGCCATGATCGGGCCGACATCGCCGTGATCGGCGAGGGCGTTCAACGTTCCCTCCGGCATCGTGTTCACCGTGAATGGTGCGGCCAGAGTCTTGATGTATAGGGTATCGGCCGCTTTGGGGTCCTTGGTGCCGGTGCTGGCCCAGAGCAATCGTTGCGGCCGCGCACCGGCATTGTACACACGCTGCCAACGCGGATTGCCCAACAGCTCGAGGTATACTTTGTAGATTCGTCTGGCCACGGCGATACCAAGCTGATTGCGCAGCGCATCGGGTGCTTTGCCCACCACGGCCACGTCCCAGCGGCTGATGAACATTGAAGCTACGGACCCGACCTCCGGATTCAGCCCGGCAGTGATGCGCCGTTCGATGCCACGCAGGTACGCCTCGACCGCCGCGACATACTGCGCGCGGGAAAACAAAAGTGTCACGTTGATCGGCACGCCCGCGAAGATCGCCTCCTCGATAGCGGGGAGGCCCTCCTTGGTGCCCGGAATTTTGATGAAGAGATTCGGCCGTTCGGCGCGGACGTGCAGAGCCTTGGCGGCGGTGAGGGTTGCGGAGGTGTCGTGTGCCAGCTGGGGCGAGACCTCCAAGGAAACCCAGCCGTCGACACCGTTCGTCAGGTCGTGGATCGGCCGAAACAGATCGGCGGCCTGGCGGAGGTCCTCCAGCGCCAGCTCGAAGAACAGCGCCTCGCCCGACTGGCCTTCCTTCAATTTCTGGCGGATGGCGTCGTCGTAGTCGTGACTGTTCTTGATGGCGTGATCGAAGATCGTGGGGTTCGAGGTGAGCCCCGTGACCGATAACTCCTGAATGTAGCGGCGGAGAGTGCCACTAGTCAGTAGACCCCGGGTGATGTTGTCGAGCCAGAGGCTTTGGCCCATTTCGTGAAGTTTTTGGGTCGCTTTCATCATTTCCCTTCCTGAAGCAGTTTCCACTGCGATTTGTTATCTCCGGCCGTGGTTGGGCGGTGCGGGGCGGGCAGGTCACGCCGTGACCGTCACCGGTATACTGGAGTCCTAAATCTTATCGAAACGATCAAACCCCTTAAGGGAACCCTTCATGGCCCAACTTCTTGGTGCTCCAAGGCCTGGACTTTAACTAGGCGGCGTTGGTGGCGTAGGGCGCCGCTGAAGCGAGCGGCCAGAAAGGTCTGGATCAGTTCCCAGGCCAGCGCAGACCCGATCACTTTGCCACCCAGGCAAAAGACATTCATGTCGTCATCTTGGACACCCTGATGGGCGGAGAAGACATCGTGGATGAGCCCGGCACGCACACCGGGAATTTTGTTCGCCGCGATGGACGCTCCCACGCCGCTTCCGCAGAGGGCTACTCCACGGTCCACCTCTCCGGCGGCGACGGCCCTGGCAAGGGGAATGATGAAGTCGGGGTAGTCATCTTCGGGGTTCATTTGGTGTGCGCCGAAATCCACGACCTCGCATCCCGAACCGCGCAGCGACTCCGCCACCTCCCCTTTCAAGGCAAAGCCTCCATGGTCCGATGCGATTCCCACGCGCATCATGGTTTCTCCTTGACCTGCTGGAGGAAGCTTCGGGCTGTCGAAAGAGTCGTCAAAGCTGCCAGCGTTGCGCATGCCTCTTGTTCGTTGTTCCCGAACATGCCTAGGCCAAAGAACGAAGACATGTTCGGAACCTTTGAGCATCGCATCTGCAGAAACAATCGTCTGTCCAGATTTGCTCATCATGAGCAGATATCTGGATGTTAGGCTGAATGGTCAATTTCGATGCCGTCGCGCCAGCGTGGAGGAGGATCGCGCAGTGTTTCAGCAAAAGCGTGTACAGTGACGGCGGTCCCTCCTCGCCAGTCAACCGTTGTGCTACGTTCGTGCGCGCCACAACCTGCTGCGAGTCCTTGTAACGCATTCACGCAAAGCTGTGCAATGGGCTAGCGGGCTGCCTAATCTCTATCTTTACAAGATAATCTCCATTCTTATGCCCAAGAGGGTTGGCCTGTAAGCTTTCGTGGCGTAGGTGGGATGAATCGAAACTTCGATGTCCGGACCAAGGGCTATACTCTGAGTCAAACGAAGCCGGTAAAACGACTCAAATACGCTTTCACGATGTAGGCCAGTGTGGGTCGGGACGGTGTAGTTGAATGCAGTGCCGAACATGTCCCCCCGACGTCCGAAGGGGTGAACCTGAGCTAGCCCTATCGTATCGGTTTGTTTGATAGCGGTGCCACGATCACTGGCGAAGGCATATCTCCCAAAGGGCGCCCAACCATTGCGAAACTCATGCTCGAAGGCAAAGCCGCCGCCATATCCACTTCCCAGGCTCTTCGTGTCGTCACGCCAAATGGCCATGCGATAGTCCCGATATTGCGAACCGGGGGAACCCGAGAACCATCCCACCTCGATCGTTTCCATATACTTTTCATCAACGAGAGTTTTGAGATTGCTTTGCGCTGCACCTTCCGTATCGATGGCCAGAGCGTGGATATAAACATGCGGAGTAGCTTGGAATTCTACTGCCGCTCCGCCGGCGTAGGTTCCTTCTGAGGCAAACGCCAGGTTGCCATCGTTTTGCCCGTTTAGAAATTGTGCGCGTTCATCATTGTTGTACATACTCAGGCTGATGTATTCGTTGGGATGTATCTTTCCCACGTAAAATGACAGCCTCTTGGCGAGGAAATCCTCGCGCCAATAGAGGATGTTCACCGTGATCGGTTCTTGCGGACCGCCCCCCTGCAGGCAATTGAGGAAGAGCCCTGAGCCCAGGCTGTCACTCAGATTGAACTGCTGAGTCATACCGATGTTGCTCCCCGAACGTACCAGCAAGCTGATGGACCCTGCCGTGCTTCCATTATCGTAAGCAACCCAGGCCCCGGTGAAATCAAGGCGTCCGCTGAGTTGATCGTGACGGACGTCACCCGGCGTGACCGTTGCGTACTGGTTTAGGAAGGTGTAAGTCGCACCGAATTTCAATCTCCCCGGTTCGGCAATTGCTTCGGTGAGCTTGTTAATCGGCCGAAAGATCGAAGCCAATGGATCAGGCTGGAGGAGCGGATCTGCGGGTATCTTCGATAATGCCATGGCGTCGGCATCGAGTTCCTGCTTAAGATCGTCAGGTTCTTGCTTGAGGGTCAGCGCTGGCTTACTTTGACTCACTTGAGCGTTTTGATCGGTGGGGAGAGCGCTGACACCGCCGCTCTGGCCGAAGGCCGACAGGCTCGGGGCAATAAAAAACATCAGCAAACAAGTTCTCATATCGACCTCCTAAAATCCCCATGAGCTTATTTCCTGTGTTCCTGGACAGGCCAGGCTGCCGGCGAAATCCGCAAATCCTCTGCTAATTGCAGAGCCATGAAATACGAAGCCGAGTGCGCCGAGACTGACCATCATCCCCGCAATACCGGTCAACAACAACGGTCGGCGCCCCACACAATCGATCAGCCACATCGACACCCGGTCATTATCACGTTTACCGCACCGATGCCTGGCCCCGCCGACCGAATGATAGACGGCGCGTAATAGATAATGGTGTTGATTCTCGTGACCTGCTGGAACACGGCAAGACCGATGCCGATACTCATAGCCGGTCGAATGTCAGGGTCCCGGGAGAGCCTCGGTTAAGGGGCTCGGCCCGAAAGCGGCGGCCTCTCAACGATGCTTGGATCCCGCTATGAAGTTCTCCAACCCGTATCCGGCCGCGCCGGTCAGAGCAGCCCGGCTCACAATCACGTGAATCGGCATCCGCCCCATCAGTTCGGCAAAGCGTCCTTTGCGTGTGAACGCTTGCATGAAACGCTGGCTCTCGAGTGCCGGCAGCGCGTGTGTGGCGATGCCACCGGCGAGGTAAACACAGCCTGTCGCCAGCACCTTGAGCGCGAGATTGCCCGCCTCATCGCCGAGAATCGAAGTAAGAATGTCGAGAGCAGCGGCGCACAGAGCGCTGGGGTGGGCAGGATCGAGTCCGAACTTGATGATGGTCGGCGACGGGTCGCTTGCAGCGGCAATGGCTGCGGCGACCTCGAGCGTTTCCCTCGCATGACCGCTGCTGCGAAGATACTCATAGATGTGTGGAATTCCGATGCCGGAACAAACCTGCTCATAGCTCACATGATCGAAGTGTTTGAGCATGAATGCCAGGAGGCCGAGCTGTGTTTCATCAGTCGGCGCGTAGCTGGCATGGCCGCCTTCGGAGGCGTGAGCAATGTAACGGGATCCCTCCCAGGTAAGGAACGCTTCGCCCAGCCCAGTCCCCGGCGCGATCACGCCGATGGTGCCGGTCGGAACTGGCGCTCCGGCATTGATTGTGTGCATGTCGTCTGTCCGCAGGCTCGGGATGGCAAATGCGATGGCCTCGAGATCGTTCATCAGATGGACGGATTCCAGTTGGAGTTCTTCTGCGACCGTCGACTCGTCAATTACCCACGGCAAATTGGTGATTTTCGAGCGACCGTCCACCACTGGTCCGGCGACGGCAAAGCAGGCTCGGTCGACCGATACCTTGACTTGCGTCAGAAACTCCCTGGCAATAGCCGTCAGGCTGCCATAATCGGCGCTGTGCACTTCTGTCTCGGCTAGGGGCGCGAAAGGCCCAGCCTCTCTGGAGTAAACCGCCAAATCTGTCTTGGTACCGCCAATGTCACCAGCCAATAGCATTGCGCCTCCTACGCTCCGGCAGTCGTCATTTCCCAACTTGCTTCCCGGAGGTCAAAGCCTGCGATTCACATGTCCACTTCGATAGTCAGGGGCACGCACCCGCTGAATGTGTCAAGCCCCGGCATTATTGCCTCTGAAGAGATAAACCCCGCTTGGAGCGCAAGGTCTGTTCGATTTCTTCCAGGGTACGGCCTTTCGTCTCTGGAACCATAAAGTAGGAGAACAAGAGAGACCCAATGGCGAGCAAACCGTACAGCCAGAACGTCCAGCTTGGCCCCAGCGCTTGGACCAACGACAGGAAAGTGAGTGATACCAGGAGGTTTGCCGCCCAGTTTGTTCCCGCCGCCGTCCCTTCCGCAATGCCGCGGATCTTCAAGGGGTAAATCTCCGAGATAAGCAGCCAGAAGATCGGCCCCAGGCTGATCGCGAAAGAAGCGACGTAGGCCATTAAGATCAACACTGCCAGCCAGCCCTGGCCGCTGCTGGGCTGATGCGCGCGGAAGACAAAGCCCAAGATGCCCAAACAAACGGCCATTCCACTGATACCCGTCAACAGCAGAGGCCTCCTTCCTACGCGGTCAATCAGCCACATGGCAACGAGCGTCATGAAGACGTTGACCAAACCGATACCCGCAGTGGCCAGGATCGCTCCGGTTGCTGAGGGGATGCCCGCCGACTGAATGATAGTGGGAGCATAGTAAATCACGGTGTTGATTCCCGTGATCTGCTGAAAGATGGCGAGGCCAATTCCGACGGTCAAGGCAGGGCGGACATAGGGGGCCAGAAGATCAGAGAAATGCCCGCGCTCTTTTGCCTGGGAAAGTGTGTCCTGGATCTCCCCGTATTCCGCCTGGATATTCGGTGTTCCGCGAATGCGCGCGAGCACCTTCCGGGCGGCTTCGCCATGGCCATGCTTGGCGAGCCAACGAGGGGTCTCCGGCATGGCTAGCATCCCCAACCCGAGCATCGCGCCGGGTACCACGGCCAGACCCAGCATCCATCGCCACTCGCCGCTCTTCCCGAATCCGTAATCGACGAGGTAAGCGCCCAGAATTCCGACGGTAACGGCAAGTTGGAATAAAGAAACCTGCCAACCGCGGGCTCCGGCTGGCGAGACTTCCGAGATGTACACGGGAACTGTGGTCGAGGACAGACCAATCCCCAAGCCGACGACGATGCGCCCGCCAATGAGGGTCCCGACGGAGCCCGCCGAAGCGCAAACGATGGCTCCAGCTATGAAAATCACAGCGGTCACAAGAAGCATCAAGCGGCGGCCAAAGGTGTCCGCCAGTCTTCCCCCGCTCAACGCGCCGGCCGTGGCTCCGATCAGCACGACACTGACGACCAACTCCTGATGAAAAACCGAGAGGTGAAACTGCGTTTTGATGAAGAGCAAGGCGCCAGAAATAACGCCCGTATCATAACCGAACAAAAGTCCGCCCACCGCGGCGAAAACCGCCGCAATGAATACGAACCCTGTACTGCTGGTCTGCCCCGTTAACAAACCCGCTTCTGTTCTCTCCTGAGTAATCATCGCTGTCGCCCTCCCTGTCCATGGCAATATCGGCTACCACCACGTTTCGGTTTGCACGCCGGAGGTGAGGCCGCCCGTTCTGTTCGCGTACGGGAACCCTCCGACGAAACCTCGAGTCCATCCGACCAGTTGGAATACGTCACAAAAAGATGCAGGGCTGGACGGCTCATGTATAGGCCACGCGAGAATTACCGCCGCACGCAATGCCTTCGCGCTGACGTTACCCGATCGCATGCTACCCCTCCCAAGACGTATGCATAGGCAGCTTTTCCTCTTGGCAGGGCAGGGTGTCATGTGCCCAACTCCTGTTTGGTTCCGGCTACGACGGGTTAGGGCGAGTCCCGGCCCCCCGGTATGAGCACCAGGACGCCAAGGGGCGGAATCGTCAGGTTTAGCGAGTAGGGCCTACCATGCAGCGGCAGGGGAACGGCTTCCACGCGGCCGCTGTTCCCCTGACCGCTGCCGCCGTAAAGCAGAGCGTCGCTATTCAGGGCTTCTCTCCATTCGCCGTTTACGGGCGCCCCGACGCGATAGTTGTGCCGGGGCACGGGAGTGAAATTGCAGATGAAGAGAGTCACGCCGGCGGGATTCTTGGCCCGCCTCAGGAAAGAGATGACACTCCGTTCCCAATCGCTGCAATCCACCCACTCGAATCCCGGGGATTCAAAATCCACCTCGTAAAGGGATGGTTGTCCCCGGTAAAAAGTGTTCAAATCGCGCACCCACCGCCCTAGCCCGGAATGCAGCGGATGCTCCAACAAGTGCCAATCCAGGCTGCTATCGTGGTTCCATTCGTTCCATTGCCCAAATTCGCTGCCCATAAACAGCAGCTTCTTCCCGGGATGGCCCCACATATAGCCGTAAAGTAGCCGCAGGTTCGCGAACTTACACCAGTCATCGCCTGGCATCCTCGTAATCATCGAACCCTTGCCGTAGACCACTTCATCGTGCGAGAGAGGCAATATGAAATTCTCCGTGAATGCGTAAACCAAGCTGAAAGTGAGCTGATGTTGGTGATACCTGCGATAAATCGGGTCCTTCGACATGTATTCAAGAGTGTCGTGCATCCAACCCATGTTCCATTTCAGGCCGAAGCCGAGACCGCCGAGATACACCGGCCGCGACACCATCGGCCAGGCGGTGGATTCCTCGGCAATCATCATGGCATCGGGAAATGCGGCGTACACTTGTTCGTTCATTTGCCGCAGGAACTGAAGCGCGTCAATGTTCTCATTGCCTCCATACTGATTGGCGATCCACTGCCCTTTCGGGCGTCCGTAGTCAAGGTACAGCATCGAGGCGACGGCATCCACCCGCAGGCCGTCGACGTGATACTTGTCGTACCAAAACATGGCATTGGCGGCGAGAAATCCTCGAACCTCGGAACGACCATAGTTGAATACGAACGTATTCCACTCGGGCTGCTCGCCCTGCCGCGGGTCTGAATGTTCGTACAGATGCGTGCCGTCGAAATAACCGAGTCCGGCCTGGTCTTTGGGAAAATGAGCCGGTACCCAATCGACGATCACCCCGATCTCACGTTGATGAAGGCAATCCACCAGGTACATGAAATCCGCGGGTGTGCCGAATCGGCTCGTGGGTGCGTAATAGCCGATGACTTCATACCCCCAGGAGCCATCGAAGGGGTACTCCATGACGGGAAGAAACTCGACATGCGTATAACCCGCCTCATGCACATAGTCTACCAGTTGCACAGCCATTTCCCTGTAAGTCAGCGGACGGTTTCCCTCCTCCGGCACCCTCCTCCAGGAGCCAAGGTGGACTTCATAAATGGAGACGGCGCAACCCAGACCGTTTCTCCCGGCGCGGTTCGCCATCCACTCGCTATCTCCCCACGAATAGTTGCTGAGGTCCCACACCCGGGAGGCGGTTTGCGGCCGGATTTCCGCCGCAAATGCGTACGGATCGGCTTTATCTACCTCATAGCCCTGGTACTGAGACGTAATGTGATACTTGTACAGCGCACCAGCCCCTGCATCCGGTACAAAGCCTTCCCATACCCCGGTTGCACCGTGCGATGCCAGGGCATTCGACCTTGGGTTCCATCCGTTGAAGTCCCCGAGTACGCTGACCTGCTTGGCGTTGGGCGCCCACACGGCGAAATGAACGCCGCGCTGCCCGGCCGACTCGCCGAGGTGTGCCCCCATTTTTTCGTAGGCACGGCGGTTCGTACCTTCCTCCAGCAGATACATATCGTAGTCGCTTATCCATGGAGCTTGCGGTGAGCTGGGCATCGCCTCTCCTCTAATGGTGCCTGAACATGGTTATCGATCCTGGCTGGCCGTCCTGACTTACACGACTTTTATACAGCGAGATAACTCGCGAGGCAGTTCAAAAAAGCTCAGGGGAGTGGTCAGAATTGCTCAAATGGTAAGAAACGCATATGAAGTAATCTACGCCAGTGCCTGTTGTTCTATCAGATGACTAGCGCCGCCACGGGCACGGTGCTGCGTTCTCCGCTGATGACGACGATGCCGGATTCGGTGACGTGCCATCCGCGTGCGCGGTCGGCATCGAAATCATAGCCGATCAGGGTGTCTTCAGGCACACGGACGTTCTTATCCAGGATGGCGCGGCGGCCGATGTCGCAGTTATCCATGATGACGCAGCCTTCCACGAGGGCGCCGGTGTGGACTCGAACGCCGCGCCCGAGTATGGAGTTGCGCACCACTCCCCCGGAAAGAATGCATCCGCCGGATACGATACTGTCGATGGCCTCGCCGCGGCGATTGGCCTGGTCGAAGGTGAACTTGGCGGGGGGATCTGGGTAGCTGGCGCTGCGCAGCGGCCACTGGCGATTGTAGAGGTTGAGCTCGGGCTTGACGGAGCGCAGGTCCATGTTGGCTTCGTAGTAAGCGTCGATACTGCCCACATCGCGCCAGTAGGGGATGGCGTCCTCGGGCTCGCCGGGAATGCGGTTGGTCTCGAAATTGTAAGCGTAGATGGGGGCATTGCCGGCGAGCTTGGGCAGAATATCCTTGCCGAAGTCGTGGTGACTGTCGGGGTCATTGGCGTCGGCATTGAGCAGATCAACAAGAGTGCCTTTGGAGAAGACGTAATTGCCCATGGAGGCGTAGACCTGGGTCGGGTCGCCGGGAATGGTAGGCGCATGGGCGTTCTTTTCGTGAAAGGCCAGGATACGTCCGTCCTCGCTGGCCTCAATGACCCCGAATTCGGCGGCGTGTATCTGCGGCACGGGGATGGCGGCAACCGTCACTTCCGCATGTTTGGCCATGTGGAAGTCGATCATGTCAGCGATGTTCATGCGGTAGATGTGATCGCCGCCGAAAACGACCACTACGTGCGTGTCGGACTGCTGGACGAGGTTGATGTTCTGCAAGATGGCGTCAGCGGTACCCTGGTACCAGGTTTCGTCCTCCGAACGCATCTGTGCAGGCACGGGGATGATGAAGTAGCTCTTCAGCAGTCCGCTGAACTGCCATCCCTCGCTCAGATGCTGGAGTAGCGACTGGCTGCGGAACTGGGTGAGCACGTAGATGGAGTTGATTCCGGAGTTGATGAAATTGCTGAGGACAAAATCGATGATCCGGTATTTCCCCCCGAAGGGAACCGCCGGCTTGGCGCGCTCCCGAGTAAGAGGAAAGAGCCGGCTTCCCTTGCCGCCAGCGAGTACGATGCCCAACACGCGGATGTGCAAAGGCCCTTCCATTTGGAAGACGGGTTCTTGTTTGGCGATTTTCTTATTCGGCATTCGGTGCTCCTGAGACCAGTGTTCTTGCGGATCCTACCAAAACCAAACCTTGTGGAGGCGTTTCAATTATGAGCTGAAAACCCTGTAGACAACTTGTCCGCCAAGATATCCCCGGCGAGCGTAATGATGATGCCTCCGTTATTTTCCTGCAGCGTGTGGACTGGGCGAGATTAACGAACGCTCAGCAGGGAGGCTGATTGTGCGAGAGCACGCGCCAGGCCGCGCATCGTTTCTCTATACGATCTTCAGGCGTTTGAACACGGGGACTTTGGCAAAGTCCAAAAGGAATGCAAACACCGCTGCCGCCACGAGTATTCCTCCCACGACAGGTATGGGCAGAGGAGTCATGGCGATTCCGCAAGTCGCCAGCGTTGAGGCGATCAGCACATCAACTACCGACGACCCGATGAGCCACCGGCTTGGACAAGCGGACCCCAGGCGCTGGCGTTCACGATTGGTATAGGTCGTTGCTTGATTGCCGAACACGATGGTTACGAAGGCCAACGTTCTTAGCGTTTCGATTCCAAAACCCAGGCGGAATCTGGCGATGGCCAGGACGGCGGTGCAAAAGACGAGCTCGGAGACTCCCATGAAGACACCCGCAATCGTCAATTCGCCAATTCGCCAGGCGTTGGGCATCGGGGACGGTCGCACGTTGTCCGTCGTCAAGGACATGCCCAGGAGGTCGCCGGTGAGCATGATGATCACCATCAACATGGGAGTCAGGATCGCCTGTCCGGTCATAACCAGTCCCACCGCCAGAAAGAGCACCTGCACCGTCTTCTTGGTCACCGAGTTTAGAGCATAAGTCAGGATGCGCTGGAACGTCACGCGGCCTTCTTTTACCGAAGCGACGATGCCGCCAAGTCCTGGTTGGGTTAGCACGATGCCAGCCGCTGACTTGGCAACATCGGTCGCGGTTGACACCGCGATTCCCATCTGAGCCTGGCGCAGCGCCGGCGCGTCGTTGGCGCCGTCACCGCACATACCCACCGTGTGGCCACCCTTTTGGAACGCCTTGACAAGGTTGTACTTTCCTTCCGGGAGGACGCCGGCGAAGACTGCGAAATCCTCGGGATGTACGGCGTCGGGAATGGGTCCAGGTGGCGAGACAGCTCCATCGAGACCTACCGCGCGAGCTACGATTGCTGCCGTCGCAGGGGCATCACCCGTCACCATGACCGTGCGGACGCCCAACGCGCGCAACTCCGCTATGTGCGCCGCCGAATCGGTTCGAGGCGGATCGCTGAGAGCGATGATTCCCGCGAGCTTCACCCTCTCCGGTGGTCCCACCGCGACGGCCAGCACCCGGAAGCCCTGCGCCTCCAGTTGACTCGCTATCGTGGAGGCATCGGGCGATGCTTCGGCGAGGCCCGCGACTGCGGCAAAGGCTCCCTTCACGACACGCACCGAGGCGCCGCTTGGATCCACCGCCGTGGCCTCGGACATTTTCGTAGCGGAATCGAAAGGCACAAATTTACTCAGTTTCGGCAGCTCGGAGGCGACGGCCTGCGCGGCAGCGGAGCGAATGGCTCCATCCACGGGATCCTGCCCGCCATCCGAACTGGCGAGGGCGGCGGTTCCCAGCACGTGTGATTCGTCGAAGCCGGGCATAGGGTGTACGGCGGTTACCTTCAGCTCGTTGCGCGTCAGCGTGCCGGTCTTATCCGCGCACAAGACGTCAATGCTTGCCGCTTCATCCACGGCGGAAAGCCGCGTTGGAAGGACGCCCAGATGTGCCAGAGCTCGCGCGCCGAGCGCCGCGGCAAGGGTGAAGGTGGCAGGCAGCGCCACGGGGATCGACGCCAGAACCGCCGTCAGCACCAGAGGAATGATCTCACCCAGGGGCAACTTGAGAGCGTATGCATACCCCACCAGCAGCACGGTGACGACGCCATTGAACATCGCCAGATTGCGCACCACGCGCAGAACGGCCTTCTCCTGGGAACTTTCGACGTGCGCGGTGCGAACCAGTTCCGCGGTGCGTCCAAACTTTGTGCGCGCTCCGGTCGCCGTGACCTCCGCAACCGCCTCGCCGCGCCGCACCAGCGCCCCTGCATAGGTTTCTAGGCCGGCTCCAGCTTCGATGGGCACTGATTCGCCCGTGAGCATGGACTGGTCGAGCAGGATCTGGCCTTCAGTCAGACGCACGTCGGCGGCTACCACGGCGCCGACCGAGAGCTTCACAATATCGCCGGGCACAAGTCCGGTAGCGGGCACGGTCGCCCAAATATTATCGCGACGGACCGACGCATTCAGCGCCAGCCTCGACTTCAGCGCGGCCAGAGTCGCCTGAGCGCGCCCTTCCTGGAAAAACCCGAGAATCGCATTGAAGGCCAGGAGAGCCGCGATGATCATTGCCTCGACGTACTTGCCGAGGATAATCTCGAGCACGATCGCAGCTTCGAGCATCCATGGAACCGGCGCCCAGAACTTGGTCAGCGCCCTGCGTAATGGATGCATGGCCGTGTCGGGCACAGCATTGGGGCCGAACTTCTCGAGCCGGCGGCGGGCTTCTTCGCTCGTGAGGCCGATCGAGAGATGGGCATCCTTAACGGGAGATTGCGGGGTGATTGGGTCATCCATGGGGTGCAGCCCTATCGGGTACGCCTTGGCGGCAATCCGTGTCCAACGTTACTGGGCTAGCAGCTTGCCGATGGCTTTCAATTCCCGCCGGCGTTTCGCGGTGGTCTTGGGATATGCCATCTTAAGTCCACGGAGCGTATCCAGGACAATCTGGGAAACAATCAACCGGGCATTATCCTTGTCATCGGCGGGAACGACGTACCAAGGTGCGTGATGGGTGCTCGTCGCGCTCAAACAATCTTCATAGGCGTTCATGTATTGCTTCCAGTATTTCCGCTCGTGAATATCCGCGAGGCTGAATTTCCAGTTCTTGTCCGGCTCATCAATGCGGTCCAGGAATCGCTTTCGCTGTTCTTCCTTCGAAAGGTGAAGGAATATTTTGATGGTCCGCGTCCCGTTACGATAAAGGTGGCTTTCCAGGTCCGCAATGGAGCGATATCGCTCCTCCCAGAGGGTTTTCTCGTCGCGCAACTCTTCCGAAAGCCCTTGGCTGCGCAGAATCTCCGGATGCACTCGAACGACGAGCACTTCCTCGTAGTAGGAACGATTGAAGATGCCGATCTGCCCGCGTTCGGGAAGCCGGAACGTGGTGCGCCACAGAAAATCATGTTCCAGCTCTTCGGCACTCGGCTGCTTGAAGCTCCAAACCTGGCACCCTGCCGGGTTGACCCCGGACATGACGTGACGAACGGCGCCGTCCTTGCCGGCAGCGTCCATCCCCTGAAAGATCAGCAGCAACGCATATCGGTTGGAAGCGAAGTGAAGTTGTTGCAGTGCGCTCATCTCCTCAACGTGTTCATCCAGGAGTTTTTGATACCGCTTCTTCGACTTGCAGAAAGGCTTCACAATCCTCGGCCACTCTTTAAGATTGACCTTTTCTCCGGGCCGCACCCGGAATTCCTTGGAATTGATTTTCATCCTCACCCCTTCGGTGTCACAATCTCGATGGCTTGCCGTCTGCCATACTGTCATTCTGAGTCCTTCGCTGTCATTCTGAGCGAAGCAAAGAATCTCGCTCCGGACTCTTCTGCCCAGCAGCAGGGCCAGTAGGAAAAGCCGCGGACCTCAAACTGCGGAGGTCCGCGCTACGCATGCTCAGGAGGGCGTTGACGCAGCCTTCGCCCGTCCCGCCTAAGCTTTCTGAATCTCGCGCTCCGCCTCAAGCCAGTCTTGGCCTGCTTGGCCTTCACCGCGGCCTCGCTGCTCGTAGAGTTGATAGGCCCGTGTGGCGATCTGCGGTGTAAGATCGAACGGCTTCTTGGCCAACAAGGGGGCTTTAGTAGGGTCAAAAATCCGATAGGCGAGCAATTTCACACGATCATTGATAAGGAACCAAGCCACCGCATAGACCCAAACGAAACCGGCCCAGCGCCAACCGAGGGGGGTCATAAACAGTCCATAGACCGCAATCAGTGTGGCGATGACTTGCGTGCCTAACACCGCGGCCCACAGAATCCGCGCCGGGCGTATGGACCAGAAGGGACCCCGCGTCCGAGTCAGGAATATCGTCAGATGCCCGGCCACGGACAGCTTCAGGTACATCAGCGTCTGGATGTGGTTGCGGTCAAGGTGAAACACGCGCTCCCCGAGATAAAACAACCCGAAGGCGGAGACCACCCCGATGACGCCCAGTACCGTGGAGATCCCCAGCACGAGGCGCATGTTCCAGGCCTCGGGTTTGTCCTTGTAATGAACATTGTCGTAGGCGATGGAGAGGATGGCGCCGTCGTTGAGCAACGCGATCATCACGATCATGACCGCAGTCACCGGATAGAAGTTAAACACCAGGATGGACAGCGTCATGAACAGCAACACGCGCAATGTTTCGGCAATGCGATACATGGCGTAGCTGTTCATGCGCTGGAAGATGCGGCGGCTTTCCTTGATGGCATCGATGATGACCGACAGGCCGGAGGCGAGCAGGACGATGGACGCTGCCGCGCGGGCCGCATCCGTCGCACCGGAAACGGCGATGCCGCAATCGGCTTTCTTCAAAGCGGGGGCGTCGTTTACGCCGTCGCCAGTCATGCCGACGATGTGGCCGCGCTGCTGAAGGACATCCACAATGTGGAATTTGTGTTCGGGGAAGACCTGTGCGAACCCGTCGGCTTTTTCGATGGCCTCAGCCGACTGCGCCGACTCGTGATGCTTGGTGTCGCCCAATCCGCTGGCATCTAGAATGTTCGTGCCCATCCCCAGTTGCCGGGAGGTTTCCTGAGCGATGGCCAGTTGATCGCCTGTAACCATCTTCACGCTCACGCCCATCTGGCGGGCGCTGGCGATGGTTGCTTTGGCCTGCTCGCGCGGCGGATCGAACAGGGGCAACACGCCAACAAACTGCCACTTACCTTCCTGGTCTGCCCTGGCGACGCCCAGGGAACGGAAGCCGCGTCCGGCAAATTCATTGACCGCTTTTTCGACGGCGGGCTTCACCTCACCGGCATTCGCCGCCATCTGCAGAATCACCTGCGGCGCTCCCTTGGCCACAAAGAACTGTTTCCCGTCAGCTCCCTTGACGGTTGCTTCCGTGCGTTTGTGCACCGGGTCAAAGGGTTGGAAGTGTAGCACCTGGTAGCTCTTCAGCGCTTTATTGTCCTTCACGCCGCCAATTACCGCCAGATCAATGGTGTCCTTGTCTTCCGCACGCGACGCGAGCGCGCCGTAGAGAACGGCTTGGTCCGGGGGAATACCGTTCACGGTGAAGGCATCGCCCAAGGTCAGCTTGTTCTGGGTCAGGGTGCCGGTCTTGTCGGAGCACAACACGTCGACGCCCGCCAGTTCCTCGATCGCTGACAACCGCGTCACGATGGCTTCTTTCTTCGCCAGCAGACGTGCGCCCACCGCCATGGTGACGGAGAGCACCGTGGGCATCGCCACGGGAATTGCTGCCACCAGAAGCACCAGGCAGAATTCCGTGGTGGTAAGAAATTTGTCGCCACGGAACAGCGCTACCGTCAGAATCAACACCACCAGAGCCACCGCGAGGATGATCAGGTAATCGCCGATCTTCAGCACGGCACGCTGGAAGTGGCTGACGGTTTGAGCCTCCTGAACCAGTTGCGCGGTTTTGCCGAAGTAGGTTTTTGCGCCTGTGGCATAGACCATGGCGTCGATTTCGCCCTGGCGGATAATCGAACCGGAAAACACCGCTGCGCCCGGTTGGGCGGAGACTGGCAAGGACTCGCCAGTCAACGCCGACTGGTCCACTTCGATCGAATCGCCCGCCAGCAAACGCGCGTCCGCCGGCACAATGTCACCCAGCCGCAGCCGGATGACGTCGCCAGGTACCAGTTCGGAGGCATTCGGGTTGGTCCACTTCCCATCACGTTTCACCGTTGCCTTCACCGCCAGTTTGGCCTTCAGAGCGGCGATGGCGTTGCCCGCCTGGTGCTCTTCCCAGAATCCCACTACGGCGTTGGAAACCAGCAAAAGGAGGATGATGAAAAAGTCCAGCCAGTGCCTGACAATCCCCGACAGGATCACTGCCGCTTCAATCATCCAAGGTATGGGGCCCCAAAAATAGGTGAGGAACTTCAGGAACGGATTCGTTTTCTTTTCCGCGATCTGGTTGGGGCCGTATTGCGCGAGGCGCTTCTTCGCCTCGGCTTCGGTAAGACCCTCCGGCGACGACGACAATTGTTTCTCCACTTCCGGCATGGGAAGGGATTTCAGATCGTCCTTGGGCTCCGGCTTGATCCCCGGTTTCGATTTCGTATCCTTGGATTCATCTGTATTGGATTTCATGATAACGACCCTCCCTTTGTTGTCACAGTCGCTGGCGGCTCGATGCATGCTACGGCGGCTTTATGCCGCGAAATGGCGCAGTAAACTCGCCCCTCCAAATCCGGCGCGTTACACCTTTGCTTCCGGCGCGTGGGCGCCTGCTCCGGGCGGCAAGCAATCCGGCAGGTCAAGGCGCGCCACGCCAATTCGGTTGTCAGCCATTCCGTAATAGACGTCGAGGCGGTCGGGCATGCCGAGATCGTCGCGCCGGTCGATGCCCGTGGGGAACACGACGTTGGCGATGGTCCCCTGGCGTTCCTGCGGCAGTAGCGGCGTCAATACCGGCTCCGCCGATCGAAAGCGGATTATCTGCGGATGCTCTTGCGAGAGCACCATGACCCCGGCCGAGTAACATAATTGGTGTCCTTCCGTGCTCTGGTCCACGATTTCACTGACGCCGTGATAGACAATCAGCCAACCGTGCTTGGTTAAGACAGGCGGCGTGCCGCTGCCAATTTTAAGCCGCTCCCAGGGCGACACGGGAGTTGCCAGCCGGTGATGAGAGGTGAAGCGGCTGAGGTGATCGGGTTGATGGTCTTGCGAGGCCGCTTGGCAGTAGGAAATCCAGATGCTCTCCCGATCGAGATCCACGTCACGGGACGCCGCGCGGCAGGCCGTCTCCTCTGGTCGCGTGCCGGGGAAAAGCGGCCGATGGAGCATGCCGAGTTCTGGATTCCCGGAAGGATTGGGAATGGCGACGGGGAAGAGGCTGGCATCTTTGTTATCCACGTCGCCGATATCGATGCCTTGATACAGCCCAAAGGTCGCGAGCCCCAGGCGCTGCCAGTGGAGAAGGTCACGCGATGAGGCCAGGGCGATGCGGGGTCCCTGGGTGGAAAATGCCGTGTACGTCATGATGTAGCGCTTGAGCGGCTCGACGAACGTGATGCGAGGGTCCTCGCATCCACCGCCACCGCCGGGCCGCCGCTCGTAATCGGCCTCCGGCTCGAGTGCAATGCCGAGGCGCTCAACGCCGGCCGGATTACCGGCTTCATTGAACCGCACTCGGGCAATTCCGATGCGCGAGTAATTGCCTCGCGCCACCAGCCGCGGGAAGATGTAGAGCTGGCCATCAGGTCCACGAACGGCTGCCGGATTCAGGACGCCCTCGACCTCCTGGGGATTGCCCGGCTCCGGCTCCATTAGCATTCCCAGGCGCTGCAATGCAAAGCCGTTCATCAATCCTCCTCGGAGACTCATGACTTGTGGTCACCGTCCAAACAGGCAATGATGGTTTCGGTCACCCGTTTGGTCTCGCGGGGGTCACGAACGGCGATCGAAGCAACCCCGGCTTCTTCCGCGGGATAATCGTTCCCTCCCACAAACAAGGCATCACCGATGTAGATCATCTCTTTCAGTGAAATACCCAGAAGGTCGCGAAGCTTTCTGATGCCGTAAGCTTTATCGATGCCCGGCTTGGTGATATCAATGGAAGTCGCGCCACCGATGCGGACAGAAAACTCGGGAATATAGGTGTCAAGGAGGGCTTTGATCCTTTTTCGTTTGGCGTAATCAGGATCCCATTTGTCCTTTTCTTCGAGCGGAGCCTGCTGGCCTAATGCGGAATAAGTGATCTGGCTTCCCCGGTCTTCAATATCTTCTCCCCAGGTCTTTTCCACCTTGAAGCCCGCGGCTGCCAACGCCTTTCTTAGAGAGCTGCGGATCTTGCCTCGTTGATCCTCGGTGAAATCTTCTTCATAGAGCTTTTTCCAGTCCCCCGAGTATTGGTAGAACTTTGTTCCACAGGTGGGAAGAAGGGATAGATTCGCCAGGCGTTCGTCACGGGGAAGATGGGAGAGCAGTTGTGTTTCAAACTGTGGCCAATTGCCTCCGGAAATTACCGCCACCTTGGTGACACCGAGAAGGTCATGCAGCAGCGCTGCCATTTCTGCATCAAGTGACGATTTGCTTTCCGCCAGCGTGCCGTCCAGGTCATAAACAATGAGCTTTTTCACGAACCCTCCACCTTCGATTTATTGCGATTACTCTTGGCGTTTCCGGCCATCCCCGCCGTGCCCGGTCGTGAACTGTTCAGGTATAGCAATTTCCAGTAAGGTCACGGCGTTATGCGGATGAAATGCACAAGCTCCGACCGCCGCAGGCAAGAGCCATACCTCACCTTTGCCGACTCCATGGCTTGAGCCGTTGTGCTCAACATGCCCTGTGCCCTCAAGGCAGACCAACACCCGTGGCTCACCTGCGGCGCCGACAATGAACGGCGATTCACCTTGAAGGCGCCACAACCGGAAGAATTCACAATTAAAGAGTCGCTCGCGGTCCACCGGCGTCCTGGCCTCGACCGTGGGCGACACCAGGCCCGCCGACCCATTCTTGTAATCAATGCAGGCAAGCGCCTGTTCGACTTCGAGCTCCCGCGGCTTGCCGGTCTTGGCGTCAACATGGCCCCAGTCGTACAGGCGAAAGGTAGCGTCACTGTTCTGTTGAATTTCAAACACCACGACGTCGTCACCCAAAGTGTGGACCGTACCCGCGGGTATAAACACGGCATCGCCGGGTTTCGGGGTGAAATAGGCAAGACGATCTGCTACCGTGCCGTTGGCCAGAGCTTGACGCAGATTAGTGGCTGTGGTGGTGGGCTTCAAGCCGGCGTATATACGACTGTTCGTTGCTGCTTCCAGCACTACCCAAGCTTCGGTCTTCGCGGTTTCGCCCGCAGCTAGCAAATCCGTATTCGTGGGCGTGGGGTGGACCTGAACTGACAGCATTTCATGGGCGTCGAGGAACTTCAGCAACAGTGGGAATCGGCAGAAATGATGGGCCAACTTTCCCATTAATTGCTCGGGAAACTGCTCCCGCAACTCGCCGATAGACCACCCGTTGAGCGGTCCATTGGCAACGTGGCTCATATGGTCATCACGGTCGCTCAGTATCCACGCTTCGCCGATTGGGCCGTCTCCCGGGAGTGACGCGCTGAGGAGGTTGGCAAAACGGCGACCGCCCCAGAGCCGGTACTCGTAAATTGGTGCGAATCGTAGGGGATACAGAGGTATTTGACTCATGGTATGTCTCTTTAATCTTTTCCATTGCCGACGAGCATTTGTTGGCGGCCATTAGCGCCTGCGCCGACTGCTTAAAGCTCGCGTCTTCACTGGTGAAGATTCCTCGGTCGTGAAAACCCATGGAGTCGCGCTATCTTCCGACGGGGCCTGACAGCGACTGCTGCGCTTGCCTGTGAGACCGGAACGACAGGTCCTCGCTCATCACATAGATGACCATGGCCGCAAGCATCAAAGACAGCGCTACCCAGAACTTCCAATCACGATGCGCGCGTGTCCAGTAAGGACGGTGGCCTTGATGATCGCTGTTGTGATGTTGCTCGCCATGGTGGCGGTGACTACGCTTATTCTCACTCATCGGTTCCCTACCTTCTCGATTCCATCCTGAATGATCTCGGGGTGGCCTTGTTGATGTTCGGTTCCATCCATTTCCAATTGAAAGTCGTGGCCGTGTCGGGCGTTCTCCGGCGGACTGGCTGTTGGTATATCTGACGTCATGCTGATGTCTTTTCCATCGCGGCACTATATTCGCCACGGCGTGCAGCCCGGTTGCACTTGGCCCGATGATACAGAGCCTTCTGCGCTGCCATGACGTGAGCCTCTTCGCCCCGCCAAATCTCCAGAGCCGGTTGCTGGATGGCGCGGGCAAACGAAAACGCCAACGCCCAAGGCAATCGCGACTTGAATCTGGCATCCATGGCATTCAAACGGGCCGAGGCCAGTTCAGCGGATTGGCCGCCCGACAAGAATGCAATCCCCGGAACGGCAGCGGGGACGGCTCGCAAAAGGCACCTCACCGTGGCGTCGGCGACCTCGCTCACATCTTCCACTTCGTCTTGCGGGCGGTCGATCAGTCTCACCTGATATTGCTGTTCGCCAGCGGCCACTTCTTTCACTTCTTCTTGCCGGGGGCAGGTTAATCCCGGAAGCACCATGTTGGGCTTCAGGATCATGCCCTCCAGCATCACCCGTTGTGTATAAAGCTGGTTGAAAACCGTTCGCAGGAGTTCCTCCGTTACCTCGCCGCACCGCTCCAGGGTGTGCTCGCCGTCCATGAGCACCTCCGGCTCGACGACGGGGACCAGTTCAGCTTCCTGGCACAACGCGGCATAGCGCGCCAACGCCTGCGCGTTGGCCCCGATGCACCCCCGGCTGGGAATGCCATCGCCCACGGTAATCACCGCGCGCCACTTGGCAAAACGGGCCCCCATTTTTGAGTATTCAGCCAGGCGGTCGCGCAATCCGTCCAGACCTTCGGTTATTTTCTCGCCAGGATGGCCTGCCAGGTCCTTTGCGCCGGTGTCAACCTTGATGCCCGGAATGATTCCCGCATCCATGAGGACTTTGAGAAAGGGAGTGCCATCTTGCTTCTGCTGGCGGATGGTCTCGTCGTAGAGGATCACGCCGCTAATAGACTCACCCAGACCGGGCGCGGTCACGATCAACTCCCGATAGGCGCGCCGGACCTCGACGGTTTGGGGAATCCCCAGCTTGGCAAATCGTTTGTTGCAGGTTGGATTGCTTTCATCCATCGCCAGCAACCCCTTATCACCGGCGACCAGTGCCCTCGCGGTGTCTATAAGCTTTTGCGCATTCATTGGGGGTTGCTCCATTTCCAGTTCTGAATCTCCGGCAGGTCCTCGCCGTGTTTATCAATGTAATGCTTGTGCTCGATCAGCTTGTCCTCCATCTGCTGCTTCAAGTAAGCGCCCTTAGAACCAAGGTCCGGTAGCCGATCCACCACATCATGCACCAGGTGGAACCGATCCAAGTCGTTCTGCACCCTGATGTCAAAGGCCGTCGTGATGCTACCCTCTTCCTTGTAGCCGCGGACGTGCAGGTTGCGGTTGGTCCGGGCGTAGGTGAGCCGATGGACCAGCCAGGGGTATCCATGGAAGCCAAAGATGATGGGCTTGTCTTTGGTGAACAGCGAATCGTAAGCCGAGTCGCTCAGCCCGTGCGGGTGCTCGCTCTTAGGCTGCAGCTTCATCAGATCGACAACATTAATCACCCGGATTTTCAGATTGGGCAGATGCTGGCGAAGAATAGAAACGGCGGCCAGAATCTCCAGCGTGGGCGTGTCTCCGCAGCAGGCCATCACCACGTCCGGTTCGCCGTCCTGGTCGTTGCTCGCCCATTGCCAGATGCCGATTCCTTCCGTGCAGTGCACCACCGCGGCGTCCATGCTCAGCCATTGCGGGAGGGCGTGTTTGCCGGCAACTACCACGTTGACGTAATGCCGGCTGCGTAGGCAGTGATCAAAGACCGACAAAAGGCAATTGGCGTCGGGCGGCAGATAGACCCGCACGATATCGGCCTTCTTGTTGATGACGTGGTCGAGGAAACCGGGATCCTGGTGCGTGAAGCCGTTGTGATCCTGCTGCCATACGTGGGAGGCGAGCAGATAGTTGAGCGACGCGATTTTCCGGCGCCAAGGCAGTTCCAACGTCACCTTCAGCCACTTGGCGTGCTGGCTGAACATCGAGTCGACGATGCGAATGAAGGCCTCGTAACTGTTGAACAGCCCATGCCGCCCGGTGAGCAGATATCCTTCCAGCCAACCCTCGCACTGATGCTCGCTGAGCATCGAATCCAGCACGCGTCCGGCAGGAGCGAGAAATTCATCATTCTTTTCTTCCCGGCCCTCCCACTGACGGTTGGTGACTTCAAACACCGCGCCCAGTAGATTCGAAAGTGTCTCATCGGGACCGAAAACCCGGAAATTATGCTGATCCTGATTCAGCTGGGCCACGTCGCGGAGGAATTTACCCAGCACCAGCGTATCTTGCCCGCTGACGGCGCCGGGCGAAGGCACGTTCACAGCGTGCGCGTGAAAGTCCGGCATGCGCAGGTCGCGCAGCAGAATGCCGCCGTTGGCGTGGGGATTCGAGCCCATTCGGCGGTCGCCCTTCGGCGCCAGTTCGGCCAAATCCGGCCTGAGCCGGCCGTTTTCATCGAACAGCTCCTCGGCCTTATAGCTCTTCATCCAGCTTTCGAGCTGCTTCACATGATCGGGATGCTCGGAATCAACCAGAATCGGTACCTGATGCGCTCGGAACGTTCCCTCACATGGCAGACCGTCGACGACCTTCGGCCCCGTCCACCCTTTGGGTGACCTCAGAACGATCATGGGCCAACGCGGCCGAGTGGCGTCGTTCTTGTTTCGGGCATTGCTTTGAATTTCCCGGATGTCCTCGATGGCCGTATCTAGGGTGGCGGCCATGAGTTCATGCATCTTTTCCGGCTCATCACCTTCCACAAAGTGGGGCGTCCAGCCGCAGCCTCGCAGGAATTGCTCCAATTCCTCATGCTCGATGCGGGCCAGCACGGTCGGATTGCTGATCTTGTAGCCATTGAGGTGCAGGATCGGCAGCACGGCTCCATCATTAATGGGATTGAGAAACTTGTTGGACTGCCATGCGGTCGCCAGCGGGCCCGTCTCCGCTTCACCGTCACCGACAACGCAGGCGACGATCAGACCGGGGTTATCAAGGGCGGCCCCGAAGGCATGGCTGAGCGAGTATCCCAGCTCGCCACCTTCGTGAATCGACCCCGGGGTTGTCGGCGCCACGTGGCTTGAAATGCCGCCCGGGAAGGAAAATTGCGTGAACAGCTTTTTCAGCCCGGCTTCGTCCTGGCTGACGTTCGGATAAATCTCACTCCAAGTGCCTTCGAGGTAGACGTTGCCCACAATCGCCGGGCCCCCGTGACCAGGACCGGCAAGGTAGAACATGTCCAGGTCATACTTCTTGATGACGCGGTTCAAATGCACGTAGATGAAGTTTTGGCCTGGGGTGGTGCCCCAATGTCCAACCACGAGAGGCTTCACATGCGAGAGCTTTAGCGGTTCCTTCAGCAACGGATTGTCGTACAGATAAATCTGGCCGACCGACAGATAATTGGCGGCGCGCCAGTAGGCGTTCATCTTGTGGAGCAGATCTGGGGAGAGGGTGTTAGTAGATACATCGAGCAGTTCCGGGGAAAGAGTTGCGGTCTTCATGATTCAATTCTCCTTCTTTGAGTCAAGGCCGAGAACGCAGCAGACCATCTTGGCGATCATGCGTTCTTCGTCCGTAGGAATGACGCGGACGGGAATCCCGCTGGCCTCCGCGGAAATCACGCCCTCATTCCCTGCGTTTCGCTTTTCTTCGAGTACGATTCCAAGAAATCCCAGGCCATCGCAAATCCGGGCGCGGACTACGGGCGCGTTCTCTCCGATGCCACCCGCGAACACCAGCGTGTCCAGTCCGCCGAGCGCCGCCGCGAAGGCGCCGATCCATTTCTTGACCTGGTAACAAAACAAGGCGACCGCTTCCGCCGCCCGCACATCTTGCGCTTCGTGCTCGAGCAAGTCGCGCATGTCGGAACTGGTCTCCGACACGCCGAGCAGCCCGGACTGGAAATTGACCATCTCATTGAACCGTTTTGCATCGAGGCCCTCGGTGCGCGCCAGATACCAAACCAGCCCTGGATCGAGATCGCCGGAGCGGGTGCTCATCGGCACCCCGGCCGTCGGTGTGAAACTCATGCTTGTGTCCACGGATTTGCCGCGATGCACCGCCGCTAGGCTCGCGCCATTGCCGAGATGAGCGAGGATCACCCGGCCTTGTGCCGCTTCCGTTCCCGCCAGGCGGGCCAGTTCTCCCATTAGATACGCATACGACAACCCGTGAAACCCGTAGCGCCGCACGCCCTGCGCTTCGTAGCGGCGCGGGATCGGCAACAACCGGGCCACGCGAGGCAAGTCATGGTGAAAAGCCGTGTCGAAACAAGCCACTTGGGGCAGGTCAGGAAAACGGCGATGAAACACCTTAGTCAACTGGATCTCCTCCGGCAGATGCTCAGGATCGAATGCACTGAGCTGGAGCAACTCCTCAACCATCTCCGCGGTGATTCGCTGAGGCTGGCTATACTTCGGCCCGCCATGCACCACGCGATGCCCCACCGCGGTCAGTGCGTCACGCCCGCCGCGTTCCTCGATCCAATCCATCAAAGCGCCCACCGCCACCGTGTGATCCGGCGCCGTCACTGGCCGGGAGAAGTTGTCCGCCGAGTTCAGGCCATTCACCCGCAAGGTGGCCTCCGGCAGTCCAATCCGGTCAATCCCGCCCTCCAGAATCCGCCGGAGCGAGTCACCGACCTCGAAAAGCGCGAACTTGATGCTCGAGGAGCCGCCATTGATGGTCAGGATGTGAGGGTTAGCGGGTTTCATGGCTGGCTCCTTCCTCATTCTGCAATCCGAGCGAAGCCAGTTTCGCGCAGGTGGACTTGTAATCCGTGTGAAGAATGCTTCGAATCCCCAATCCTTCCGCGATCTGGACGAACATCGGCGTGTTTTCGATATAGACGACCTGCCGAGCAGGCGCCTGGGAGATATCTAGCGCCAGCCGAAAGATGTCCGCGTCGGGCTTGCGGATGTGGACGAAGCAGGAGGAAATAAAAGAATCGACCAACCCGTCTAACTTAAACTTTCGAATCCGATGCACATTCAGTTCGCGGGCTTCGTTACTGACCACGACGATCTCCAGCCCATACAGCACCTTGAGCTGAGCGACCAACTCGATCATCTCAGGGTAAGGTTTCGATTGCGCGAACATGAAGCGCCGAAACTGAGCCTGGGTGAACGGTCGCTTTTGGTAGAAGACCACCCGACCCAAATATTCTTCCAGCGTGAGCTTTCCTTCCTCGTAGGTGTCGAAGGTCAGGTTGTGCCGAGCCTCGATCTCCGCCCACTCCAGCTTGAAGTTCGTCGCCGCCCGTTTGCGGGCATGATGATCCCACCCGTCGGTGAGCAGGACACCCCCGATATCGAGAAATAACGTCGTGATCGGGATCGTTCTTTTCATTTGGCCTCCGTCAACGGGGTCTGCCACCTTTGGCAGCTCGTTCATCGAGCCAGAAGGATGGCGCTAGATCTTGGTCTCAGGTGGTAAGTGTGTGGATCCATCCAAAGCGGTTCCTCGCCCGCAGCAAACAGATCTTGTGGCGGTTCGCGAGAGGTATCAATAGCCAGATACCACCGAGTCCCCGGCGGAACGGGGGGCAAACCGAAATCGACCGCATCGGCGCCGGCATTGCACATCAGGCAAAGTATGCTCTGCTCCTCTTCATGGATCAGACAGGCAAACTGTTTTTCTTTCGGGTCGGCCCAGTCGGGCAATCCTCCTTGCGGGCCAAACCAGTGGATTCCGGCGTCGGTATAGAATTGTTCCTTACTCAGAATCGGATGCGCACGGCGAAAGGCGATCATGCCGCAGGCGAACCGGTAAATCTCCCGATGCTGTTTAAGATTGGTCCAGTCAACCCAACTGGTTTCATTGTCCTGGCAGTAGGCATTGTTGTTACCGCCTTGCGTGCGGCGGAATTCATCTCCGCCCAATAGCATCGGCACCCCGCGCGAGATTAACAGAGTCAGCAGGAAGTTCTTGATCTGGCGTTTCCGCAAGGTCTCGATCCCAGCATCCGTTGTCTCGCCTTCAGCGCCGTAGTTCTCGCTGAAGTTGTAGTCTGTCCCGTCATGGTTGTTTTCTCCGTTTGCTTGGTTGTGCTTGTCGCGATAGCTCACCAGGTCGTTCAGAGTGAAGCCGTCGTGGCAGGTGACGAAGTTGATGCTGCTCTCGGGGCCTTTGCCGGACCCAGTATAGATGTCGGCACTGCCGCAGATGCGGCTGGCAAACAAACCGAGCATCCCATCATCGCCGCGCCAGAAGCGCCGGACATCATCCCGGTAACGGCCATTCCACTCCGCCCAGCGGCGTTCGGAGAAGCTCCCGACCTCATACGCGCCGGCGGCGTCCCACGCCTCGGCGATGATCTTCACGTCCCTTAAGATCGGGTCCTCGGCGATCCGCTCGAGAAGCGGGGGATTGTGCAGCAAGTTGCCGGAGCGGCCCCGACCGAGCACCGCGGCCAGGTCAAAGCGAAATCCATCGACATGCATCTCCACCACCCAGTAGCGCAACGCGGTCAAGATGTGATCCCGCACCACGGGATGGTTGGCGTTGATGGTGTTGCCGGTGCCCGTATAGTCCCGATAAGAACACTTATCGTCCGCCAGCATGTAGAAGATTGAGTTATCAATCCCTCGGAAACACAGTGTAGGCCCCTGTTCGTTTCCCTCGGCCGTATGATTGAAGACCACGTCCAGGAACACCTCGATGCCCGCCCCATGGAAGGCCTGGACCATTTCCTTGAATTCCAGCTTCTGCTGACCCACGCCTCCCGAACTGCTATAGGAAGCCTTAGGCGCAAAGAAGGCCACGGGATCGTAGCCCCAGTAATTCCCGAGCGGCTGGCCCGTTTGCGGATTGATGCCTGGCACCTCGTGTTCATTGAATTCCTGCACGGGCATCAGTTCCACGGCCGTCACCCCCAGTTCGTGGAAATAGGGGATCTTTTCCATGAGGCCTCGGTAGGTGCCGGGATACTCCACCCCAGAGCAGGGATGGATCGTGAAGCCACGCACGTGCGTTTCATAAATGACCGTCTTCGACCAGGGATGCCTGGGCGGACGGTCCTCATGCCAGCGAAAATGCTCTTGCGTGAATACGCATTTCGGCATGGCGCCGGCATCATCGACCTTCGAGCACACCGATTCGCCGTCGAGTACAGACGGATCGTATCCCCGAGCCGGGCCGAACTTCCAGGTGGGCAACCTCGTGATTGCCGTAGCAAAGGGATCGAGAATAAGCTTGTGGAAATTGAAACGATGGCCGTCCTTGGGTTGATAAGGGCCGTCCACGCGATAGGCATAGAGTTGACCGGGACCGATCCCCTCCACCCAGATGTGCCACACGTCACCCGTGCGGTTGCGCGCGGGATCCAGATCAATCACCCTGGCGGCCATGGCATCTTGGGGATGATCAAACAACTCCAGCCGAACGCGGCTGGCGTGACGGCTGAAGAAGGCGAAGTTGACTCCCCCCTCATCTTCATGGGTTCCCATGGGTAACGGAACGCCCATCCGAACTTCCGCGCGTTCAGAAACCTCTGCCACGTAATCATGCAGAGGCCGCTCGGACGTAGTCAGACCTGTGGCCAGGAGCGCCTTTTCTGCGGCCTGGCCTAAGACAGAAAGCTTCCGGCCTGTGGGCTGTCGCTTTCTTGTCAGTTTTTCTGCCTCTTTCATAGCTTGTCTTCTGTTGTCCTTCTCCCGTTCGAGGTTGATTCACCGCTGCCAGAGAACGGGATTGACTTCCAGGGGCACCGCAACGCCGGCGCAGCGCGGTATGATGCGCGCCGTATAGTCGGTGACCGGACGTGTCGCGGGCACCTGTGCGACATAAGCGTGGCCGCTGTCCGCGCCTGCCAATTGGCGGACGCGCGTCATCTCCTCTCGGACTGGACTGCTGCCATTGATCCCAATGGCATACAGCTCGACTCGCACGAGGTTTGGATCGAGGTCATTGAGATACACCTCGGCCTCAAAGATGTGCTGGGCTGCGTTGGTTTCCACCTTCACCTCGCCAAAGCGGAGCGTGGCCCATTTCTCTTTCAGAGTATGTTCCCAATTAACGATGTTCTTGCCCGCTGCGCCTTTGTCCGCGGCGCGCTCACGGTAGGCGGCTGCAGCCGGGAGGTAGTGTTGCTCGGTGTATTCGCTCACGGCGCGGTTCGCGGAAAAACGCGGCGTCAAGCTCGCCATGCTATTCCGCATCCGCGCCACCCAAGCCGTGGGGATGCCCTGCCCGTCGCGGGCATAAAACTCGGGAATCACTTCCCGTTCGAGCAGGTCGTAGAGCGCTTCGGCTTCGGCAGCGTCCCAGGCGGGATCGTCGCCATGTTCCCGACCGTCCCCCAAGGCCCACCCGACCTCAGGCGTGTAGGCCTCCGCCCACCAGCCATCCAACTCCGAGAGATTGATGCCTCCATTGACCAGCACCTTCATGCCGCTCGTCCCGCTGGCCTCCCAAGGCCGCCGTGGCGTGTTGATCCAGACATCCACGCCTTGCACTAGGTGCTCGGCTAGCAGCATGTCGTAGTCACTGAGAAAGACCACATGTGGGTGCGCCTCGGGTCGCCGGATGAAATGTATCCATTCCTGAATCAAGGCCTGCCCTGCTTGGTCCGCAGGATGAGCTTTGCCTGCCATGATGAGTTGCACCGGGCGCTGCGGATGGGTCAAGAGACGAAGCAGTCGCGGAGGGTCATACAGCAGTAAGTTCGGTCGCTTGTAGGTCGCAAATCGGCGTGCAAAGCCCAGCGTTAGGGCGTTGGGATCCAACAGATGCTTCGCGGCTTCGGTTTCCTCGGGCGGCGCGCCTGCTATGGCCATGTCCAGGGACAATCGTTCGCGAGCATACTCCACAAAACACTTGCTGGCGGCGGTGCGAAATTGCCAGAGCCTGGCGTCGGAGACGCGGCGAATGTCCTGTTCCAGGGTCTCCGTGGTCCCCAGCCAGCGGCCCTTCCCACAGCTCTCCGTCCAAAGATCGTCGGAAGGGGCCGAGTCCCAGGTCGGCATGTGGACTCCATTGGTCACGTGTCCGATCGGGATTTCGTCCTCTGGCCAGCGCGGAAAAAGAGGCAGAAAGAGACGCCGGCTCACCTTCCCGTGCAAGCGACTCACGCCGTTGACCGAGCCGCTCCCGCGGATTGCCAGATACGCCATGTTGAAAGGCTCCGACGAGTCGGCCGGGTTCTGGCGTCCCAGGGCCAGCAAATCGTGAAGTGCAATGCCGAGCTTCTTTTCGGCATACCCCCTAAGATATTGCTCGATGATTGCGGGAGCGAAGCGGTCAAAGCCGGCGGCCACTGCCGTGTGGGTAGTGAAGAGATTACCCGCTCGTGTGACGGCCAGCGCTACCTCGAAGGGCTGCCCTGTATCTTCCATGAAGTTGCGGGCACGTTCCAGGACGGCGAACGCCGCGTGCCCTTCATTCAGATGACAGACTTCCGGTTGCATCCCGAGCGCGCGGAGCAGTCGCCATCCGCCGATCCCGAGAAGCAATTCCTGCTTGAGGCGCAAATCCGGCCCGCCCCCATACAGTTCGCTGGTAATCCCCCGATTAACCGGGAAGTTCGCCGCGTCATTGCTGTCCAGTAGGTAAAGTTTCACCTTGCCCACCTGGACCTGCCAGGCACGCAGCCAGACAGAGTACCCAGGCAAGGCGATCTCCAACCGTAACCACTCGCCGTTCGCTTGGCGCAACGGCGTGATCGGCAATTGCCCGGGATCGTTATACGGGAAGAGTGCCTGCTGCTCTCCGTTTCTGTCGATCGCCTGGCGAAAATAGCCCTGCTGGTAGAGCAGTCCCACTCCGACCACTGGCACACCCAGATCGCTGGCGGCTTTGAGTTGATCACCGGCCACATTACCAAGCCCTCCCGAGTAGATGGGCAAGGCTTCGCTCAACATAAATTCCATGCTGAAATACGCGGCGCAGGTTAGGGAACTCTGCGAATGACTCTGCTGAAACCACGCGGGCGCCGCCAGCGCTTGCCGCCTGGTCTCGACCAGGCCATCAACTTTTTTGCGAAAAACGGGATCGGCCATCATGCGCTCGATCTTGTCGCGCGGGACCGTCTGCAGAACCAACCAGGGGTTATGGGTGATCTCCCACACTTCGGAATCAAGCTGCGGCCACACTTCGTCGGTAGCATGATTCCACGACCAACGCATATTCAGGGCCAGCTCTGCCAGGGAATCGAACCCCTCGATTTCCGTGGGTAGAAGGCCGTATATGGGATGGCTTGCGCGGGTTTGTTCGCTCATGATTTCCCCTTTGGTTCCGGTGCCGCCACCAAAGCATCGCTGACAATCGTCTGGGCTTCCTCCAGGATGCGTCGCAGATGATCTTCTCCACGGAAGCTTTCCGCATAAATCTTGTAGATGTCCTCGGTCCCTGACGGACGCGCCGCGAACCATCCGCTCTCGGCCACCACTTTCAACCCGCCGATGGGAGCCCCATTGCCCGGTGCGTGAGTGAGGATGGCCTGGATTTTCTCGCCGGCCAGATCCGTAAACCGAACCTGTTGGGGCGAGCGTTTCCCCAGCATTTCTTTTTGCTCCGGGGTGGCCGCAGCCTCAACGCGGTCGTAAACAGGCTCGCCGAACTCGCGCGTGAGTTCGCGGTAAATCTCGCCGGGATCGCGGTCCATCCGCGCCGTGATCTCCGCCGCAAGCAAAGCCGGCACGATGCCATCTTTGTCCGTCGTCCAGACGCTGCCATCCAAACGAACAAAAGAAGCGCCCGCGCTCTCCTCTCCGCCAAAACCCAGCGAACCGTCGAGCAGGCCATCGACGAACCACTTGAAACCCACTGGCACCTCGTAGAGCTTGCGACCAAGTTTCGCGCTGACCCGGTCAATCATCTGGCTACTCACGACGGTCTTACCAACTGCCGATTCTTTGCCCCACTTTGGGCGATGTTGGAAGAGATAGAAGATCGCGACCGCAAGGTAGTGGTTGGGCGGCAGTAGCCCCGTGCTTTTGGTGACAATGCCATGCCGGTCGTGGTCCGTGTCGCACGCGAAGGCGATCTCGAAGCGATCCTTCAGGCCGATCAACCGCTGCATCGCATAGGGCGAGGAGGGGTCCATACGGATCTGGCCGTCCCAATCAACGGTCATAAAGCGAAAAGTCGGGTCGACGGCCTCGTTCACGACCGTGAGGTTCAACCTGTAGCGCTCGGCAATCGGTCCCCAGTAGTGGACTCCTGCGCCGCCGAGGGGATCTACCCCCAGGCTAATCTTCGCGCCGCGAATAACATCCATGTCGATCACATTGCCGAGATCTTTGGTGTAGGCGTCCAGGTAGTTGTGCCGGTGCGTTGTGGAGGCGCGAAGAGCTTTCTCGAAGGGAACCCTATTCAATCCCCGAAGGCCCGTCTCGAGAAACTGGTTCGCCTTCGCCTCGATCCAGCTGGTGACGGTCTCTTCCGCCGGCCCGCCGTTGGGGGGGTTGTATTTGAAGCCGCCGTCATGGGGTGGATTATGGGAGGGCGTGATCACAATACCGTCAGCGAGGCCTGTCGTGCGCCCCCGGTTATAGGTGAGAATCGCGTGAGAAACAGCGGGGGTCGGAGTGTATTCATCGCCCTCCGCCAGCATGACTTCCACCCCATTGGCCGCCAGCACCTCAAGAGCGCTGGCAAGAGCCGGCACGGAGAGCGCATGCGTGTCCATACCGAGAAACAACGGACCTTTGATGTTTTGTTTTGCTCGGTACAGACAAATAGCTTGGCTGATGGCGAGGATATGCCATTCATTGAACGCCTTGTCGAATGCGGAACCACGATGTCCCGAGGTGCCGAAGGCAACCCGCT
>Ga0326727_10001151_pt1 | contig 101752 bp, 108 predicted proteins | sample MB2enrmetagenome_FD_207643 | JGI IMG/M metagenome (GOLD analysis project Ga0326727, IMG submission 207643) | Lab enriched peat soil microbial communities from McLean, Ithaca, NY, United States - MB29MY | ecosystem: Environmental > Terrestrial > Soil > Wetlands > Peat | place: USA: New York... | reverse complement strand
GCTTTAGGTAAGTTAGGATTGATAGAATAAGCCATGGTAGGCTCTCCTTTCTGATTAGGTTGACACTAACAGTTTAGGACGCCTACCTTTTATGTTGCAAAGGTAGTGAGTTAATACGTTTAAATTGATATTTATGCTTATTAATGGTATAATAAAAATATCTTAAGGAGGTGTTGTGACTGAATTACCACCCATGTGTTTACGTGTCATTGCCGAGAGCGCTGATAGCCAGATAGTCGATGAGATTGAGGAGCCCGAGATACTTGAGGCCATTCATAAGTCATATATTGCCGAGGGCCTCCCGCGTGATAAACGACAAGTCCGCTTACAACTGGGCTGTGGTATACTTGGTTGCCAGGCTACCTGTTTTATGGTTTATGACGATGATAGCGGGGAAATGCTATTCGGCAATGAAGAAGACGGTATTACCATTGATCCGGTACCGGAAGAGATTTGTTTTTTGGTCCAAGCGCAGCATAGCGTCTGATATTTTGATATTGAAACTATTTTAGCTTATGGTTGGGCGGGGTTATCAACAATTACGCTTGACGACTGGACTTTTTAGATAATTCTATATTAAAATAGATAGTACTATGGAAGATACTGGATTATCACCTAAGCTAGTGATAGTCGAAGACAACGTCAGTCTGGCTGAAATCTACAAAACAAGACTTGAATTAGCCGGCTACAGCTGCTTGGTGGCTTATGACGGGGTGGTAGCCATGTCCTTAATTGAAAGGGAACTGCCGGATTTGGTGTTACTTGACCTAATGGTACCGAAAATGGCCGGTGACCAGATATTGAAAAACTTACGCACCAGCAATTGGGGTAAAAACATCAAAGTTTTAATTATTTCTAATCTTAATGAGGCTGACGCCCCGGCCGGATTACGTGACTTGGGTATTGAAGGCTATGTGGTTAAGGCCAATATCTCGAACAACCAGTTAGAGCAATTAGTCAGCGGGATTGTTAGGCCGAAACCGCAATAATCAATTTTGTGTTTATTATCACAATTTAAATTAACGGCACGAAGATAAAGCCGGGATGAGTGATACAGTTAATCTTGTCACTATTAATTTTAGTAATTTCCAAAATATCATAACTAACCGGAATAACTAATTTTCCGCCATCATTTAATTGGTCAAGTAATGAGTGAGGCAATTGTTGGGCCGCCGCGCTGACTAATATCCGGTCGTAAGGAGCGAATTTAGCCAGGCCATAATTCTCGCCAGCTTTATAAAATTTAACATTTTTTAGACCAATCCGACGACAGTTGGCGCGACCAAATTTTACCAGGGCTGGGATTCTTTCAACTGCCCAGACTTGCCCCCGAGGACCGGTTAAATAGGCCAGCAACGCACTACTCCAACCAGAACCAGAACCGATATCGAGTACTTTATCGGTCGGTTGGACATTTAGCCACTTCAGCATCAACCGAACTGTCGTGGGCTGACTAATGGTTTGGTTATAACCGATCGGTAGCGGACCATCTAACGCCGCTAACTGCCTTAAGTGAGGCGGTACGAAATTGCGGCGGTCAATTTGTTGAAACGCTTTATTAATTCTTTCCATATTAAATATTATAGGCTGAATTGAAGCAATCGACAGATATTGCTCAATATAGATTTATTGCTTGCTATAATTAAATTTAAGAACCAGGAGGTTAAATTATGGACTTAAAGTTAAGTAGCACGATTACGCTTAATAATAATGCCAAAATGCCACGTTTGGGTTTGGGTGTTTATAAAATTCCTCCAGGTAAGGCAACGATTGAAGCCGTAACTTGGGCTTTACAAGCTGGTTATCGGCATATTGATACTGCTAAAATCTACCGTAACGAAGTTTCAGTTGGCAAGGCCATTCGAGCTAGCGGGTTAGCTCGGGAAAAAATCTGGGTAACTACTAAACTCTGGCCACTCGACTTTTATAACGTCCAGAAGGCGTTTGAAACCAGTTTAGCCAAACTAAACTTAGATTACATTGATCTATATTTAGTGCACTGGCCCCTACCGGGTGCAATTAAAAAGGTCTGGCGGCAAATGGAAGCAATTTATTTAACCGGTAAGGTCAAAGCAATTGGCGTCAGCAACTATAACACGGCAACTTTACAAGCCACGCTCGACTTAGCCAATATTGCGCCGAGTGTTAATCAGGTCAAGTGTTCAGTTTTTGGCTATGATAAAGCAGTTTATGAACTTTGCCAGCAAAACGGTGTGGTGTTCGAGGCCTACAGCCCGCTAACTCATGGTAAAAGATTAACCAACCGATTTATAACCGAGATTGCGGAAAGTTATGGTAAAACCAATCCTCAGCTAATGTTGCGTTGGGCTTTGCAAAAAAACATTGTTGTCATTCCAAAATCTAGCCATGAAGAATTTATTAAAGCCAATTGCGACATTTACGATTTTACAATCAGCCCGACTGACATGCGTAAATTAGATAAATTAGCAGAAAATAAAAACAGCCGATTAACTTTTAAAAACCGTTTTAAAATTAATAAGTAGAGGAGAGGCGATGTACAAAAAAATAATTGAATATAAAGTTCTTAGCAGTCACCATGAACAAGTTGCCAAAATCCCACAATTGGATAAAGTAGTTAATGAGCACATTGCCGAGGGTTGGCAACCAAAAGGCTGTTTAGTAATTGATAATGAAGGTACTCTGCATCAAGTCGTTGTCAAATACGAACCGTCAGTTAGCTAACTGTTTGGACAGGTGATGGGGCAGCAATAGTGACTGCTCCGTAAACAAAGTTAATGTTGGCGGTAGTGCCAGTTGAACTGTTGCTGAAGGTATACTCTCTAAGCAAATAATCCTTGTTATCAAACCAAACATACTGCGTTGCATTCGGCTTAGACGCCACTTTAACTTGATATTTGTAGCAAGTCAGTTTACCACAAGTTGCCGTACCATCTTTGATGGCCGTAATTCCAGCGCCAGTACTGTTATCGAATTTTAGCTCAAAGTTACCAACTGGGTTGGGTATGCCGGCGGCGGCAGCGGCGTTACTGCTGGTATACTCTAACCAAGTCGCACCAAGACCGTTTTGCAGATAGGTTATACTGTTATAATTTATCACCGATATTTGTTGGCCATTAAGGGAATAGGTTAAGAAGGTATTGTTTTTACTGTCATGCTGGACGGTAAAGGTAACTTTTGTACTATTTGCACCTTCGGTGGCTGTACCGGTAGCTATATAAGATAGGGTGTCGATATCAGTATGTTCAGCAAAGGCACAAAGTCTGTCGTCATTAAATATTTTTAAGCAGGCGCTGGAGATATTAGCGCTAGCCGGGGTAGTCGAACCGGTTGTGCTGCTGGTTGTTGTTTTACTGGGACTTTTTTTGGTTACTTGCCAAATGATAACTCCGGCAATTGCCAGCACGACAACAATTACTATGATAATAAAAATATTGCTCACACCACTTTCGTGCTTTGTGATCTTAGACATATCCTCTCCAAATTTAAAGTTAATTTAAACTTATAATATAAATATTATATTAAATAGCCAGCATGTCAATTAAGACCGTTTATAGTAACTGATTAATTTTTTATTCAGAAATTACAAATTATTATTCGTAGCTCAGTGCATCAATCGGGTTAATTTTGGCGGCACGCCGTGCCGGATAAAGTAAACTTATTTTTTCGGTTTCATCCAATCGTGGGCATAACATTCGGCTTCGGAACTAATAATGCAATCCACAATTTTTCGGGCAATATATTCAGCTGAATCAGCTTTTGGTGGCTGATAATCATTACCTTCATTGGTTTCATATTCATTTTTATCTTCAGTAATTGTATTTTTTTCAAAATCAGTTTTCGTAATATAGGGATAAACTACACTCACGTTAATGTTAAACGGTTTTAACTCTTCGCGGGCCGTTAAGCTTAAGTGAGCTAAGGCCGCTTTAATAGCGGCATAGGCTCCCATCTCCGGTAAATGCATTAGCGTCGTACCAGAGCTAATGTTTATAATTGAGCCTTGATTTTTCCGTTTCATATACGGTATGACTTGCTGCATGGCAACCAGTGGCCCGACTAAATCTAGCTCGAAAATATAATGAAGGTTTGTCAGGGTGGTTTGCTCAATCGAGGCATCATAGCCTTGGCCGGCGTTGTTTATCAGCATATCAATTCGACCATAGTGTTTAATAACGTCATCGACCATTTTTTTAATGGCCAAGATATTGGTCATATCGGTTGGACGAGGAAAAGCATCATTAAGTTTACGGGCTAATTTATTTAATTTGTCGGTTGAACGAGCAACTAATGCAACTTTGGCACCTTGTTTGGCTAGCAGTGTAGCGGTGGCATAACCAATACCACTTGAAGCACCAGTAACAATAACAACTTTATTTTTTATATTCATAATCTATATTTTACATTAAAATAGCCGAGCAGACGCCTAAAAAGTTTATACTAAGGACATGCACGTAAAGAATATTTTAAAAATTTCCCATTCAGCCAAAAAGACCATATCGGTAAAATTACCTTCGATTGTGGTTATTGGCGGAGGAACTGGTAGTTTTACCTTATTACAGGGATTAAAGACAGTTACGCCTAACTTAACCGCTATTGTCAGTATGAGTGATGATGGTGGCTCGTCTGGTGTTTTGCGCGATGAACTTGGTGTCTTACCGCCAGGCGACGTGCGGCAATGCTTGGTGGCACTTAGCGACAGTCCGGAAATCCGAAATTTGTTCAGTTACCGTTTTGGTGACGGCCGTTTTGAGGGCCAGTCGCTTGGCAATATTATTTTGTCAGGGTTGGAATTACAATATGGCAACTTTGCCCAGGCAATTAAAATTGCCAGTCAAATTTTGCACATTACTGGCAAGGTGATACCGGTAACCCTGGAAAGACACGTACTGGTAATTGATGATGGTGGTGAAATAATTCATGGCGAATTTAAAATTCGCGAGCGAAACATGAATTGTGCCGATGCTCAGCTTCGTCTCCAGCCGCCGGTGATGATTAACCCGGAGGCTAGGCAAGCAATTATTAATGCCGATTTAATTGTTATTGCCCCGGGCCATATTCTCGGTTCGATTATCCCAAACTTACTGGTTAACGGCGTGATTGAGGCTTTATCGGCTACCATGGCACCGTTAGTATATGTCACTAATTTAGTAACTAAGCCTGGTCAAACCGATGGTTGGCACGTGGTTGATTATGTTAAGCATTTAGAAAAATATCTTGGTCAACGCAAGATCGATTACGTACTCTATAATACTGAGCCGATTAACGCCTACTTATTACACCGTTATGCGTCCGAAGGCGAATTGCCGGTCTTAATTGACAAGTCCCGGTTTGCTGAAATTCAAGCCCAACCGATTGGTGCTCATTTAGTCTCACAATCAATTTCAACTCAAGACCCAAATGATAAAGCCATCAAACGAACCTTGATCCGACACGACGCTAAACAAGCAGCTAAGCGATTACTCCAAATTTGGTATGAGCAAAATAGCTAAATTATTCCTTAATCTGGGAATATCGTATAAAATTATTTGATATGTCAACTACGCCTGCCAGTAACAGTGAGCCTCATTTTACCGCTTCAGCCAATGTCCGCGATGTAGTTATCGGTATGTCCGACGGTTTAACGGTACCATTTGCTTTGGCTGCCGGTTTAACCGGAGCTATCGCCGCTTCACATTTAATTGTTATTGCCGGACTGGCTGAAATTGCCGCCGGCTCAATATCAATGGGACTAGGCGGTTACTTAGCGGCTAAGGGTGATGTTGAACACTATAAACAAGAACGCAAAAATGAAGAATGGGAAGTAACCGAAATTCCCGATCGTGAGGCCGAGGAAGTCAGGGAAATATTTGAAGTTTACGGACTAACTGCTAAGCAAGTTGAACCAATCCTTAAAAACTTCCGGGCTAACCCTAAGCTCTGGGTAGACTTTATGATGACTAATGAATTGGGCTTAGAGGAACCAGACCCTAAAAGAGTTTCTATTAGCGCCCTAACGATCGCTTCAGCATACATCGTTGGCGGTATTGTGCCGCTGCTACCATACTTTTTTGTACATAATTCCCATCACGCCCTTATTCCATCGGTTATCGTAACTTTAATTGCGCTTCTGTTATTCGGTTTCTTTAAGGCCAAAATTGCTGGTATGAATGCCATCAATAGCGCCCTACAGACAGTGGTAATTGGTGGACTGGCAGCTGGTGCGGCGTTTTTATTGGCACGATTAATATCATAAAGAGAATTTGTCAAACTTGATTGCTGTTTTTATTAGTTGGCGTCACGACGCAAAAATAGCACCCAAGCTACAGCCCATGAAACTAATAAATAACCCATAAATACTAATACGGCATGGAATGGTGTAATGCCAACTGTAACTCTCTGATCAGGATGACCGGTTAGAACTATTTGAAGAGCCGTAAACGGCAAGTAAACAACATCATTTTTTATCCAGAGATAAAGTAGCACTTCGATTGTCCCAGGCGCCACTAAATAGGTTATTAGCGCAGCGACTTGATTACGAATTAAGGCTGCAATTACGGCGCCAGCCATAATATAACCCCAGCCATAGAATAAGACATGCCAAAATAACGTTTTGTAGTAAATGCTTTGTGGAACTAGTTTTAAATGATGTAAATGAATTGCCCAATTAGAGAGTAGTGGTGCTAAAGAGCTGAAAAATAAAGTGAAGAGTAAGGCATAGACAGTAATAACAATGATCTTAGATAATAATACTTTACTTCGCTTATTAACTGAGGTCAAACTATACATAATGGTGTTATAACGATATTCATGAGTAATTAGAAATATTGCGCTAAAACCACCAAAGAAAGATACAAATCTGATGGCCCCTGTAATATCGTTAGTTAGGGTAAAGGGGTCGTGTAAATCTATATTGTTAATACGCCAACCGTTAATATAAAACGAGAAAAAGACCACAATCATTAATACAATTAGCAGAATAAAATAAGTTGATCGAACAGTCAGCAGTTTTTTAAATTCAGCTTTAAGAGTATTCATAGTTTTTTATTATTCTCTCTAGTTTCATGCGCTTTAAATTCCTCAGCATTTTCTGTTAACTCGAGGAATACTTCTTCTAGGGAAGCATGACGATTAGTTAGTTCTAGAATAGGTATGCCAGCCATAAAAGCTATCTGCCCGATTTTATCGGTATCCCCACCAATCACTTCCAGCCCATTATCAATCGGTTTTACGATAAGTGATTTATCAGCCAAAGCTTTTTGCAGCTCACTTAGTTTAGAGCTACGGATATAGACACTAGATTTAGAATTAGTCGAAACTAATTTTTTAATTGAGGTACTAGCAATTAGTTTGCCCTTACCGATGACTATCACGTTGTCGGCCAGTTGCGACATCTCAGCCAGTAAATGGCTGGATATAAAAACTGTATTTCCTTTATCAACATAGCTTTTAAGAAAATCACGCAGCCAAACAATACCTTCCGGGTCTAAGCCGTTAGCCGGTTCATCAAGAATTAAATATTTTGGATTAGCTAGGATGGCTGCAGCAATACCCAATCTTTGGCTCATGCCCAAACTGAATTTGCCTGGCGGTTTTTTAGCAACATCTTTCAAGCCGACAATGTCTAGCACTTCGTCAACTCTTGCTAATTTAACGCCGCCTTCAGTGGCCAGTATTTTCAAATGATTACGCGGTGTCCGAGTGGGATGATAAGCTTTGGCTTCTAGTAATATACCGACAACTTGTGAAGGATAAGCATACTCATGTAATTGTTTGCCGCCATACTCTGTCTCCCCGCCACCTAAGTCTAAGCCAAGCATTAGACGCATAGTTGTTGATTTTCCAGCGCCATTCGGACCAAGAAAACCGGTTACTTTTCCTGTTTCAACTTCAAATGAAATATCATCTACGGCTATAGTTTCCCTAAAGTGTTTTGATAAGTGCGATGCCTTAATCATCTGTTATTACTATACAGTAAAAAACTGGTCGACTCAAAACTCAGTTCTCAGAAATATTCAACTAACACTCAGCTAATTTAAGTTTGATTGTCAGCACCTATGGCCTGGCTGATATGGCTATAACCGTCGCGGTGTAACAGGTCAACCAAATCATGATTAATTTGACCGATCAGCTGCGGTCCTTCGTAAATCAAGCCGGTGATTAGCTCGACTAAGCTGGCGCCCAGTTTAATTTTAGTGTAGGCGTCTTCGGCAGTGAAGATACCACCGACACCAATAATCGTAAACCGACGGTGATATTTTTGATAAGTTAGTTTTATTAAATTGTTGCTGAGCGACCAGACTGGTTTACCACTTAAATTACCTTTAATACTGGCCGGCAAGGGATCTAGTAATTTAATTTGGCCGCGGTCTTTTGCTAGGTTGCTAATCGTTAGTCCGGTAACTTTATGTTTGTCGGCTACAGCCAGTAATTTAGCAAATTTTGGCCAAGCTAAATCGCACGGCATTTTAACAAATAACAGCTTAGTCAGTTTTAATTTATCGACTTCACTAAGCAGATTGTCCAGACGGGTTGGCGTAGTAAAAGGCTCGCCGCCATAAGCATTGGGGCAAGATATATTCAGTGTGATCATTTTCCCAACATCGGCCGCTTGGATAGCTTTTAAGCTACCAATGTAATCGGCAATTCCTTCGCTATCGCTACAGACTTCCGGGACATTGGTTTTAGCCACCGAAATATCAAGCGGAAAATACTTCATTAACTCGGTTGGGTATTGTTCTAACCGTTCAATAATAGTCTCAACTCCTTGATTGGCTAGACCGGCATAAACCACGATTGATTTACTATTTGGCAATCGGTGGAACCAGGGCCGGGGATTACCGACACAAGGCTGAAAGGTAAGTGAACCGCCTTCCATAAAACCAAAACCGATTGCTTTCATTAACGGCAGTAATTCAAAATTTTTATCATAGCCAGCTGACAAACCGACTGGATTGCTGAAAGTAATACCATGGATTTTTTGGCGTAGAACGGCCGGATTGTCATAGGCCCAGGCGCCATGCAACATTTGCCGTATTAAACTGGAACGCTGGACATGTGAACCGACAAACAACAGTTGATTGTGTACCTGATCAGGTTTGATTCTAAAAAGTAGCGGCCGCGCTACATTATGATAAGTTTTACCAGAAATGTTGCTAATTAAACGATTCATATAATAAAACTATACCGCGATTTAGCGAATAACTCTATAAATATTGCACATGTTATTAGACTTCAGCCTGGCTGTCTTTAAAATCACGTTTGTGTGTCAAGTAAATTATTAGGCAGATTACGCCCATAGCAATCAGCATACTACCGGCCAAATTCAGGGCTACTGATAGTCCGCTGCCAAAAGCATTGTCCGCGGCATTAGTAACTTGGTTAACCAGTTGGGCATGGCTAGCTAAAACTGCCGGTGAAACCGAGACGCCTTTTGGGGTATTTCCACCATGAGTAATGGCATATATTACAAAAGATTGAAAATTAGCTGGTAAGTTCAGGACTTTTAGTTGACCAATCAACTTAGCCGATAATTGAGCATTAACAATTGCCCCCAACACGGCAACACCAAAAACCCCACCGAGTTCACGAAAAGTATTAACGGTTGAAGCCGCCATACCGGATCGCTCCGACGGCACAATGTTTAAAACTGACGATGTCATCGTGACTAAGCTGATGCCAAAACCTAAGCCGGATATTGCCAGGGCCCAAGCTAAGGTCGCACTGCTGACCGTTGGAGTTAATACACTATTAATTAGAAATATGCCGCCACCGGATAGTAGACAACCCATTACAGTCAGCATGATGGTTTGATGATTAATGTACCAACGACCGGCTAAGGTAGCACCAATAACAATCGCCGCGGCCATGGCGATAAACGACAAGGCTATCTGGTAACCAGTAAAATTAGATATTAATTGTAAATATAATGCGACAAAAAAGAATACAGCAAAAATACCAAAATTGGTAATGAAAGCTACAATGTTAGCAATACTAAACTGAACTTTATTAAAAAACTGAAACGGTAAGACCGGATCGGCTTGGTGCCGTTCCACAAAAGCAAAAACTAAACCAGTCACAACCGCCAGGACAAATAATAGTACAATCCACCAGGTACCATAACCTGAATTCTCGCCGCAGATGACAGCAAAGATTAATTCGCTTAAAGCCATGCCGCCTAAAATCAGTCCGGGGATATCAAGTTTCCGACCTTTCGGGTTGGAATTTTCAGGCAAGACAATCCAGCCAGCAATCAGAGCAATAACACCAAATATGGCACTAAAAGCAAACACGCCTCGCCAACTAGTAAAGCCAATAATCACTCCGCCGATTATCGGTCCAAAGGCTAAGGCAATTCCGGAAACTGCTGCCCAGACGCCTAAGGCTCTAGCTCGGGCTGCTTTTTCGGGATATAGATGCCTAATCATGGATAATGTCCCTGGTTCCGAAGCGGCAGCGCCAATCCCCATAATCACCCGACCAGCTATTAGTAGACCAATCGAGTTTGATAGCATAGCCACCAATGAGCCAACTACAAACATACCAACTCCAGTTAATAAGACTTTTTTACGTCCTAAAATATCGCCTAATGTCCCGCCAGTTAGCATTAGTACCGCAAAGACTAACATGTAAGCATTGACAATCCATTGTAGGTCTTGGACGCCGGCGCTCAGATTTGATTGAATATTAGACAACACGACACTGACGATCGTGTTATCAAGAAACGTTAAGAAGAGAATTGTACAGATTATAGTTAACGAACGGCGTCCGGAGAGTAACCGTTTCATCATCTTATTTTACAGCTACTTATTGACCCTTGCAGACTGCTGGAGTGCCACTATCTAATTTTATTAGACCACAAAGTGTGCTGTCACTGACCTTCCATGAATTATTTAGATATAGAGCTATGCCATTTTTATTGTTTAAAACCGTCTGGCCATCAAGTTCAATCGAGTAGATTACATTGGCTTTTGTTTTATTTACAAAGCTTACGCTATTAACGATAGCACTAGATTTTTGTGATTGTAGACCCAAGAAATATTGCTGGAGTAATTGGCCAAACGTAGGGCCATTCTGTAGGACGTTTTCGCGAGCTTGAAGTGTAGTCGCGGCGGCAAAGAAAGTTTGATAGTTAAATTCAATTTGTTGCTGGGCAACTATTTGTTGTGATGGACTTAAAGTAGCACTATTAGAGTTGTTATGCCGAACAACCAGAACGATAACCAAAACTACAATTAAAATGATAATTAGACCGAATATGCTTAGATATAACGGCTTTTTCATTTGCTTTAACATAATAACTCCTCACAAAGTCATTAATTTAATTACTTCTCAAAAAAAGTATAGCACATTTTAAAACACAACCATTGTTTGAGATTATATGGTTTTGTGATGGGTATTTACACAAAAACCCTAAATTAATAATTAGACACCTAATTTGCCTGATTGAGCGGTAGTCTTTAATATAATAGAGTGTAAAAATAAATATTTAAATTATTTAAGCAAAATAGTCAAACACTAACTAGGAAATAGTAATTTTATGAAAAAATTTAGTAATTTTATTGTTAAAAATCGCTGGTGGGTAATTGTTGTCTGGCTAGTTGCGGCAACGGTAATTGTAACCTTATCACCAAGTCTTAGTAGTGTTGAAAGCAATAACCAAACTGGTTTTATCCCGAACAGCTATGAATCAATCCAAGCCTATAACATTGCCAAACAGTTATCGCCAACCAGTCAAGACGCTACAGACCTAATTGTCTTTAAGAACCGCACTGGTCAAGTTTTAAGTAAGGCTAATCTGGCCGTCATTTACCATACAGTTAACATTCTAACGACCCAACATTTAGCCCATGTCGCCTTAATTATGACCAGTCCGCAGCAATTAGCGCCAAATGGCAAAATTCAACTCGGTCAAATTATTTATTCAGGCACACCAGCTAATAAATCAACTATTAATACTGTCAGTATTATCCGTGAAAAACTAGACGCCCGATTAACTAACACCAACATAACCGCCACGACAACCGGGCAAGAATCAATTTATTACGATACTCAGCATCAGTTTCAGCGGACATTGGAAATAGTCAGTTTTGGTACCTTATTATTAGTTTTCTTATTGCCAACGCTTATTTTTAAGAGTCCGTTGGCTGGGCTTTTGCCGTTAGCCGCGGTTGGCGTGGCTGATTTGATGGCCAACTCTTTAATTGCCGACGCCGCAACTTGGTTTAATTTTAAAGTTAACCAACAAATTAGCGTGATATTCATAGTTGTTTTATTTGGCATCGGCACTGATTATATGTTATTCCTCCTCTTCCGGTATCGCGAAAGATTACGCAGTGGTGACCATAGCCGTGAAGCCGTGGCTTTCGCCATGAGCCGCGCCGGTTTGGTGATATTGTCGGCAGCCTTGGTAGTTTTATCTTCTTTTTCGGCCTTGTTCTTCGCCAAGTTCGGTATCTTCTCGACTTTAGCACCCTCGCTGGTGATTTGTGTCGTAGTTATGATGTTGGCAGCGCTAACTTTAATTCCCGCTTTAGTGGCTATTATTCGGGAACGGATCTTTTGGCCAAGCAAGTCCTGGATGGGGAAGCCTTTAAATCCAACTGTCTCTAAAAAATTCGGGCAGGCAATTGCCAGACATCCAGCTTATATGGCCGGCGCTGTGATGCTGGTGTTGGTGGCTTTAGCCACGGCCGCGCTGGGTTATAAATCGGATTTCAGTACCTTTAGCCAACCACCTAAGGACACCGCCTCAGCCACTGGTTATACTGAGTTGGCCAGTGCCTTTCCAACTGGGGTATTGTATCCCACGCAAATCTATGTGACAAGTAATCAACGGTTAATGTCAAACCAGCTTTACCCATTAGAATTACGCTTAGCCAAGACAGCTGGCGTGGCCAATATTATGCCAGCAGTTTTGGCGCCAAATGGTAAGATTGCTGAAGTTTCAGTCATTTTAAAAAATGATCCGACCAGTCTAGCCGCTATAACTGAAGTTGCGGGACCAATTCATAAAACCGCCCATGCTGTGCCGATTACTAACGCCCATATTTATGTGGGCGGTATGACAGCCATAATTGTTGATATGAGAGCCGTTACTTACCGTGACATCCGAGTAGTTTTCCCAATTGCCGCGACCTTTATTTTCGTTATTTTATCGCTACTGCTACGTAGTCTGGTCGCACCCGTTTTATTGCTGTTCTGTGTCGGTCTAGGGTACATTGCTACTCTGGGGACTACCTCGTTGATCTTTCAACGACTCGGTTCAGCGCCTGGCATAATATTCTTTATCCCAATAATCATGTACATTTTTGTAGTAGCTATTGGTACTGACTACAACATTCTAACTATGACGCGTTTTCGTGAAGAAGTAGGGCAAGGCCTAAATCCGCGCCAAGCCGCCGATTTGACTGTCGAACACAGCAGCGCCACAGTCATTTCGGCCGGACTTATTTTGGCGGCAACCTTCAGTTCAATGATTGCGGCCGGGCTGAGTGCGATATCGCAAATGGGTGCAGCTGTGGCGATCGGGGTAGCCCTATCAGCTTTTATAATCGCGCCGTTACTCCTACCCAGTCTTTCAGCCATGATTGGCCAGATCGTCTGGTGGCCCGGTCATCGGCCTCAAAAAGAAGCCGACTGATTTATGTTATTACTCGGCAGCTAAGTCACGCTTTAGAAAACCGATAATACCAATGGCACTAAGTACTAAAGCAATGCCAATCATAATTAAATTAACTGACCAGTTAGGGCTGGCAGCTGGCGCAAAGGCCATATGATTTAAGATTGAGGTATCGACTATCCAGTGGTTTAGATTGATGCCCGAACTTAGCATATCGATCATAAAAGACCAGGCAATAAGGCCATAGGTTAGAAAACTGGTAAGTCGCGGCTTAATTCCAAATGTAAAAATACCGACACCAAGAATAAACAGAACTGGGGGAATCACATTAACGCCGGCTTGGATATATGTACCGAAGGAGACACCGTCGTTCTGCCCAAGCGCGCCTAACCAAGCAGCCGCACCGGCAATAATTCCGCCTAGTATAATAACTCCAACAATTAAGCCAATCCGACCGCTTATCCAGCGCCAGCGACTGACCGGTTGAACTAACAAGTTATCCAGATAGCCTTCGGCTTCATCGCGGCGAATGGCGCTTGAACTACTAGCTGCATAACACATCATTACGGTCATCTGCAGTAAAAAGACCACGCCCAAAAAAGCCAATACGCCAGGTAAGTGTCCCTGATGTGACAGTTTATTCAATATATTTTTAGCATTAGTTGATTGTTCAAAAGCTTGAGCAACTGACTTAGTTAACGAACCGTAGATTATCGACATAACGCCAATTGCCGCTAACCAACTTATAGTTGTCGTACGAGTTAAACGAAGCGCCAGGCCAATGGTTGAATTTAACAAACGGGTGTGTGGTTTGGCGGTGTCCCGATCAGCAAATATACTTGCTCCCAGATCGCGTTTACCAGCATAGTAGACGGTTAAACCGCTCAACACTAAGGCTAAGCCAAATATAGGTAATAGCCAAAGCGGTTGATTGTTGGTTAATGGCTGAACCTTTTCCACCCAACCCAGTGGCGTAATGTATAAAGCCCAATGGGCACTAGTCACGTCGCCAATTGCTTTCAAGACATAACTAATACCAAAAATAGCCGTGGCAACCGCTGCGGCGCGGCTGCGAGTCGGCATTAGCTGACTGGCTAATGCGCCGACCATTAGGAACACAAAGACCCCGCTAATTACGACTAGAGCAAAAAACAGGGCAGAAGCGACACTGATATTTACATCGTGGTATTTGCCAACCAAGGTAAATGCCACGGCCATAATGACATAGAAAACCGCTAAACTAGCAGTTAACCCAGCCATAATATTAACGGCGGCCCGGCGGGGAGTCGTTTGTCCGGCCAGCAACAATTCGCTCCGGCCAGCTTCCTCTTCGCCCCGAAACATTTTAGTAGCTAATAAATACGCCCAGATCGAACCGATTATGACCATGACAGCTAACGTATTCCAGGTCACATAGCCGGCAATAGTTGCCGCATTGTGAACCGGGCCGAGGATGATTTTAATACCGATGTTATTACTGAAAGTTGCCGCGAGTTTTTGGCGTGCTAAAACCGTTGGATAAGCTTTAACATAACCAATAGCTTTGGCAGCAACATAAATGCCAAAGATCAAAGCCCAAACACTAGCACTGCGAAAAGTCCGTCGGGCGACAAAACGGCCAATCACCGTTTGGGGTGAATGATATTTTTTCTGAGCCTTAACAACCGTTGTAGCTAAACTATCGTTCATTGTCAGTAGCCTGATTACGAATATCTTCGTCACCATACAGGGATAGAAATAACTCTTCTAAAGAGGGTTCGTGACTAAGCAGAGTTTTAGGATGGGCTTCAATAATTTCCCGAAGCAACGGTTCAATTGAACCGCGGATTTGGCAATTAAGGATGTGGCCGGTAATCTTTACATTGCTGACACCTTCTAAATGATTAATTGCTGGCGGCTGACCATCAAAAGTAGCTTCAACTGATACCGCCGAAAGATGGCGCATTTGCGCCAGGGTGCCAAGTTCAACTAATTTGCCAGACCTTAATATGCCAATTCGATCGCAAAGTGCCTCAACTTCTTCTAAGACATGCGATGACAGAAAAACTGTTTGGCCGTTATTTTTAGCTTCTAACGCCGACTCTTTAAAGGCTTGTTCCATAATTGGGTCTAAGCCAGTGGTCGGTTCGTCCATCACCAGCAGTTCAGCTCGGGTTGAAAAGGCGGCAATAATATTTATTTTTTGCCGATTACCCTTAGAATAAGTCCGGACTTTTTTAGACGGGTCAAACTTGAAACGTTTAATTAGTTGTTTCCGATACTTTAAGTCGATTTGGCCATGTAGTTGACCTAGTAAATGGAGGGTCTCGGCACCAGTTAATGACGGCCAGAAAGTTGCTTCGCCGGGGACATAAGCTAAATGCTGATGGGCTTTTACTTTATCGGTTTGGGAATCAATCCCGAATATTTCTGCGCGGCCGGCAGTTGGTTTGATTAGCCCCAGCAGCGCTCGAATGGTCGTTGTTTTACCGGCGCCATTAGGTCCTAGATATCCAAGTATTTCTCCCTGATAAACGTCTAAATTAAGCGGCGCTAAAGCGACTAATGAACCGTAGTGTTTACTTAAGTTTGTAGTGTGAATCGCTAAATTCATGCTGGTGCCTTATTTTACATAAACTGTATTTATAGTCTCAATAAAATTTGAAATCTACAACCTAAAAAGGATTAAGGCTTGAGTAGTTTTATTTTTTATCTTCACTTGTAAACGGGCTAAAAACGGTACCGACGATTTTACCGGCTTGGCGGGTTAAGCTAAAGCGGTGAGCTTTTTCTTCGTCAATCTTTTTATGCAACTTGTGTAATATTGACGGGCCTTTAAGTGATGCCAGTAGTTGTTCAAATTCGGCATCGATTTCGGTTAATTCATCATCAGTTAAACTTTCCAAGCCAACAAAGGCATTACGGGCTTTTTTATTGGCTATGATCAATTCGTCTAACTTAAGTTGGATGGCCTTACTGTCGCGGACTTGGGTGTTTTGAATCGAAAAAACCATTAAGAAGATCACCACGTCGGTGATGGTATTAATTACTAGTAACCAGGTGTTAGAATAGTGCGTCCACGGTCCGATGATTAACCAGATAATGATTATTGAGACAGCGATGCCGAAAGCCAGCATGGAGCCGGCTAGTTTCGACACTTTAATGGAGACCTTATGGAATTGTTCTTTCATACCGTTTGTGCCTATTATAGCGTATTAATTATACCTAGTGTGAATCATTTTTTGGGGAACAGTAAGCCGATTTCAGGATGAACTTGGCCGTCGGCAAAAGTAGCCGTAATTTTTTGCGAGCTGTCTGGCAAAAATGGTCTTAGTAAGTCGGCAATTAATAGTAAGTTGGCGACTGTTTGGCGGACGATATGTTCAAATTCTGTTTTGTTAGTGGCAACTTTTTCCCAGGGCTTTTGGTCTTGTAAATATATATTTAGATTGCGGATTTCCTGCCAGACACCTTTTAGAGCTGCGGTAAGTTTGAGTGACTGAATGGCTTGATCATAACCGTCAACTTTAATGGTCGGAACCGGTAACTCACCAATCGTGCCAGCTAAGTGTTTATTAATCAGTACCGCAACTCGCTGAACTAGATTCCCTAGGTCATCGGCTAAATCTGTCGTATAGACAGTTTGGAAACGTTGGTGATTAAATTCACCGTCTTCGCCAAATGGTATTTCGGAAAACAGATAGTAACGCAAAGTATCGATACCATAATCACCTAACATTGCTAGTGGATCGATGGCATTGCCTAGTGATTTAGATATTTTTTGGCCATCAATTGTGAAAAAGCCATGCGCAAAAATTTGTTCAGGCAATGGCAGGCCAGCGCTAAATAGCATGGCCGGCCAGTAAATACAGTGGAATTTAGTAATATCCTTGCCAATTAAATGTAGGTTCGCTGGCCAAAATTTAGTGAACCCTTCATTGGGGAAGCCGGTGGCGGTTAAGTAATTTGTTAGAGCGTCAAACCAGACGTAAACCACTTGATCGGGTTCATCGGGCCAGGGGATTCCCCATTGTTGGGTGGATCGTGAGACTGAAAAATCTTGAAGTCCTTGTTTAATAAAGGCTACGACTTCATGGCGGCGGCTTAATGGCTGGATAAAATCAGGGTGCGCTTCAATATGATCAAGTAACTGTTGCTGGTATTTGCTGAGTTTAAAGAAAAAATTGTCTTCTTCCAGCCACTGCGGTTTGGTTTTGTGGTCGGGACAGAGGCCATCGATTAGATCAGCTTCTTTGATAAAGCTCTCACAACCGACGCAGTAAAAGCCCTTGTAGCTGTCCTTATATATATCGCCGCTGGCTTGGACTCGTTTAATCATTTCGTAAACCGCGGCTTTATGTTCAGCTGATGTTGTTCTAATAAAACAATCGTTACTGATGCCGAGTTTTTCCCAAGTAGTTCGCCAAACTTCAGCCATACTCTGGGTATAAGCCTTAATTGGCTGGCCGGCAGCTGCAGCAGCCTGAACTGTCTTTTGGGCATTTTCATCAACTCCCGTGGCAAACAATACTTCAGTTTGTTTCTGGCGCCAGTAACGCGCAATGACATCTGCTGCTAGGGTGGTATAGGCATGGCCGATGTGGGGTTTGTCGTTAACATAATAAATTGGGGTGGTTATATAGAACTTGTTCATATCTAAATATCAGTTATTTATTAAGTGTACTATAAAAGAGCTAAAGTATTACATGTTAGAGTAAGGTATATGCATCTAAAACTTGATCAAATTTTCCGAATCAGTATTTTACTAAAGACCCTTGAAGCAGTATCTGAGGTAATTGGCGGTGTAATATTATTCTTTATCACGCCGCATTTCATTAACCATTGGGGGAATGTTTTAACGCGGGGCGAATTAAGTGAAGATCCCAATAATTTTATTGCCAATTTTTTATCTCACAGCATTCATCATTTATCGAGTATCTCTACAACTTATGCGGCGATTTATTTACTAACTCACGGCGTTGTCAAATTGGTGGCCTTAGTGGCCGTATTGAAAGATAAATTTTGGGGCTATCCATTGTTGCTGGTAGTACTACTTATGTTTATTATTTACCAAACAATTCAATTGGTTCATCACGTAACTTACGGTTTACTTGGCTTAAATATATTTGATGTTTTCGTCGTGGTATTAACCGCTCTAGAATGGCGCAAACGGATTAATAAATACGAAGCGAATCACAATAGTTCTTAAGTAAGCAGTTCTTTTTTAATTTCTGTAAATTGGTCTTTGTCGATTTCGCCCTTAGCGTAACGGGTTTTAGCAATTTCTAGGAGATCAGCCTGGTGCTTGGGCTGTGGGTTGGGCTGGTGATTGGCTAAAAAATAAACAATTAAATAGACTAATATACCAATGATTACTAGCCAGATTAAAAACATGATCAAACTCCACCCGAAACTGCGAAAAGGGTGATAATAATAAATTTGACTAAATATGGTGTTCATAATAATAAGTTTACATGATGATTGGTTTGGTAGCTCGGCGTTTGAGCAATTTACGTGATTGTTTTTTATCCATCCGACTGTTGGCGCGATACTGCATGCGTCTCAGAAAGCGCTGCCGGCGGATAAATTTACTCGGATTAACATCTAAAAACTGGTAGTGGAAATATCTGTTGTATGACATATGGGATCTCCTTTGAGTGTTAGATATTTACCTGGTTATTTTAGTAAATCTATCTGCAGATATGCTGTAAAAGATTCTTTTATGAGCTTATTACAGGGTTCTAGCTATAACCGGGAACTTCTTGATCATGTTAGACTTAACAATATGTCAATCACGTCGTTTCAGCAGTCGATTAGCAAATATTTGGCTTTGAAAAAAGTCCAGCAAGGTTTAGCGATAATCATTGTTGGTGTCACGGTGGCGCTATTTATTTTGTTCTTCATTCATTACCCAGCCTATGTGACAGCCTTACGGCAGACAAAAATTTCAACCTTATTGGCTGTATTTGGGTTATACGTTTTGCTGTTACTTTGTTTAGTAGTAATTTACCAATGCATTCTACTGCTTTGCAATAAACCACTGAGCTGGCATGAGAATGGAATGTTAACTATTTACACACTGTTAGTTAATTTTTTTGGTCCGTTACAAAGTGGTCCGGGTTTTCGAGCACTTTATTTAAAAAATAAACATCGGGTGCGAATTAGGGATTATGCCGGCGCCACTTTGGTTTATTATGGTTTTTACATTTTATTTAGTTTACTGTTTCTATTAGTAACCAACCGGCCTTGGTGGCAAACCATTCTGGCGCTACTACTAGTCGGCGGAATTGGCATTTGGGGCATCCGTTACTGGAATCATAAGCACAAATTGGATGTCAAAGGCAGTGGCAGCCATTTTCATCTGACAGTTAAGAACTGTGCCTTATTAGCCTTAGCTACATTAGTTCAAATCGCTATCACAGCAGTTATTTATTCAGTTGAGTTAAGATCAATCCACCCCTATATCAATTTCGGTCAGGCAATGACATATTCCGGCGCCGCTAACTTTGCGCTGTTTGTCTCGTTGACACCTGGAGCAATTGGTTTTCGCGAAACTTTTCTGATTTTTGCTGAACATCTCGATCATATTAATACGGCTACCGTGTTGTCGGCTAATGTTATCGATCGATCGGTTTATATTGTCTTTCTAGCTTTGCTGTTTTTACTGGCGATTGGTATTAATTTAAAAAACCGGTTGCGGGTTAAATCCAATTCAGTTGGTTTAGACTAAACTCCTCAGCAGCTTGCCAAGCCGATAATGGCTACATTACAATAATGGTTATCTATATGGCTAGAAATAAACAATTTGTGCCAAGTGTACATCAGCAACGGCTATCTTTAATTAAACTGCCTCATTGGGCGGTTTTATTTTATGCCGCCGCCGCGGCTATCTTAATACCTTGGACAGTTTATCTATCGATGACTCTGCCCACGCGTCAAATAACCCATCACTGGGATATTGTTTGGGAAGGGTTTGATTGTTTGGTAATTATAACGCTTGCTTTAACGGCCTATTTTATTGCTAAAAAATCAATTTGGGTAATGCTTAGCGCTAGCTCACTGGGAACCTGTTTAATCATTGACAGCTGGTTTGACGTTTTAATTTCCAAGCGGGGAATTGATTTTATTCATTCGGTTTTATTGGCCTTTTTTATTGAGCTGCCGGTTGCTATACTGTCGTGGTATTTGGCCATCATGACAGCATATCAGTGTGCGAAAATAATCAAGAACCATGATCATATCTAGCTACCAAATTAGACAATTGGAAGAGCCAACCGGATGAATTTAGTGGACTTGGTAATATTACTGTTTTTAATCAGCGCTATGGTCCGCGGCTTTGAAATTGGTTCAGTCCGCCAGATTTTTTCCACGGTTGGTTTTTTTGGCGGCTTATTTCTCGGTGCTTGGATTGAACCGCACTTTGTGCATCTTGCTCATACCGCCCTGTCTCGTTCCTGGTTGACGATGAGTATTACCATCGGTTCAGCCTTACTATTCCTGCTAGTTGGTGAATACATTGGGTTTATCATTAAAACCAGATTAATTCACCATGAGATAGATAAGGTTGACCGTGGTCTAGGTACGATTGTCGGAGCCATCACTTTACTTGGGACAGTTTGGATTATAGGTGGGATTTTAGTCAGTTTACCGTTCCCTGGTTTACAAAGTCAGTTGAAAAATTCGATGATTGTGCGAATTTTAAATCAACATTTGCCATCGGCGCCAAACGTGGTGGCTGATTTAAGTCATGTAATTGATCCAAATGGTTTTCCAAAAGTATTTATTGGTAATGAGCCGGCGCCGCTTAATCCTAATGTCAGTTTACCGCCGCTAGGGGTATTAACCGCCGCCGTGGCTAAAGATGAGCCTTCAGTAGTTAAAATAGAAGGGGACGGCTGTGGTGGTGTGGTGGAGGGTTCCGGTTTTATAGTGGCACCAGACATTGTTGCGACTAATGCTCACGTTGTCGCAGGAGTACCTCGACCCTATATTGTAGACCAATCAGGCGTTCATCAGGCGACAGCTATCCGGTTTGATCCGAATCTTGATTTAGCGGTCTTGGTCACTCATGGCTTGACCGGCGCGCCATTAAATATTGCCAATTCAACTTACAAAGACGGTACTGATGCGGCAGTCTTGGGTTTCCCGGGCGGTGGTAATTTCACACCCGTGCCAGCTGTTGTGCTTGATGATTTCATAGCTACTGGTCGGAATATTTACGATCTAGGCAATACTAACCGTGATGTCTATGAAATTAAAGCTACTGTTATTCCAGGCAATTCAGGTGGTCCGTTAATAACGACTGATGGTACTGTTATCGGTGTAGTCTTCGCCGAATCGACAACTTACAACCAAGTCGGTTATGCCTTAACTACGCCTCAGGTGTTATCGGAAATTCATCAAGCTGAGAGCCAAAACCAGACAGCGACAACCGGCAGTTGTGCCGAATAACTTCGCTGATTCATGATATACTGCTCATAAATGGTGAGTACTAAATCTACGACAAATGCATCTTTACCAAATTTTACTAGAGCTTTACCATATATTCTAATTGTTACGGGAATTTTGGGGTTGCTGTTTGCGTTTCTGTTAATGTACGACAGTATCAAGCTACTTAGTAACCCACACTACAACCCGATTTGTAATCTTAATCCCATCCTTAATTGCGGGATCGTTATTAATTCCAAAGAGTCCGATGTATTTGGCTTTTCCAATCCGATACTAGGTATTGCCGCATTCCCAGTGTTAATTACATCTGGTGTTGTTATGTTGTCTGGGGTTAAGTTAAAGCGATGGTTTTTATTGGCGCTCAATGCTGGTAGTTTTGTTGGCGTAATCTTCATGCATTATCTTTTTGTGGAGAGTGTTTATCATATTCATGCCGTCTGTCCGTATTGTTTTGGCACTTGGGTGATGACCATAACCGCTTTTTGGTATTTGACCCTTTATAATATCCAAAATCATAATCTTAAGATTTCTAAAAAATACCGACCGGTAACAAATTTTATTGTCAAACATCATGCTGATTGGTTGGTGCTATGGTTATTAATTATTGTCGGTTTAATTTTAAAGCACTTTTGGTATTATTACGGTCAATATTTCTAAAGTTTATTGATACCGCAAAGCGTCAATTGGGTCTTTGCGGGCCGCTTTAATAGCCGGCATACTTCCAAAGATAATTCCGACCATTACCGATACAACAGTTGCCAACAACATAACTTGCCAAGACAGGGCTGGTTGTAAATTGGTTAAAATCCTGAGCGTTAGATTGATCAGAACAGACACTATAATACCCAGTAACCCGCCATAAGTACTGATGACGATAGCTTCAGTCAAAAACTGATTAACAATTTGCCGATTAGTTGCACCAAGTGCTTTACGGATGCCAATCTCTTGGGTTCGCTCGGTCACGGCAACTAACATCACATTCATAATACCGATTCCACCAACCAGCAGCGAAATTGCGGCTATTGCGCCAATTAATTCAGTTAGTAAGTTGAGGATTTTATTGGCGGCAGTTAGTTCATCGGCTTGCGTAAACACCGTAAAATTTTGTTCACCATGATGTGCCGCTAGTAAATTAGTCTGAATTTTATTTACAACACTATTGGTTGATGATAAATGAGTCGGTTTAACTAATATTTCATACAGCGGGGCGCTATTTGGATCAATTTGTTGAGCAACTGAATAAGGTATAAAAATTACATTATTAAAATCCGCATCGATTGACAACGGGGCAATATCAAACTGATTGAGTACGCCGACTACCACAAAGCTTTCACCGTGGAAACTAAAACTATGTCCTAGCGCCGAAGTGCTAGGGTACAGCTCATTGGCAACATTTTGGCCTAGCACCGCACCATTTGTAACGCTGCTATTGTTCGAATAGAAGACGCCATATTCCAGAGTTTGATGGAGAACAGTTGGGATATCTGACGTCGAACCAATTACCGGTATAGTGTCATAAACTTGTTGGTTAACTTGGATTGGGCCAGAGATAATTGATAAGGGTACCGCCAATTGAACGCTTGGGATTTGTTGAATTATTTGCGTATCGTGAATTGTTAGCAAGTTGGAATCATTTAGCCCAGCAAATATATTTAAGAAGCTAAGGGCGCCGGAAGTGGTATTGGTGTTAATGCTACCCGGTCGAACGGTAATCAGATTATTGCCGAGATTATTAATCTGGCCGACAATTTGATGCTTGATGCCTTCACCCAAACTGACGATGGTGACGACCGATGAAATACCAATGATTACGCCTAGCATCGTCATTAAGGATCGCCACCGGCTCTGGCGAATCGAATTTAAAGCAAATTTGATATGGTTGACGGTCATTAGTTTCATGATCGTCTCCGGTTAGTTTTAGTTTTTTTACGCCAGTGGTTTGATTGTTTAGTGGTTCTTTTTTGAGGGGGTGCTTCAACGGCCGGGATGGCTTTCATTAGCGCTGACACGCCGGCCAGATCATCATCTTCAGTTTTAACAGTTAATGTGTAGGTACTGCGGCGAAAGCTCGGTGCTAATTCGCCAAGATTAGTAAATTCTTCGTGGACAATGGCACCGTCGCTCATAAATAATACCCGGGTGGCATAACGTGTTAGCTCGGCGTTGTGTGTTACTAGTAAAATAGTTGTTCCCATATTATGAATTTCGCTAAGTAGTTCCATAATTAGTAAACTGCTATCGCTATCTAAATTGCCAGTTGGTTCATCGGCAATAATAATGGCTGGGTTATTAATTAACGCTCGGGCAATTGCTACGCTTTGGGCTTGACCGCCGCTTAATTGGCGCGGCATGAAATATTGGCGTTCAGCTAAACCGATTCTATCCAACATGGTGTTAGCTAATTTTAAACGCCTAACGGGCGATACGCCTCGATAGGCCAACGGTAAAGCAACGTTGTCTATTACTGTTAATTTAGGCAGTAAGTTATACGATTGAAAAACAAAGCCGATTTTGTCACGGCGAATCCGGGCTCGTTGATTAGGCCGAAGTTTGGCGACCGACCGATTGCTCAACATATATGAACCGTAGGTCGGCCGATCAAGTAACCCGATAATATTCATGAGGGTCGATTTACCCGAGCCGCTTGGTCCCATAATGGCAATAAATTCGCCTTCCAGCACGTCAAGATTGATTTCGTCGAGAGCCAACGCGGTGGCATCGCCGAAACCATATAGTTTACTAACATCATGCAGTTCAATGATGGCCATAATTACTCTTAAGTGTAACCCTGTTCTTGACAGATGGGCAAGATGTTTTTTGTTGTGATTTTAGGATATACTAAATTTTGACTAAGGGACATGTTTTAAACTAGCAAGATAATATAAACTTATTAATAATTTGGAGAGGTCGCATAGTTGGCCTAGTGCGCTCGCTTGGAAAGCGGGTACAGGGGAAACTCTGTCGAGGGTTCGAATCCCTCCCTCTCCGCCAGTCAGGAGAATTATAATGCCAGAAACATTTGAAATAGTAATAACCGCTATTATCACTAAAAATAAAAAGTATTTAATATTACGGCGCTCACTTAACAAGAAACGTTTCCCGGGAATGTGGACTGTTCCCGGTGGCCATCTTGAGAGCCATGATTTTACCAGCACCCCCAAAGAAACCAAAGAGTATTGGTATAACGTATTGAAAAAAACCTTGCGCCGCGAAGTTAGGGAAGAAGCCGGCATTGAAATTAAAAACATAGAATACGTCACAAGTTTAGCTACTGTCCATACTGATGGAGCGCCTTCGTTAGTAATATCTTGCTTAGCCCAATATGCTTCCGGAAAGATTAAACTTCAAAAAGAGGAAACTGATAAAGCGGCTTGGGTAACGCTAAACGAAGCTAAAACCTATGATTTAATTGACGGAATCTATGATGAAATCGTTATGGCTGACGAACAATTGTCCGGTCAAAAACACGAGTGGGTAAGAAATTGATTGTTTTTAGGCTAGTTCTTGTTATTTAGGTTAACTCAAAGCATAATTTAAACGGAGAGTAAGATGGTAAGGAGAAAGTTAAGTAAGCGGGAACTTATCGAACCACACAAAGGCGATAAACGTTATGTCCGACGCAATCAATTTGGTCGGTTTGTCGAAAGCGTATCGACTCATTTATCGCTTAGCCGCGACGACCGAGTAAAAGCAAAGCATGTAGCCAAATCCGGTGAAGGCGACCGCGGCGATGAACGCCGTAGCAAACATCATAAATGAATGAAACTTTGACTAGTTTATTAATAAGCTAGTTATTTGCTAAGTGCTATAATTTTTTCTGGTGTTAATGTTTAAAAAACTAATGTGAGAGTGTTTTACTATGATCAGAATGCCTTTGAAAAAATCTAACCAAGCCGGTTTTACATTAATTGAACTACTCGTGGTGATAGTGATTATAGGCATTTTACTGGCTTTAGTCATTACCTCATACGCCAGTGTTCAGCGCAACCAACGTAATCAGGATCGTCAACAGGATGTTAATCAAATTTATGAGCAACTTGAAGCTTATTATGTTGAAAATTCCAAGTATCCGACATTGGCCGATATGAATAATTTAAATTGGGTGGCGACTAACATGAAAACTTTAGCCAAATCTGCCTTGAAAGACCCATCAAGTAATTCTTATCTGTTAGTTGCTAAACCGACTAAGAATGCTTTCGCTTATACAGTTACTTCATCCACCGGAACAACTTGTAATAATGTTACGGTAATTTGCGCGCACTACACGTTAACGGCAACTTTAGAAGCAAGTGCTCTTAAAACCTACGTTAAAACCAGTCTTAATTAAGGGTTAATTAATTAATTTGATGGGAGTTTTGGTCTAGTAGTTTTAGTAGTGGTTAGTTATACTGGCTACAGATGATAACTATCTATTCTTGGAATGTTAATGGGATTAGGGCGGTTCTCAAAAAGAATGCTTTGCTGCCTTTTATTGCTAAATATCAACCTGATATTTTGTGTTTGCAAGAGATTAAAGCGACCCAGTCCCAAGTTGATTTTACTTTGTCGGATTACCGACAGTACTGGTATTCGGCTGATAAAGCCGGTTATTCCGGCGCGGCAGTTTTTTCTAAAATTGAGCCGTTGCAAGTTATAAATGGTTTGCCGCAACCGATAATTGATAAATACCAAGTAACTGGTGATATTTACGGCGACCCCAACCTAGAGGGTAGACTAATTGCCGTCGAATACCAAGATATCTGGGTGGTAACTGTGTATACGCCCAACACTAAAGATGATCTAAGCCGATTAACGCTCCGGTTTAAGCATTGGGATCCGGCATTCTTAACTTACTGTAAGCAACTGGAAAAAACTAAACCAGTAGTTTTTTGCGGCGACTTTAACGTCGCACACACCGCCAATGATCTGGCTAATCCTCAATCTAATAAGGGCAAAAAGGGTTTTACGCTTGAAGAAAGAGAAGGCTTCCAGAATTTCGTTGACAAGGGTTTTGTGGACAGTTTTCGGTTGTTCCACGAAGGTAACGGCTATTATACCTGGTGGAGTCACTTCGCTAACGCCCGGGCTCGTAATATCGGCTGGCGCTTAGATTACATTTTAATATCAAAGCAATTAAAGCCGAAGGTAATTGACGCTTCAATCTACCCAGCTATAACTGGATCAGATCATTGTCCGGTTAGTTTAACTCTAAATATTTAATTTAACTATCATGGACAACGAACCAAGCTTTTGGCAACGCCAAATTATTGATAAGCCACTTTTCCCGGATTTGTTTTGGACTAGACCGGAGCAACGTCAATTAGGTGGTAAATTATTAATAATTGGCGGTCAGGCCGGCAGTTTTGCCACGGTTGCCAAGGCTTACGAAAGTGCTCAACAGGCTAAAATCGGGACGTTACGAATATTATTGCCAGATAAACTTAGAAAAACTGTTGACAGTTTTTTACCGGGAGCCATTTATGCACCAAGCAATATCAGTGGTAGTTTTGCTCAAGCTGCAGTGGCATCCTTTCTTACTGAAAGTAGTTGGGCAGACGGCGTATTACTAGCTGGTGATTTTGGTAAAAATAGCGAAACGGCTATCGTTCTTGAGAAATTTGTGCAAAAATATACCGGCCAGTTAACTATTACGCACGACACGCTAGATTACTGGCTGCATGTTTCTCAGCCAATTCTTGATCGGGCATCTACTTTAATTGTGCTCAATCTTACACAATTCCAGCAGTTTTCAACTGCTAATCGCTCGGCTATGGTGATTACTGCCGATATGGGACTTATTCCCTTAGTTAATAGCCTACATAACTTTAGTTTGCATCATGCCGCAAGTTTGATTGTCTGTTATGAACAGATGATAATTGTTGCCAACCGAGGCCGGGTAGTATCGACGGTTCAGCCAGCAATTAAAACTATAAGTACTATCCGAGTAGCTGCCAATGCCGCTGTTTGGTGGCTGCAAAATCCAGCTAAACAATTTGAAGCCTTAAGTTGCGCTGTAACTATCTAAAAATAATTTAAACTTATGATAAGATAATCTAAATGAAGCTTGGTGGGCAAGGAGGGACTCGAACCCTCAATCCGTTAGGAACACGATTTTGAGTCGTGCGCGTATACCAATTCCGCCACTCGCCCGAAACATGGCCTACAGAGGTGTATTGTATTATACTTATTCTTGCTACGCTAGCCCAAACAATGCCACAAACATATGAATAACCCCCTATTTACAGACAAAAAAGACAAAGCCCTGGAGTCGTCACCGCAAAATCGGCAAGGGCCTTCCAGTGCGTCGCCACCACCGCCGCCAGCTGAAAATCCGGCAGTTAATTATATCCGCCAAAAAATCGATAAATTGTACGAGTCCGAACCAAAAGCCCAGACAGTCATGGGAGAATCGGTAGTCGTCCGACCGCGGTCTAAGCATCAGCAATACATGTTTGATCTTAGTCAGAGCGGGAAAAGCATCGTTGAAATTCAGACTGCTTGGCATAATTATTACTTGAGTTTATCCAACGAGGAAAAGCATCAGGTATGGCATGAATTTTATGAAGCTAATACTCAGCTCCAAGCTGCCCACGACCAAAAATTACAAACTCAACCTAATGTGCCAGCAGCAGTTGTCCCGGTCAAGCCAGCCCCACCAACCGCCAAAGCGCCTCGACTCACCAAGCTTGATCAAGCCGATCGGAAAAAACTCGGGCTACCTATAACCAGTGATTTACGAACAGTTGAATTAGTTAAAAAACAATTAATCCAACGTTTATCAAATCCCCAAAAACCATCTCTCAGACAAAATTTTAGCTCACTTCTTTTTGGTTTGAGCACGGGGGTGTTAGTAGTTTTAATTGTTATGTTCAGTTTTTTTAACCAAATTATTATCACGCCTTTTATTCAACCTAGCCGCCATATCACAGCCTTGCCATTAATTATCAGTGCCAGTGCCGTAGCCCCTAGCACCACACTGGAAGTTATTATTCCTAAAATTAACGTTGAGATTCCGGTAGTTTATACAGCTACCAGCGATGACGAGTCGGTGATTGAAAATGACCTACAGAACGGAGTTGTTCATTATCCGAGTACGGTTTTGCCGGGACAGGACGGGAATGCCGCATTTTTCGGCCATTCCAGTAATAATATCTTTAATCCCGGTAAATATAAGTTTGCTTTCGTTTTACTTCATGAATTAGTTAATGGCGATACTTTTTATTTAACTTATAACGGCCAAGTTTATGTCTATCAGGTAATTAGTCACCACGATGTGTCGCCTAACGATGTGGCAGTATTAGGCAGTGTCGCCGGTCAAACTGCCACGGCTACTTTAATTACCTGTGACCCGCCTGGTACTAGTATTAATCGATTGATTGTTGTCGGTGCCCAGATAAGTCCGAGTCCGACTACCAATACTACGTCAACTGTCCAGACAACCACCCAGCCAACTCAGCTAGCCGGTAACGGTCCCAGTTTATGGAGCCGGTTGTGGCATGATCTCTTTTAATTATTGATCAGCTGGGATGCGTAATGCCGTACTTGTTAGTTCGAAAGGCAACGGCGTAGTTCCTTGAGTCGCCAGTACGGCAGCCGGCGCCGGGGCTAAGGCATACGACCATTTATATGTCGGATCAAAAGCTAGTAAGGTACTGGTAATAACCGGTTGTAGAGACTGTTGATTGGTTCCGTCATAATCAAAAACGCTGACTTGGTTATTGGTGGTGATATAAAGCTGATCGCCATTCATCCAATTAGCGTGCTGGGTATTGGGAATGACTGTCGGCAATAGATAGGCATAGCCTTTTTCGTTCTGGGCATCATAAACCGCGAAGGCCGATCCATCTTCAGCCACAACGAATTGTGAGTTGGCCGAAAAATTTAAATAGTTTGGCGCAATAACCTTTAAAATATATGCCGGTACGAGTGGGACATTTGGATTATTGGCAATATCAGACATCGGATTTTCATAAACATAGACTTCATTGTCGGTTGTAGCCGCAGCGGCGATATACCAATTACCGGCATACTGCGTGCTATTAAGTAAGTAGGTTGAGTTGGCTGTTAATTGGCGGATTACATAATTTACGCCGGCTTGTAAAACATCAACATTTACTTCACCAGAGGGAGCATTCTGATCTGTAACATAAGTTATAGTATTACTACCATAACTATTAAAGGCCAGCACATGAGTTTCAACTTGCGTAGGTTGTAGTGACGACAGTGTCTCGCTACTAACTATTTCAGTGGCTGTATCATAAAGATAATATTGGTTATATTTGTCGCTAAATAGTGAGAGCTGAGTGGTTGGATCAAGATTTAAGGTTTTTGTTAGATTGATTGAGTCACTCGGGGTCAGACGATCAAATAAAATATATTCCTGGCCACCTTGATAGGTATGTTCCAGTAAAACATGTTGATTATCATTAGCCCAAGCAATTAATTGCCAAGTCTGAGCACCGGTTGTTGGTGTAGTAATCAGATTTACCGGCAAATTAAGGTTGACGACTGAGGCTGCCATTTTTGACGGATTACTTAAATCATATTCAAAAAAATTGAGTTGGTTAGTCGGGTCCTGTACTAATAACCAGTGATTATCTAAACTTTCAGTCAGCAATCCTGGTTGAGCACTAAATTGTTTAACCGCTGTTGTAGTGACAGTTTTGGGGAATAGAAATGGGTAATCAAAGTATTCAACACTGCCTCCATCGACATCAATAACCCTTATCCAGGGATGATAACCGGACTTGGTTAGTTCAATCGTATATTGACCAGCTGGCAGAGTTAGCCGAGTATTAGTGGTGGAACCATTAAGCACGCCGTTAAGAGTAATATAGGCCGGGTTGGGTATTGAATCCATAAACACCAAACCATTTTGAATGATTTGGCCTTTACTAAAGCCATAACCCCGCGCTTGGTACAGCAGGACCAAAGCCATTAATAAAATCATTATGGTTACTAAAATGTAGCCTATAATTAAGCGTAATTTATGATAGCGACGTTTTTGGGGGTTAATAAAATCCATAGTCAGTTTCTTTTGCTAATGCTCCATTATGATGACCCTTGCGACATGCTACAAGTAGGTTTAAGATATTAAGGATAAGCGGACAGTTGAATAAGCGGGGAAATGTTGTGGGCAATATAAATAATATAAACCAAAAAGCTAATCGCTTTAAGGCAATTAATGGTTTATCCAACATTAATTCAGCTAAGCCGCAGCCGGCAGTGTCAAAAAAGGTCCATCCTAAACTCCGGCAACCGATCTTGATAGATGATTTTTTGCCATCTTCTAAGGCCCACCGACGGATAATGCCATCACTAAAATTAGCCAGCCAAGTCAGCCATAAACCGGTTGTTAACAAATCTTTACCGGTTATTGCTGCTCGGACCACAAAACCGGCGAAAACACATCAACCACAGCCGTCTAACACCCTTATGCGCCGAGGTTTAGCTAAGCCGGCCGCCAAAGAACACGTCCAGCAGGTTCAGCCAATGCTGCAATCTAAATCAGCAAAAGTTACCGGCCCACACGAAAAACTGCACCGACACGAAGTTAGATTAAAACAAGATGTTCAACGCGATTTTCGGGTCAGCCGCTTTGGTAAAAAGGGTTTAAATACTGATAATTTCAGTATTAAATACCAACCGTTACCGGTTAAAGTGCCGCTTACTGGGGATAGCATTACTAATAATATGTTCAGTGAACCTTTGTCAGCCGAGACCCAAGAACGTCACCAATCAGTTAAGTCCCACTATCAAAAACAGGTTAAATTGCATCGCTGGCGGAAACGATTTTTTATTGCTGCAGTTGTGATTATCATTCTTATAATTTTGGGTTATTTATTTTATCAACTAACACCGGCCATTGACGTTAAGGTTGCAGCAATTCATGCTAATATTTCGGCTCAGTTACCAAGCTACCACCCGCCCGATTATGCTTTTAAGGCACCGGTTAGATATGGTGCGGGGATTGTTAATATCGACTATAAATCGAAAACGTCCAATTACTCGTATATCATCAGTCAACAAGCCACTCATTGGAATAGCCAACTGTTGCGAAACGATTATATCTCAACTCTTAATGAACCGTATATTACAGTTTCCAGCAATAATCAGACCATCTATTTATATGGCGTCGGCCAGGCTGCCTGGATAAATAAAGGGATACTTTATCAGATTTCTGGCAACGCTGATTTAACGCAAACCGAAATCGTAAATATTGCTAGCAGTATTTAAAAAATTATCATCAGTTATTTGTGATTAATCAGTACTTTCTCCTATAATAATTAGTTATGAAACAAGTTCGTACCCGATTTGCACCCAGTCCGACTGGTTTTCTGCATGTCGGCAGTGTTCGGACAGCACTTTTCGCCTGGTTAGTTGCCCGCCAAAGTAATGGCCAATTTATCTTACGTTTAGAAGACACTGATAAAAACCGGGAGGTTGCCGGCAGTGATAAGCACATTATGGAAAGCTTGAACTGGTTAGGTTTGAACTGGGATGAAGGTCCAGATGACAAAGGCGGTCCCTACGGGCCATACCGTCAAAGCCAGCGTCTAGATATTTATAAAGAGTGGGCCCAACGTTTAATTGATAGCCAGCGGGCCTATTGTGATCCTTATAGCAATGAGCAAGTCGAAGCCTTCCGTCAAGCCGCAAAGGTCGCGAAAAAGCCCTTTTTATTCCGCAATCATCGTCCAGCTGATTCGCCAACTTGGAACGGCCAGCAAGCGTTACGTTTTAAATCCGATCCAAAATCTTATCAGTGGCACGATGAGGTGCTAGGTGATTTGTCAACTGGCCCGGAAGTAGTTGATGATTTTATTATTATGAAATCAGATGGTTATCCAACTTATAATTTTGCCCATATTGTCGATGATTACTTAATGCAAATTTCGCACGTTGTCCGCAGTCAAGAATTTATTGCCAGTGTGCCAAATTATCTTAATTTATATGAAGCCTTATTAATTGAACGGCCGCTGCTAGCAACTCTGCCATACGTTATGGGTCCGGACGGGAAAAAGAAACTGAGTAAACGCGACGGCGTTAAAGACATTCTTGATTATCGTCAGGAAGGATATCTTAGTGAAGCCTTAGTTAGTTTTCTGGCGACTCTGGGTTGGAATGACGGTACTGTACAAGAAATATATTCAATTGATGAATTAATTGCTAAATTCAGGTTGTCGCGCGTTCAACGGAGCGGCGCTCGGTTTGACGAACAACGTCTTAATTGGGTTGATGGTTACCTGATTAGGCATCTACCCTTGGATGATCTCTATGAACGCAGTGCCGCTTTCTGGCCCAATGAGGCGCAATCCGCCACTAAAGAATATAAGCAAGCAGTGCTCGCCTTGGTTCAGGAACGACTAAAATTTTTGGCTGAATTACCAGCTCTAACTAATTTCTTTTTCAAAGACCTGCCACTTGATCCAAGTTTAATTAGTAATCATAAGCTACTGTCAGCCTTACCAGCTGACGATTTGAAAAAAATGTTAGTCGCCAGTCGGGAAGCGCTAGACCAAAGTGATTTTACTCAGGCTGATTTAGAGCAACGTTTAAACCAATTGTTGGAAACTTTAAATCAGAAACCGGCTATTTTATTTAGTCTAATCCGAATCGCTACCACTCAAGCTCCGGCCAGCCCAGCCCTAGCCGATACATTAGCGGTACTGGGGAAGGAAACAGTTTTTCGCCGGATTGACGCCATGTTAGCTAGCCTCTAAGGGTTTTATAGCAAACAATTTGCTACAATAGTGCTTATGATCGATGATATTCTGCCGCCCCGGCCAGTTGCTAAAATTAAAAAAATCCAGACCAAGCATAACCATCTTTCGCTAGCACCGGTTAGAGCAGAGGTTGCTATGGTTTCTGATTCTACTGTTGATCTCGACACCACCAAACCAGCTGAGACGGCGAAACCAAAGTTTCATGATTCACCGAAACCAAACGAAAGCTTTTGGGAGAAATTACGCCACTACCGACCCACTAAAAAACAACTTATTATCATTGGTCTAGTGCTAGTGGTGGTTTTGGCTGGTAGTGGTTTTAGTCTAGATAAATTACTCACGCATACTAAACCACATAATCTCGTGGCCACAACTATAAAAGTAACCCCAGCTAAGCCTGCCGCAACCCAGCCCACAACCGTGGCCTCAACCCTGACAGGATTACCGGTTAGTCCTAGTGTTAATAACTTACCAGTTACTGCCGTGATGATCGAAAACAGTACCAATGCCCGACCACAATCCGGTTTAGCTCAGGCCGGTGTTGTATTTGAGGCTGTTGCCGAAGGTGGGATTACTCGTTATATGGCACTCTATCAGGACACATCTCCGGGTTATGTTGGACCAATCCGCAGCGTTCGTCCATATTACTTGCAATGGGCATTGGGGTTTGATGCAGCTGTAGCCCATGTCGGTGGTAGTCCTGAGGCCATCCAGGATATTCAAAGCTGGAATGCCAAAGATCTCGATCAGTATTATAATGGTAGTTATTACCAACGCGTTAATACCCGCCAATCGCCACATAACGTATATACCAGTATTGCATCTTTAAATGCCTTAGAGAAAGCTAAAGGTTATACGGCCAGTAGCTATACTGGTTTTGCGCACAAGACCGATAATCCAGCAGCTACCCCAACGGCCACCAGTATTAATTTTAATCCCTCGAGCTCAGATTTTACGGACCATTATAATTATAATCATGCCACCAATGATTATTTAAGAAATGTTGGCGGCGAACCAGACATGGATGTCGATCAAGCTGGAAATGAGACACAAGTCTCGCCAAAGGTTGTTATTGCCTTAGTTATGCAACAAGGGTTGGAAGCCGATGGACTACATACAACTTACGGCACAATCGGCACCGGCCAGGCATATATATTTCAAGATGGCACAGTTACCAGCGGCGAATGGCAGAAAACCAGTAACACCGCTCAAATAACTTTTACAAACACTAAGGGGCAGGTAATAGCGCTTGATGCCGGACAAACTTGGATTACGATAGTTGGTAGTAGTAGTGATATTAGTTATCAAACGTAAGCTAAAAAAATGGACCTCATACCTAAATACCGACAAAAAACAGCAGATTTTATCGCTGGCGTTATTGTCGTAAGTAATTTGGTGCTCGGCGGTTTGTTATGGCTGATTAGTCATTATTGGTCCATTCCAAAGTTATGGTTACTGGTTAGCTTCATCTGCGGGTCAGTATTGTTAGCATTGCTACTTGGCTGGCTCGCCTCGATTTATATAACCCAACCTATGGCCATTCTTACCCGAGTAGTGGCCCACATATCGCCCGACGACGAAGCTGTCGCCGCACCCGACACAAATACCAATATTATTGGACGAGAAGTGGTTACCGCTTTGGCAAATAAAATTTATCAAATTACTACTAATACCGCCCAGCTTACCAGTAGTTTAGAATTAAAAAATGTTGATTTACACAATAACGTTATTGCTAAATTCTTACCAATACCTTTGATAATTCTTAATCAGGATTCCACTGTTGTTTTCGCCAATAGTGCGGCCTTGCAATATATTCGTAAAACTGAAGCAGAAGTCATAAATAAAAACATTAACACTGTTTTAAATATGTCATTTAAAGATGAAAATACTTTCGAAACCTGGCTAACAAATAGTCGGGCCAACGTGGTTGTTGCCAGTCAAAGGTGGGATCATGTCAAACTGGATTTAGAAGATAACCCAAAACCGTTATTTTTCGATTTAGCTGTTTATTACAACAAGGGACATCCTTACGGTTATGAAACTATTATGGTACTTTTCGACCACACTAATTTGTATGGTCAGAGTGATAATGCGATGAATTATGTCGCGCTGGCAGTACATGAATTACGGACTCCGTTAACATTGCTGCGGGGCTATATCGAAGCCCTAGAAGAGCACATGGGCAACCGGTTAACGGTTGAGGATTCGGCGTTTGTTAAGCAAATGGATGCCGCGGCTCAGCAGCTTGTCACTTTCATTAATAATGTGCTTAATGTTGCCCGAATTAACGATGACCAGTTCGCCATCCAATTACGCAAAGAAAAATGGCCAGATGTAATCACGACAACGATTGAAGATATGAAACTAAGAGCTGTTGTTCAAGGGATTGCTTTGGAATTGTCAATTGCACCGAATTTACCAACTGTCGCCGTTGATAAAATCAGTATGTATGAAGTAATTTCTAATCTGATTGATAACGCCATAAAATATAGCGCTAATAGTAAAAAAATTATTATTAAAAGTTACGTCAATAAAAATGGCATGGTCGAAACATCAATCCAGGATTTTGGAGTAGGTATTCCGGAAAGTGTCATGCCGAATCTTTTTGATAAATTTTATCGGAGTCATCGCAGCCGTAATCAGGTAAATGGTACGGGACTGGGTCTTTATTTGTGTAAGTCAATTGTGACTGCTCACGGCGGGAACATTTGGGTAAATTCGAAAGAGGGTAATGGCAGTGTCTTTAGTTTTACCGTATTACCGTTTGTTAACTTACCAAAGAATCCGAATAACAATCCAAACGCTGTAAGTAGTATCCACGGCTGGATTAAAAATCACACTTTATACCGTCAATAAGCTATATATTACAAGCATAATCGATGTTTGTTTTAGCTTTTTCGTCCTTTTGGACTCATCAGCATAAGTGCGCACTTATGGAAAGCATCCGGGAGTAAGAAAGAGAATTGTTGTGTGTAGCGAGAGCAAATTTTGCCCTCAAGCGTTCTCTTTCTTCTCCGGTAGCTCTCTGTTGCGACCAGCACCCTTGTTTAGGGTTGTGATTGGTGGAAATGAATCCAGAGGTCACTGGCTAATATTGCCGTGGGAAGTGAAAACAAAAAGCATATTTTTAATAATGCCATAGTTCCACCTGACACGCCGAGAGTCCACATCAACAGCCTACAAAAGAAGCATGCACCCAGAAAAGATATTGCGAGAGATTTGAGGTGGGATAGGACACGAATGAAATATAACCAACCTAGAAACATTTTTCTCCTTAAACACGGGGAGGTGATTTGGGAACAGAGAACTAAAGGTTCGTCTGTGGAGCTTGTTTTAACTCTACAAAACCATCAATTTATAACATTAAGATTTTAAAATGTCAATGTTTCGTAATTTCACTAGCTTTGCAACAAACTTAATGCGGCTGTTCTACACTGTTAAGAGTACTAAATCTAAACAGGAGAACAGCCACATGAGCTATTCTAACAATCCTTTACTACCTAAAGCGAGAGCATATGCTATCAGACTTGTCGTAGAACAAGGTCTACCACTGACAATTGCTGCTAGAAAGAGCGGTATACATAGATCCACTTTGTGGCGCTGGAAACGTAAATGGCTAGAGATAAATCAAAATGTTCAACTGTCTAATAGTAATAGACCAACTAGACAACCTGGTAAGCGGTTCCGTTTGACTGCTTGTACATGGTCTATCCCTACACTTAGTTCTAGACCGTATAACTCGCCTAACGCCCTACCTAAAGAGATTATTGAGCGTATAGTACATTGGCGCAATCAGCACGAGAGATGCGCGGTAGTAGTTCATGCCCATTGCCTCAGAGAGGGTCTTAGAGTTAGCTTAAGTAGTGTTAAACGCATACTAAAACGCTTGAACTTACTTAGGCCGATTAGTAAGTGGAAACGTTACCGGGCACATATACATAGGCCATTGGCACTTAAGCCCGGGGATCTTGTCCAGACCGATACGGTTCACCTAATAGACCCCTGGACTAAGCAAAGAGTCTACTTGTATACGCTCATAGATACTTACTCCAGATGGACTTATGTTGAGTATCATCAGCATATCTCCCAGAAACTAAGCTTAGACTTTCTTAAGAAAGGCGAAGGCAGGGCCGGCTTTAAGTTTACGTGTATCCAGTCAGATAACGGACCAGAGTTTGGCAGATGGCTCAGTGACCAACTGCAGGCCAGAAACATCATACTTAGGCATAGCAGAGTACGTAAACCCAATGACAATGCCTTTATAGAGAGATTCAATAGAACTATCCAAGAAGAAGGCTTAGCCAGAAGATTCCCTAGTCTAGACCTAATACATAAGCAGCTAGAAAACTATCTTGAATACTACAACCAAGAAAGATTACACTCTAGTTTGCAGTACAGAACACCTGATGAAATGTTGCAAAGGTCTTGAGCTAATTACGTGCTCAGGTTTAAATGTAGCTAGGTTAGGCTTCTTTTTTCTTACTAACAAATTGGTAAAGAATGGCAAATGCAGCGCTATACATTACTAGCAGATAGATTGTCGCAATAATACCAATAATTGTTATAACGGGTAAAATCATCAGGATTGTTACACCTACAATTCCATAAACCTTACTTACATTGCCTTTAGTAGTGTGCCAACTAGCTTTATAGGCATCAACGGCGTTCAATTTTTTATCTATTAGAAAGTAAGGGGCTAAAACAACTCTAGGCACAATAGTTAACCCAGGGATTATTAACAATAGAAACGACAGGCAAGTCAGAATAATTAGTGCATATAGACCTAGGGCGCTGACATAAAATTTTTCACATTGCTCAACCACTTCGTTAAAAGCCATAACCCTACCATTTAAGCCGGCAAGATATAATTTGATTAAACAAATATTTATAAAAATTCCCAGGAAAATTGACACAATATTCCCAAATACTTTAAACCCATTGGTTGGAAGAAATCTTAATACTGATCCAACAACCACATTTATTAATACCAATTCAATAATCGGTATCAAGTTTACCATTACTGCTTTTCGAGAAGTTTTATAAATTCCAAAAGCTCCCGGCCAGGTATTTTGGGTAGTTACCTCTAAATCATGAGTGGGAGTTTGTTCGCCAATGTTGGGTCGTTCTGGATTATCCATTTAATCAAAATATAAGCTAAACTATATTTTATTACAATATTTGCATTAGCAGATAACTCTTGAATTGGCGCCCTGTTTCAGTCAAACTGGAACCTTATCTGTAATGAAATATTAAGATGGCGTGAATTACTCTGTGTTGCACAGGTACTATTAGCGTACCTTGTGAGTTAAAGAGTAGAGGTTTGATTTTTCTCAAGTAAGAAAGCTCTATAAATTTATCGCAAGACTGTTGCATTATTATCTAATGTCAATTACGCTTAAGCTAGCTAGATTAACACAAAAATATGGATGATCAAACACTGCCCATTACACCCCAAAGTCAAGGTCCACAAAATCCGCCAGCAAACTTATCAATAAACCCAACCCCGGTCCCAAGCAGTCCTCTGGGACAGCCAACAGTTGGTATGCCTAATATTGATACCCAAGGGCCTGTGGTTATGGGCGGTTATAACAATAGTCAAAAGGTTCCCGAGTCGTATCATTTAAACTTATGGGTAATAATAGGTGGGATATTAATTTTAATGTTAGTAATTAGTGCAGTACTTTATCTATGGATACTGCCTTCGTTGTGGACAAATTCATATCTCAAAAACATTAGGCCACTTTACCAAAAACAAGTCAGTCAAATGACAGTTGTTTATCAATCCATTGGTCGTCCCGTGTTTACCAGTGACAACACTACTGTCGCCAGCGATAATCAAGATTTTCAATATATAACTGGAGTACTGCAAACTGCCATTAATAATACTAACGCCCTTGAGGCCAAAGATCATTTAACCATACTACCCGGCACAACCTGGGAGCATACTGTCTCAAAAGTTAATTCTGAATGCTGGGCTATGCAGCAGTATGTTCCTGACAGTCAAATATTTCTAAAAGACTACAAAACACTGGTTATTTATGCTGAACAAATAGACCAAATAGGACAGGTGCAGATGCCAACCTTAATAAATAACATAGGTATAATTAATCAGGGTACTACGAGTGAATCGGTGTTTATTACAGATCTGCAAAATACAATTACTAACCTCCAAAGTTTTATCGATCAAATAAAAGGATTAAAGCCTCCGGCTGATTTACAGGGTTATAATCAAGGCTTATTAATTGACTTAAGCGGCATGAATAATTCCCTACAGACTGAAGAATCAGATTTGCAAAACAATAATTACACTGGTTTTGAAAGTCAACAAGCTATTTATGCAAGTTCGCTCAATGATTTTGTAAAATTATTGGATTCTCACCCCGCTGCCAACCTCCAATCGAACTCAATCATCCACAGCCAAATTACCAACCTAAAGGGAGAAAATCCACTTCAATAAATTGTAATAAATTATGGGATGTAAATGTACCTGGTAATTCTCGGTTTTATAGCGCTTGGCAGTTTACTCGTTTGGTATCTGTTAAAACATGACCATGGCCGAAGTCTGCCAGTTGCATCGCTCTGGTTAGCTTTTGGTTTTGGTATTTTAGCAAATATCCTAGCTGGCTTTTTAGAGTTAAGATTATTCCCGAAAGAATTCTGGCTTTCGCCTCACAGTATAAGTATGGGTCTGGATCTCTTGTTCTTCCTAGGTATAGGTTTTTTAGAAGAATCGGTAAAATTTGTGCCATTAGCTTTATATATATACCGAAAGCCATATTTTAAAGAGCATACTGATGGAGTTATTTATTTTGCCATATGCGGTCTAACGTTCGGTTTAGGAGAAAATATACTATACACCATGTCATTTGGAGTTAAGGTAGGTATTGCTCGACTAATCCTAACACCTTTCTTGCATGCCGCGGCTACGAGTATTCTTGGCTACTATCTTGTAAGCATGAAAATTAATTCTAGAAATAGAAAAAAATTTATTTTAGCGTGTCTCATCATCCCGGTTATACATGGTTTATATGATTTTGGACTATTCTCAGATAAGCTCCAGTTGACGATATTATCACTTATGCTTACACTGCTTCTATCACTGGGATTATTTCTTTACTTTATGTCAGCAAATGATCTTGATAAGAAAGCAGCTATGGCCAGGGCAGGAGCTAGCCCGCAAAACTTTTGCGGTAATTGTGGCAAGGCAAATATTCACCATGCTTTGTTTTGTGAATATTGTGGTAATCGTTTATAATACCAATTAAATACGTTAGTGTTTTTAAAATAAATATATGAATTGCCCAAATTGTCATCAACCAGTAAACCCTGGTGCAATGTTTTGCGGTAATTGTGGTTATAAGATAAATGCTAACCAAACCGTTCAAACAGCTATTTCTCAACCTGTAATAATACCGTCTGTTCAACCGCCGGCCATAACACCCCAAGGCGAGCAGCCTATAAATACCCAACCGGTTCCTTCAGGCTTGTCAACGCCGCAATCAAATTATGTCGCGCAGCCCGCGGCTACTGTGCAACAACCAACTATCCAACCTGCTGACGTAGGGACTGGCGGGGTTATTATGGGTAGTGCGGCTGTTTCACCGACGTTAAGCAATGAAAAAGCTGATGATAGCAGTGTGCATAATAACAGTAAAGCTATTGCGGCATTCGTGTTGGGCGTGTTGGGCTGTGTTGGCTGGTTAATACCTCTTGTTGGAGTTATCCTCGGAATATTAGCGCTTGTGTTTGGCACTATTGCTCTCAAATCCCAACGCCGGGTTTTTGCCATAATAGGCATGGTATTGGCTGTGCTTGTCTTAGCTATGTCTATTTTCTTCTGGGTAAGGAATGCGGAGAATGTTCTTAAATCTAAGTCCTCGCCATTATCTGGACTAACAGACAAAAGTACAAGTAGCGCCCTGCAAACGATAACTTCACCCTGTTATACAACTAAAATTCCAGCTTCTTTAACCGTTACTCAAACCTCTGATAGTTGTACTTTTAAAGCACTTAATAATAAATCGGGGGAAACATATGAAGTAAAAGTCCTCCAGATCGCACAACTATCAATAGCTAACTTACCACAAGCTGCCCAAACAGATGCTGAAAACGTTGTAAATTCGATACCCGGTGGCTCGATTTCTAGTCAGCAATCTTCTACCTTTTCCGGCAGCCCAGCTTATGCATTTGTTTTAATTGCTAAAGATGGAAGCTCTGGAGCGCTTGATTATGTTTACAATACAACTATTCAGGGCAATCTCATCATCATATTCCACGCCCAAAATAGCGGTAAAGGTATCAGTCTATCAACTATTGAAAATAACTGGGTCTGGCAATAGAGTAGTAATATGACTAAACAGATAATCCACAAAGTACTGATCATAGTAGTGTTTCTAGTAGTGTTTAGTATCCCTTTTTATATTGAACGAAGCCAAACTTCCCATATTGATAATGCTTATATGATTGGCGCTGTAATAAATAACAGCAAGCTGTCTACTTATCAAACTCCACAAAATAAACTAACAAACATTCAGGTTAGTGTTTGGGCCAACGTTATTGGCAATACATTTATTGGCAGTCGAGTAGAATGAATAGTTCTTTATCGACATATGTTTTGAGTGCAATGCCGAATAGAATGATTGTTTAGTTGGGTAATTAAATCTTATATTTTTAAATCTTAAAATTCAGATGTTTTCTTAGTTAAAATGACGCAAAAATTAGTTTAAATATATCTAGTGGTAACTCTGATTGAGTCGAATTGGAACCTTATTTGTGGGGAGATATTGAGGTGGGATGAACTTTTAAATGTCTATAAAGATTTATAAGTACAATACCCAGTAAATAAAATGCAACAGCATATATGACCAAATCTATTAATAATGGAATTACAAGGTATACGACTGGACTTTCACCACAATTATTTCCAGTTTCTAAAACATGTTGATAAATATATTGAATAGGCCAGCCATTCGCTTCAGTAGAGTTAAGATCTAGGATATTATATCCCGGACAAGCGGGACATAAATTTGGATCAGACATTCCACACCAGCTCTTAGGGGGGGCTGGCCTGTATTCTCCAAAGATTAAATATGCCGCTCGTTTTGTAATAACCTGATGAGTTAAAATCCGAGTTATTAACATAAAAGTTGTATTGGATACCAATACCGCGGGTGCCTCCCCATTGTGTATAAAAAGAACCAATAAACAACGTTATCGATAGCAGAACAAAGATAGAGACAATCTTAAGGAAAATGGTCCTTAATCTCATAAATGAATAATAACATGATACCGCTTGTATCTTAGACTCAGACCTTAGGGTCTAAACTAAAAAGAGGAGATCCAACTCATAACGCTTTGGCTGGTAGTTTGCGCTACCATATGCCACTGCATAAGCATTTGGTCTCCTCTGTTGGTTAGTTAATCTATTGTAGGTAATGCGTTTAGTGCATCAATAACTAACAAGCCTATTATACGCCAGCAGAGTAGAGACGGTAACTGCATCTCCGGTCTTTCTCTTCTTTTTTCTTCTCTTTCTTTAACAGATTAATTTAAGCGAGATTGGAGGATTACTATGAATGTAGTCGGATTTGACGTGGCTAAAGACAGCTTAGTAGCTGCCAGAGTCAGTAAAAGTGGTGTAGTGAAGGAACATTTTGAGCTACCCAACTCATATGGACCAATTGCTTTACTTCTAGATAAGCTACGCATTAAGTACAAGCATTTAGTAGTAGCTTCTGAAGCAACTGGCGATTACCATCGCTTGTTAGCTGCTACCTGCTTAGAACTGAGCGTTAGCTTTAGGCTACTTAATCCGCTGACCGTTAAACGGTTTATTCGGACTACTGTCCGAAAACGCAAGACTGATCTAACTGATGCCGAGGCAATAGCCAAAGTAGCATTGCAGGGCGAAGGTAATCTTCTGGCTGGGATAGATCTAGCAGTTACTAAGCCAATACTTAGAACTGCTATTGGCCTAATGGAGATAGCTCAAATGTGTAATCTCATGGAGCAACATATTACCAATCTAATACCAAAGTCTAGTGATCTACATAGTGAGCTGGTTCAATGCCAACAACGTCTCAAACAAGCTTCAAGTGTGTTTAGGAACTACGCTGTTAAACAAACTGCAGGTCATACTAGAAAACTACTGATGTCTATACCTGGCATAGCCGACAACCTAGTTACTGGCATACTAGTAGAGATCGGCGACATCAATAGGTTCAAAGGCTCCAAGCAACTTGTTGCCTATGCTGGACTTGACCCCAAAGTTTTACAAAGTGGCAAGACATTGAATCATTACGGCCACCTGACGAAACGCGGATCTAAACATCTTAGAAGAGCCTTGTTTATTGCCGCTAGTGTTGCTAAGCGCTGTGACCCAAGCTTTAGAGCAGTCTATGACAAAAAACGTGGCGAAGGAAAACGTTACAAAGAAGCAAACATAGTTGTGGCGAGAAAAATCTTAAGAGTTATATATTCTGTTTGGATAAACAACAAACCATACCAACTAAAATCTAATTGACTTTAGATTGTAGGTCTTATGCTTGGTGAGCTTGGTGGGGGCGAAGTGGAACTTGATTAAACGAGAACTGATAACTATGTGGCAGATAGTTAATGCAGTTAGAGAACTAAGCCCTGTTGCAGTATAAGCGTTAGGAGTTGAACTGTTATGATGAGCCGTCAAGACAAGATCAATGAACTTATAAGGACTACTAGCTATAGAAGTGTTGGCAGACCACGTACTATTGATGATGATGGTGTACGAAAATTAGTTGATCTATTTAGTAACGGCCATACTGTGGCTACTGCTTGTCGTCTCTCTGGTATCCCTCGCTCAACTTATTATAATGAGCTTGCTAGAAACGAGGTATTCTCAGACATTATGACAGCGTCTCAAGATTTACTTACATGGAGAGCGACACAAATAGTAACTCACTCAATAATGGGTCATAACCTTGAAACGGCAAAGTGGTGGCTAGATCGCAATGACCGATTGAAGTTTCACGCTCAACGAGAGAGAGAATATCAAGCTAAGAAAAAACTAACTGTAAAAGATACATATCAGCATACACAGTCAGTTGAGGTAGATATGGAGATAGACCAGTAGAGCTTACTCTTTTTCTTACATTATAAAAAGAAGCTTTTCTCACACGAGAATAAGGTCGTTTAACCCTTATATATGGGGGAATGATATACTCAAAGCAACGCCCAAAGCGTTGTAACAATTTGGCATAACCTAAGGGCTTCAAGCCTATGGTTATAAATCCGCAAAAGAATACTAAGCTCATCGTTTAGGTACTTCTTTTGCGGTTGCACTCCGAAAGGTGTGTAGGCAGTCGTAAGACTGTCGCCTAGCGGTGAGCTTTATGTTATCTCCGCAAGGCTAACAATGTCTGAAAGGAGACAACATGAGTTTGTTTGACAATATCAAAGCAAAACAACAAGAACACCAAGCAAAAGTAAATGAGCTTAAAGATACTAGAGGCGACAAACTTAAATCCCTAGTTGTTGGATATTTAGGGGGCTATAAAGATGTTCATGCTACCAACAGTGGCAACTTAACCTTTTATAAGAATGTTACTGAGTTTAAAGTGTTAGGAATGAGTAAGAGAAGTTTTACAATCTCTAACAAAGATATAGCGAATATATCATTTGAGGGCAAAGATGACGTTATACAGCAAAGAACAATAGCAAGGAACATATTGCTTGCTGGTAAGTCTAAGAAACAATCTGTTAAAGATACCTACTTAACCATTGAGTTGGTTAGTGGAGAAAGTGCTTCATTCCATATCAAAGACAAAGCACCACTAGAGCTAAAAGCTAACTTATCAAATGTTACGTTGCAGGTAGTTCAGGGTAAATCTCGGTCTACCACACAAAACGAGACCCAATCTAGTGTAGCGGACGAACTAACTAAACTTGCAAATCTAAAACAGCAAGGTATCCTCACTCAAGAAGAGTTTGATAAGAAGAAAGCTCAATTATTAAGTTAAGGTATATAAGTGATGAACATGGAAGATAACAATTCAGTTAAGCCCTGGTACAAGAAGAAATGGGGCTTAGTGATAGCAATACTATTCTTCCCATATTTCTTATTGTGGTATGCATGGTTTAAGTCTAAGTGGAATATGACTATTAAAGTTGGTCTTTCGGTTGTATGTGGGTTTTTCATAATTATCTCAATAGTGGCTATTGCAAATCCTGCTCCCCAAACAAAAACTGCCGACAAGATTACTTCAGCTACTTCTACTGGCACTAAAACACCTATAAGCACCTCTAAAACTTCTACTGCTCAACCTGCAACTGCTGCCGATGCACTCATTACAGAGCCACAAGCTGGGATTAGCCCATTTATTAGCACTATATCAGGAGCAACAAAATCGGTTGACTTAGTAATGTATCAACTAGAAGACCAACAAGTTGAAAGTGCTCTTGCTACTGATGCAAGTCATGGTATTACTGTAAGGGTACTACTCAACAAGGGTTATTATGGAGAACAATCTACCGACAACGAGGCTGCCTATAATTATCTTCAAGGTCATGGTGTACAGGTTAAATGGACGCCATCATATTTTGCTTTAACTCATCAGAAAACTCTGATAATTGATGATAAGACAGCAGACATTATGACACTAAACTTTACCCCACAGTATTACTCAACTAGCCGTGATTTTAGTGTTACAGATAATAATTCGTCTGATGTTTCAGCTATTGAGACAACATTTAATGCCGACTGGAATGGTAATAAGATAACCGCACCTAGTGGTGCTGATTTAGTATGGTCGCCTGGCTCACAAGCCGAAATGGTATCTCTAATAAACAATGCTCAAAAGTCTATAGAAGTATATAACGAAGAAATGTCAGATAGTGCTGTCATTTCAGCACTTGAGCAAGCTGCTAAACGAGGCGTAAATGTTGAGGTTGATATGACTAACTCAAGTGATTGGAAGACTGATTTTACCAATTTGACTAACGCAGGGGTACAAGTTCGCACTTATGCTTCAAGTGCACCTTTATACATACATGCCAAGATGATATTGACTGATGGGAATAAGGCTTTCTTGGGCTCTGAAAACTTTTCTAGCTCGTCTCTTGATGATAATAGAGAGCTTGGGCTAACTCTAACAGATGGCTCTGTCATCAACTCCTTAGAAGCTACATTTAGTCAGGACTGGCAAGGTGCTACAACATTTACTGTTGCACAACCAAGTGCAAGTAGTTCCTCAAGTAGCTCCTCATCAAGCTCTAGCTCAACATCAACTTCTGAAGAGGTTAAGCTAAGTGATACAGGCATTTGTCATCTGCCAGGAGACCCTTATTATGATAAGACAACGAATTACACTCTTTACCCAACAATGGCTGCTTGTGAAGCTGCTGGCGGTAGACCGTCAGAGAATTAGGATATTTTTTATCGTCAAATGGACGACTAAGTTTATGGCACTTGTATAATTCAAGCATGGCTAGTAAAAAGCAAAAGCCTACAAGAAAAGATTATATGTGGCAGAAAGCCATGTATTTAGTTGGCAGACCAGACTTCAAAAAAGATATGCACAGTGTTAGAAAACTATACGGTGTTCCGCTTAGTGGTTTTCGCTCTGAACAAGCATTTAATGTATGGGCTAAGCAATCTGGTTATTATGGTGTTATTGATGAGAATGATGACATTGAAGCAAAGATAGACTTGTCTATAGCCGAGATTATAGCCAAGCCAGAATATGAGCTTTCGGCTGGCTGGCAACATGCCATAAAAAGATTTATGTTTTTTAATAATGTAGATGATATGCAACTACCTATAAGACTTGATGTGGAGACCGTCAAAGACCCACTTACTGATCGCCTCACACTTCATGTAATAGTTACCGATGAAACCTCACAAGAAGATTATATTGAAAGTTGGGAGAACGTTAAGTATTTAAGGGAATACTATGGCTTAAAAGCACCTAAGAGACGCAAAGAGGCTAATACCTATCTGTTAAAGCGTAAAAAATTAGCTTATGAAACTTGGCTCAATACTGATGATTACAATATGGTAGTCAAGATTGTTAATCTAGTCTTTGTTAAAGAGTTGAAAGACACCGCATATACATATAATGATGCTAAAACTGATGTAAACAATTACAAGAGACAATCAGGTATTTAGCACCTATCGTAAATAACCTGACCAATATACATATGCTTTTTATAGTTATATGTATGTTAGCTTCTGCAAAAAGATCAGCCAAATCACACCGACACAGTATTGTTGGTCTTGAAGTTAGTCCGATTATTTCAGTAAAAGAAGCTAGAAAATTACTCGGTAAGCAATTTGATTATCTCACTGATGATGAAGTTCAAAGAATGGTTGCACTTTTAGACAATATAGCCAGAGGATTTATACAATCTAAAGTTCCACAATTATAACTTTACAGAGTTACTAAGATTATTATTGGTAGTATAATAGTTCCATAATGGATATTGGACTTATATACATTCGTGTTTCTACCAAAGAACAGGCTGAAAACCAAACCAGTCTTGAGAGCCAAGAAAAAGAATGTAAGGCTTTTGCGAAAAAAAATAGCATATATGTACCTGAAGAGAATATCTTTAGAGAAAAAGGTGAAAGTGCTAAGTTTATTGAGCGAACCGAATTACAGAGATTACTTGCATATGTCAAAGAAAACAAAGATAAAATCAGCATACTCTATATCTGGAAGATAGATAGATTAGCCAGAAACTTGGGCGATTATTATGGTATAAAGGTCGCTCTTGCCAAGTATGGAGTAAAAATTGTTTCAATTACTGAGCCTATAGACGATGACCCTGTTGGTCGTTTCTTGGAAGCCATACTTGCTGCTGCTGCACAGTTTGATAACGAAATAAGGGCTATTAGGACTGTTACAGGCATGAGAGTTAGGGTTGAACAAGGAGCATGGCCTCACTCGGCTCCTATCGGCTATAAAAAGGTTGATAAGCGTGTTGTTCCTGACCCTAAGTTTGCAGATATTATTACCGACATACTTATTAAGTTTTCAACAGGTACTTTTGGATTGGCTGAAATAGCAAGATATGCCTTTGATAAAGGAGTTGAGACCAAGTCAGGGAGACCAAAATCTACTGACGCCATGAAGAAAATCCTGCAAAATCTTATTTATGCTGGCTATACAAGGAACAAATTGTCGCCCAAGATCACTAGAGGTAAGCACAAAGCTCTTGTAAATGAAGAGACGATCTATAAAAACATTGATCTGATAAATGGGTCTAAAAAGACTGTTGTATTGAGAGGTGACGATATGTTCCCCCTGAGAGGCACAATACTATGCTCAAATTGTAAGAAAGCTCTGACCGCTAGTCCATCAGTAGGTAAAGGTGGGATATACCACTATTATCACTGTAATCAAGCAACCTGCAGAAGAAAAGTAACTGGCAAAAAAGCTAGTGGTGACGCTGATATTGCTCATAAAAACTTTAGGGAAGCTCTTACTGAGTTACCAAACCTTGAGGGCATATCAAAGTTATACAAAAAGATAGTAGTAAAAGCTTGGAATGATGAGTATGGCAAAGCAGTTGAAAATGCTGATTTTATTAGCTCTGAGATCACAAGGTACAGAGAGCTTAGACAAGGTGTTATTGAGAAGTTTGCTCTTGATAAAATAAGTGAAGATGACAAAAATGCTCAGGTTAATAATATAGCTCAAAAAATAAGTAACTTAAAAGAAGAGGAAGTTGAAACAGATAAATACATCAAAGAAAAAGAAACAATTATTGATGATGCTATGACATTTATAAAGACACCTGATATTTTTTGGAACTATGCAAATACAAGCGTTAGACAAGATATACAGAGGTTACTATTCCCCAATGGATTACCATACGACTTTGAAACAGGTTTTGGAACTCACGAACTTATCAATTCTTATCTGTTAATTAAAGAAATTGCAGATAATAACGCTAAAAATACTGATTTGGTGACCCCGGCGGGATTCGAACCCGCGATCTTCAGGCTGAGAACCTGACATCCTAAACCACTAGACGACAGGGCCATATATTTAAGCTTAGTCTATAACTAGAAACTAACATATCTAATAGATAGAGTCCAGCAGCCATTAATAACATTTTTATCAGTAGCGTTAAACACAAGCAATAAGTATAATATGTTCAAGTAAGGAAAATTTAAAATGCAGGTAGTCTCAACATTGTGGTATCGAATCTACTATTGGTTCATGTTGAGTACTTGTTTAATTTATGCCGCTGCCTCAATATTTACCTCTTATTCTCATCGTTTACCAGCCATTAAAGCCGATTATGCGTTAACTTCTACGGCTTTAGTAATCGCTTGTTTACAAATTTTTTATAGTGTCTTTATTTACAACATTGTTAAGAGAAGAAGCAAGGCCTACGCCACATTGTTCGCAACCATTTTATTCTCGATTTTATTAATATATTGTTTGCATGATTCATCATCAGTGGCCGGACAGTGGTTAGTGTTAATTCTATGGTTTATTATGGTGGCGCTTAATGGACTTTTCGGTTTAGAAGTTTTAATTGGTTCGGTATTTGTTAGTATTTTATATTTTTTAATTTATAACAATTTTACGATTACTGGCGCTAGCCACGTATCAATTAAGTTAGTTATTGGTACAGCTTTAATCGCGACAGTGGTATATCAATTTTGGCGGATGGAGTATATCAGCGCCCATTCCAAACAACTGAGTTTGCTTTCGGGAATGCTTCAATCAAAACAAGAGCAGTCAGAAACGATTATTCAATCAATTACCGACGGGGTTATTGTTTATGATACAACCGGCAAAATTAATCTTATCAATCCGGCGGCGGCAACATTAGTGCAGTGGGCAGTTAAAGACGCAATGGGAATAGATATCCATTCGGTAATTAATTTAGCCCAAGAAGATGGTAAGCCATTGGAAACCAGAGCAGATATATTTAACTCTGTATTAAGTAGTAAGAAACCGTTTAATCAAACTTTGATGTTAGTTGGTCGGCAAAATAAACATTCGATAGTTTCATTGATAATCTCACCGGTTATCATTCAAGGTAAAAGTAATGTGGTTGGTGCGGTGGCAGTTATTCGAGATGTCACGCTGCAATATCAAGCCGAACAGCTACGGGCCGATTTTATTAGTACTGCCAGTCACGAAATGCGGACTCCGGTAGCCGCAATTGAGGGTTATTTAGCTCTAGCGCTTAACGATAAGGTAAGTTCGATTGACAGTAAAGCGCGTGAATATTTAGAGAAAGCTCATGAGTCGACCGAACATTTAGGAAAATTATTCCAGGACTTGCTAACAAGCGCTAAAGCTGAAGATGGTCGACTAAGTAATCATCCGCAAGTAATCGAACTTGGCACTTTCTTAGAACAACTAGCTGAGAGTCTACGATTTACCGCCCAAAAGAAACAGTTGTCATTAGAATTCTTATATGGAGCCGATAGTGTCATTGATGCCAGCAAGGCAGTTGGCGGCAACCGGTTGGTTAGACCGCTTTATTATGTATATGCTGATCCGGAACGACTGCGCGAAGTAATTACTAATTTATTCGATAATGCTTGTAAGTATACTGATCAAGGAAAGATATCAATTGGTCTAACCGGAGATAAAAATGTTGTCCAGTTCTACATCCGTGATACTGGCGCTGGCATACCAGCTGAGGACATCCCACATTTATTCCAAAAATTTTACCGAGTTGACAATTCTGCTACGCGAACGGTTAATGGTACCGGACTTGGTTTGTTTATATGCCAAAAGATCGTCGATTTATACGGTGGTCGTATCTGGGTTGAAAGTAAACTAAAAACTGGTAGTACTTTTTATATTAACTTACCTCGATTAAGTAATGAGAGGGCTGCGACATTAAAAAAGAATGAGTTAACTAAAGTTACGTTGCCGGCAATCGCATCACTTGCCAGTCCGTGATACAATAACAGACATAAGCATATTAGTATAAGAAAAGCATAAGGATTACCATGGCCGCCAAAATAATGCTGGTTGAAGACGACACAAACCTAAGTGAAATTTACAAAGCACGACTTGAGGCAGAGGGATATGAAATTATTTCTGCAGCTGATGGTGAGGAAGCTTTAGCGTTAGCGGTTAAAGAGCGTCCTGATCTAATTTTGAGCGATATTATGATGCCTAAAATTAGTGGTTTCGATATGCTTGATATCTTACGGGCGACCCCAGGAGTGGAATCCACAAAAGTTATAATGATGACCGCGCTCGGTCAAAGTGAAGACAAAAGCCGAGCTGAAAAGTTAGGTGCAGACCGTTATTTAGTTAAATCCCAGGTTACCCTAGAAGACGTAATTAAAACTATTCATGAGGTCTTAGAGGGTACTTCTACCGATACATCAACCGCTCCAGCTGATATTTCACCGGTACCGAGTCAACCAACACCAACAGTTGCAACAACACCGGTGGTAGCACCAACTACTGTAGCAACACCTACTCCTCAACCGATTACACCTGAGCCAGCCTCCACGGTTGAACCAATACCCGTCGCCACGCCAACGCCCCAACCGACAGTTACTCCAACGGTCCCGGTAGTTGAGCCAACAGTTATTGCGCCAGTAGTCCAACCTGTCGCTACCGCTCCAGCTGGCCCAGTAATTGAGCCAACAACCAACAACTTAAGTACATCACCACCGCTAGACACAACCTCTACAGCGGCAGCAACTAATAATGCTTCATTTATTGATCCTAGTTTGAGTCAATCATCCCAAGAAGAATCATCAAATATATCATCGCAAATCCAAGATTTTTTAAATCCAACTCCAACTGACAATCCAACACCAAATCCAAGTGTAATTTCAGCGCCGCCGTTAGATTCTGCTGCAGTTCCTCCGAGTAACCCGATTCCAGATCAATCGGCTAGCACTCCTAGCGTACCAGATAATCCAAATTATAACTTTGTAAATATTGCTAATAAAAAAGTTGTTGAACCGGGTCCCACTAAACCACATATCAACAGTTTGCTGGCCAAGGAAGACACACCTCAAGCAGTTCCTCAAACTGGTCAAGTGATTACTTCTGACCAACCTCAAAATAAGGATCAAATCGACCCAAATAGTATCGCCTTATAAAAATTTTAGTTTAGTAATTTTGACTGTAAACTGAGTTACGGTGTACCCTGACAGTATGCGAGTAAATAAGTTTGTTGCTCAAAGTTGCAATTTAAGTCGTCGAGCCGCCGACCAGGCTATCAAAGCCGGACGGATTACTATTAATGGGGTTAAAGCACTGCCCGGACAAATTGTAACTACTCAAGACGAGCTAAAACTAGACGGCGTGGTTCTAAGCCCTTTAGAGCTCTGCACTATTATGTTACATAAACCAATTGGTTACATTGTCAGCCGCAATGGGCAGGGTAAACCTACCATATATGATTTATTACCTGAACAACATCAGCATCTGCAACCGGTTGGCAGACTTGATAAAGATTCCAGCGGACTATTATTACTAACTAATGACGGTCGGTTGGCGCAAAAATTGACTCATCCGTCTTTTAATAAAATTAAATGTTATGCTGTTTCGCTTAATAAACCTCTGCAGTCGGCTGACCAATTAAAACTTAAGTATGGCGTGCAATTAAGTGACGGCATCAGTCATTTACAATTAGCAGGCAGTGGTAAAAAATGGCAAGTTAGTTTGGTTGAGGGTCGTAACCGGCAGATACGTCGAACGTTTGAGCAAGTCGGTTACCAAGTTAATGATCTCCACCGGACAACTTTCGGTCCTTACGAGCTAGGCAAACTAGCTGTCGGCAAGTGGCAAACAATCAAAAAAACTGACATAATATAAGCTAATGAGTGCTATTCCCATTATCGCAATTGTCGGACGAACTAACGTCGGCAAGTCCAGTCTATTCAACGCAATTTTAGGTAGCCGAGAAAATATAGTCGCCACAGAAGCTGGTACTACCAGGGATAGCATTACGGCTATTGCTCATTATCAGGGCAAGAATTTCTGGATTATTGACACGGCTGGTGTAAAAGACCCGACAGATGAATTTGAAATTACTATCCAAGACCAGATAGAGCAAGCTGCGGCCAGCGCGACAGTTATTGTAGTGGTAATTGAAGCTGACGTAATTATTACTGACGAAGACCGTAGCGTTGCCAAAATGGCGCTTAAAACCCGCCAACCAGTACTGTTGGTTGTTAACAAAATTGATAAGGTTAAAGATAAAAATCTTGATCAGTTTAAACGTTTAGGGATCAAGCAAATAGTAGCAACTAGCGCGACGCAGCACAGTGGTATAACAGACCTTTTAGATAATATAACTTCCTTAATTCCTAAAGTAACTTTAAAAAAAGCTGATAATCAATTACATGTGGCAATTCTTGGCCGACCGAACGTTGGCAAATCCCATTTGTTTAATACCTTAGCTAAAAAACAACAGGCCCTAGTGTCAGCTAAAGCCGGCACCACTCGGGATGTTAACCGGGTGGTAGTACATTACAAAGGCCGTGAAATCGAACTGATGGATACGGCAGGTATTCGGCGGTCGGGTAAAATTCAAGTCGGGGTTGAGCGATTTAGTGTAATTCGTTCATTAAATGCTATCAATCAAGCTGATATTTGCTTATTATTAATTGACTCGACCGAGTTAATTGTTCAATTGGACAAAAAACTGGCTGGTATGATTGAGGAGGCTGGTAAGGGTTTGATTTTAGTAGTCAGTAAGATCGACTTGATGAAAGATGGTGAGCTAAGCCAAAACCAGCTACTTCACCGGATTGCCGCAGAGTATGACTTTTTACCTTGGGCGCCCGTAATTCTGACCAGTTCGTTGTCTGGATTAAATGTCGCTCATATTTTTGAATTAATTCTGGAGATTGACGCTAACCGTCAGTTGCGCATTCCAACCCCTGAGTTAAATCGTTGGCTCCAAGCAACTGTAAATAGTTATTCGCCGCCAACTGTCAAGCACCTGATGCCAAAGCTGCACTATATGATTCAAGAAACAGATAACCCAACGCCGGCGTTTAAAATTTTTGGCCGAAATACTAAGCAAATTCACTGGAGTTATCGACGTTTTTTTGAAAGAAAGTTGCGCGAACAATATAATTTTAGTGGCAGTGCGGTTCAATTATGGTTTATTGAAGAAAGCCGAAAACAACAAAAGGCTACACCGGTAAAGGACATTTAACATGGCATTATTTCAACGGAAGCAGCAAGTTTATCAGAATATTCAACTCTACACTTTAGGACAACATAAAACAACTCTTATTGTTGGGCTTGGTAATATTGGTGAAAAATATGACGGCACCAGGCATAACATCGGTTTTGAAGCAATTGATTATTTTGCTTCGTTTAACCAATTTGCAGCGTGGAGCGATAAACCCAATTTACGTTGTCTGCTTTCGGTTGATATTTTAGGCGATAAACAAGTATTCTTGATAAAACCAACGACTTACATGAATGCCAGCGGTGAAGCAGTGCAGGCAGTAATGCAATATTATAAAATCCCTAACGAAGATATTGTGGTAGTCCATGATGAGCTAGCTATCCCGTTTGGCCAAATTAGAACCAGATTGGGAGGCCAATCAGCCGGTCATAACGGCTTAGAATCAATTATTCAGCATATTGGAGAGAATTTTGGCCGGGTTCGAATCGGAATTAAATCAGATATAGCTGAGACTACTGACAATACAAAGTTTGTTTTAGCAAAGTTTTCCGCCGCCGAGCAAAAAAATATTACAACACTTAAAAAAGAAGTGGCTGCAATTTTAAGCGAATATATCTATGGCAGTTCTACACTAACGGCTGAAACGCGAAATTTTATTCTATAAAAACAGACCTCCAGAGGGGGTGGGCACCACTGGAGGTCTGATTCATGGGGACATCACGAAGATCTCCCCAGCCAAAGTAAACTTTGGCCAATCCCTTCAACCCACCCCAGTGAAGCATCGAAGTCCAAAACTCTGTAAAGACTTGTGCCGGTCTAATGACCATCGTTGAGACTCACTGGCCCACAAAGGGCCTCTGTAATCAGAGGTGAAGTTAAAGGGGTTAGTTTGCTTTAGAGCGCTCGCTCTTAAAAAGGGCAAGCTAAGGTTAAAGTGGAGGGTAACAACTTATAGGCTTAGCGCGCTCTAAAACAATCTAACAAATTGTTAGAATGGGGATATAAGGTGCGTAAACGCTTATAGTTGCGTTTACAAGTTGCAATTCTAGCAAAACTATTGTGTTATGTCAATACTTAATAATAATGTTGAATAGTTGTAAATTAGCTTTAGCGCTATTAATATTTAATCTTACGGCCTGCTTGATTTTTCGGATCGTGATACACTAGCATAATGAGTACTAAATCACTTATCTGGATTAGTATCGCTATTTTTTCAACGCTTGGCAGTTGGCTTGGTGACATATTGGGGCATGGTTGGTTAAGCGCCTGGAGCTTAATTCTCGGCATAGTTGGGTGTTTTTTTGGAATTTGGGCTGGTTGGTGGGTGAGTAAAAATTATTTATAACTTAAGATTTTTAGGTAATTAAGTTGCATTATTAATAAAATTCGCTAATGATATATAAATGCCGAAAAAAGATCTAGTCATTGTTGAGAGTCCAGCTAAAGCTAAAACCATTGGAAAATTTTTAGGATCGGAATACGAAGTTAAAAGCAGTTTCGGACACATTCGGGATTTGCCTAAAAAAGGCTTAAATATTGATATTGAACATGATTTTGAACCGCATTACGAACTAAATCCGGATAAGAAAAAAGTTGTGGCGGGATTAAAAAAGTCAGCTAAAGCGGCAAATACAGTTTGGCTAGCCAGCGATGAGGACCGAGAAGGGGAAGCCATTGCTTGGCATCTTTGCAAAGCATTGGGACTTAATCCAAGCACAACCAAACGAATTGTTTTTCATGAAATAACCAAAACAGCTATTGATCATGCCATTGAAAATCCCCGAACTGTTGACATTAAGTTGGTTGACGCCCAACAAGCTCGCCGGATTTTAGACCGCTTAGTTGGCTATGAGCTCAGTCCAATACTTTGGCGAAAAGTTCGATCTGGGCTAAGTGCCGGTCGGGTTCAATCAGTTGCCGTAAGATTATGTGTCGACCGGGAAAGAGAAATCAAGGATTTTAAAGCCAAGACATTTTACAAATTAACAGCCAATTTTAGTGTTGCTAAAAAACATCAGGAATTTCCAGCTGAATTTAATAAGTCAATTGATAATCATGATCAGGCCAAACACTTTATTGAAGCCGTAAAGAACAGCACTTATCAAGTCGAATCGGTAATAAAAAAACCCGGTTTTCGCAGTCCGCCACCACCTTTTACCACCAGCACACTACAACAGGAAGCATTCCGACGACTAGGTTATGGGGTACGGCAAACTATGTCACTCGCTCAAAAATTATATGAGAATGGACACATTAGTTATATCCGAACCGACAGCACACTTATGTCGCTCGATCATCTTAATGAGTCTGCCGAATATATTACCAAGACATATGGTGAAAAATATCATCATCGTCGCCAATACCGAACTAAAAACACTTCTGCCCAAGAAGCCCACGAAGCCATTCAGCCAAGTAAAGTTAATAAGCTTGATTGTGGTAGTAATAATCAAGAAAAACGGCTTTACCAATTAATTTGGCAGCGGACAATGGCCAGTCAAATGAGTCCGGCCAAAGTTGAAAAAACAGAGGTAGCAATCAGTATTTCAAGACATCCTGAAAAATTTATGGCTAAGGGTGAGATATTGAAATTTGACGGTTTTTTAAAAGTCAGCGGCAACATTAAAGATGACACCTTGTTGCCACCATTAGCTACGGGCAATAAGCTAGACCTAAAGCAAATGAAAGCCATTGAGTCCTTTACTCGTCCACCGGCTAGATATTCGGAAGCAACTTTAGTACGCAAGCTAGAAGAACTTAGCATTGGCCGACCAAGTACTTACGCGCCGACTATTTCCACCATCCAAAGCCGTGGTTACATTGAAAAAAAAGATATTGCCGGTATTGAGCGACCAATAAAAATTATCGTTTTAGAAAAAGGTAAATTGTCTGAGCAGGCAACGACCATAGTTACAGGGACCGACCGAAGTAAATTAGTGCCAACCTTGTTAGCTGAGATTATTAATGATTTTTTAACAAAATATTTTTCAGACATTGTTGACTACGATTTTACCGCTGATATTGAAAAGGATTTTGACCGGATAGCTGACGGAGCAATTAAGTGGCCAATCATGATCAAGAAATTTTATAAACAATTTCATCCGTTAGTTACAAAATCAGCTAAAGTCAAACGAGAGGAAGTTACTCAGGCGAGGACTTTAGGCCTTGATCCTAAAACAAAACTGCCAATTATGGTTCGTTTTGGTCGGTTCGGCCCAGTGTTACAACGAGGCAGTACTGATAATGAGAAAAAACCGGACTTTGCTCCATTGCCCAAAGATACGGACATGGAATCTGTTACCTTAAAACAGGCCGTTGAAATGTTTAAGCTTCCCAGAGTAGTTGGCAAAACCGAAAAAGGTGAAGAAATTACCGCTAATATTGGCCGTTTCGGACCTTATATCCAAGTTGGTAAAACTTTTGTTTCAATCAAGGACTTAGACCTGCATGTTATTACTGAAGCTGAAGCGCGAGAACTTTATCAGGAAAAACTTGAACAATTGTCTAAAAAAATTATCAAGGATTTTGGTAACGGTATAAAAATCCTCAATGGTCCATATGGGCCATATATTACCGATGGGAAAAAGAATGTACCGATACCAAAAACTGATCAACCAGTAACCTTAACTGCTCAAACCGCTAAAACGATGCTAGAAAAAGCACCGGCCCGTAAACCATTTAGACGTCACCGGGCAAGAGCTAAGGCTAAAAGTAGGAATAAATAAAATATTCTATAATCTAATATTTAAATTTACGGACCGTAACTTTGGCGTCCGTAGCCGGGTAGGTTATCATCAGAGTGAGAAGATGACGTTCCTTTGGTTAATATGCCTAAAATGGTTGGAATGCCAACAATTGCACCTAACACTGAAAACAAACTAAGAATAAACTGTTTGCGGGTCATTTCCTTTTGTAAGATTTTATCAAATGTATACATTTGCACCTAACGTTTTTATCTCTACTCCGTTAAATATACACTACAAGACTTCAGCCTGGACTGTCAAGTATTTTCATAAGCAGTTTATTAATTAATCTGTTGGTAGTGCTAGTTTGTTATAGCCGTATAGGTTATTTGGGTAGTATAAGTACCACTGGCAACTGTAGTGTCAGTGCAAACGCCGTACCAAACATAAGTGCTCACCGCTGGATCGGCTGGGCCACTGGTTGAAGCAATAGTGTCTGGTGTGTAATTGCTGGCTGGCACACCGGCAAACAGTATTGAATCGGGGCTAACATTAGTTTGAGCAGACGTTGGACCGGCACCAAAGCTATCGATACCGTCTACCCGATAACCCCACTGGTTAGCAATTAAAGCCACGGGGCTGGCTTGAGTAGCAGTAGTTGAATTAATAGCAGCTGTACCATTTAGCAAGGCAGTATTAGTGTTACTATTAGCTACTGAAAGAGTAAAACCACTCGGGTCATCAGTTAGAACAGACACGTTATCACTTTGCGTAGAACAGGCGCCGCCAGCCGCTGGTGTGACGTTAATTGTTATTGTGCCATTAGTAGTAATTGTTAAACTGCAGGAATTGTACTGGCACGAGCCATAGGTACCGCTGCCATAAGAAATGGCCATGGTTTGGAGTACCGGCATAGTGGAAATTAAGCCGAGTAGGCAACCAATAAATACGACTTTCTTAATTTTCATGAACGTTCATCGCTTCTTAGCTGATTGATGGAACTTTTTATGATGTTTTTGTCTAAGTATTAAATTAATAATGATTGCTAATATTAATAATCCAGCAACGACTAGAAAAACATATCTTACAGTTTTTGACATAACCAGCACGTATTTTGTAGATAAAATTTGATTGTGGCCCAGAATGGTTGCTGAACCAGTTATCTTAAAGAAACCGAGGCTTGGTGTTTTAGTCCAAGTATCAGTTATTCGACGGATGGTTTGTGGTAAAACAGCTTTTTGAGTTACTAGGGTAAATTTTGGGGTATTAAAAATATCTCTAACTACAATTGTTATATTCGAGAAATAGAACAGTCCGCCGTTGTTTTCAAGCCGAAGTATGGCCGTTAATGGCGGTTTCTGGAAAAAAGGACTTGACCAGGTAAGTATTTTGCCGGCTTGATTAACTGGTCCGGCCACTTGGATATAGAATATTTCGCCAACTTGCTCATTAACAATAACACCTGTAGCAGTTTTTGGTGCTTGGGTCTCAACAAAAGCTACTGCATAATATCCGCCAGCTGGGGTGTCGGCGGGAACTGTCAACAAATAGTCGATTGTGAGAGCTTGGCCGGGTTGAAGTGTGCCGCTGGTTTGCGAAAAATGCAACCAACTGGCGACAGCCGGAGCGCCAGGAATTGGCGAAAAATCCGGTGTATAAGCCTCGCTTTTAACAGAGTAGGGGGCGGCATAGATAATCACACTATAGGCTTGCTGGCCTTGGTTAATAGCTTGAAAACTACCAGTCTTAGTCGTACCGGGATTAATAACTGGTTTAATTGCAGTTGGAGAAATTGTTAGTACTTCAGAGGCTGCATAAACTACATGACAGCCAAAATAAATCGCTGATAATACCACAAAAACGGCAACCAAATATGTCGCTACTCGCTTCATCATAAGATTATGCTAGCTATAAAGTAGCATTTATTAATTGGCGGTACAAGTATAAGTTACGGTATTGGTATAAGTACCGGATGGTTGTGAGGTATTTACAGCAACGCCGTACCAAACTGTTGTGGTGGCATTAGTGGCTGTTCCTGAAGTATCTTCCAAGGTGTTTGGAGAACCTGATGCTGGTACACCGGCAAATTTGATAGTCCCACTAATGGCTGCGCTGCTAGCCGAACTTGTTGGACCGGCACCAAATCCACCAACGCTATCTACTCGGTACCCCCAAGTATTAACAGCCATAACAACTGGGGTGGTTTGAGTTCCCGAACTGGCAGGAATCGTATTACTACCAGAAGTTAAAGTAGTGGTGGCTGATGATTCAGCTAACTGCAAAGTATAGCCAGAGCTGTCGTTAGTGCTAACCGTAACCGTATCACTTTGAATGGTTTGGGCGCCAGAGCCAGTTGGTGTCACGTTATCATTAACTGTGCCGCTTGTACTAAAAAGACTAATAACAGGGCTGATAGTTGAGCTAATCGTAGTGTTGGCAGTGCCGGCCGAAACAATAACAGGCGTAACGGCGCCAAAAATAACTACTAAGCTGATTCCTATATATAGTCGGTATCGCTTGATTAATTTGCTCATGGTATATGTATTTTTAGCTATCCTTTAGAAGCATTATCATTATCATAATAGCTATATTTACCAACGTCAACTGTTTATTCTTATTTGAGTAGAATTGTCATCTATTGACGTTGTGGAAAGATATTATTGCCATTGTTGATCATCAATCAGTGCTTATGGTATTGTTAAGGTTGAACATGCTGGATTCAGCATGAGATTAGTATTTGGAGGAGTTTTAATGGCACGTTTGCCAACTGTTGGTGGCGATAATAACGACTGGGGTACAGTATTAAATGATTATCTTCAACAAACGCTCGGACCAACCGGACAGCTAGTTACATCAGCTCCTAATAATAGTTATACCGGTTTGACTAATACTAATCTGGCTACTAGCTCTCAACCTGGATTGGTCCAGTTAGCTGGTGATTTAGCTGGTACGTCTACTAGTCCGGCTTTAGCTTCGATAATTACTGCTGGTAGTGTTGGTTCAAGTACATCGATACCGATTATAACTTATGATGCCAAAGGAAGAATTACATCAATAAGCTCAACCACTGCTGTTGGCAGCACAGTTAGTAGTTTTAGTATTGATGGCGGTAATTCTGCAACTACTTATACTGGTACACTTAAGGTTGATTTTGGAGGTTCGGTGTGAGTTACGGACAGTTTCAATTTAGGCGTGATTTAGCCGCCAACTGGACGTCCAATAACCCAATATTATTGTCGGGTGAATTAGGTATCGAAACAGATACCAAACAATTTAAGATAGGTGACGGAGTTACCACTTGGACATCTTTAGCTTATGGTGGAATACAAGGGCCATCTGGACCTAGCGGTGTTGGTAATGCAGCTGTTCAAGTTGTTGCTAATACCAATCAAAGTTTAAGCGGTCTACCGACTATTGATGGCGTAACCCTTACTAATAATGCAAGGGTACTATTAATTGCTCAAAACACGAGCAGTCAAAATGGTATTTGGCTTACTCCGTCCACAGGTAATGGGTCTTGGACAAGGCCAACTGATTTCGCTTCTAACTCAAACCAAATTGGTGTTGCTGTAGATGTTGAGGGTGGCACGCAAAACGCTGCTTCAAGATATATATTAACTGGTACAACAACAGTTGTGGTTGATACTAGCCCCCAAACTTGGGATGAAGTAGCTGGTGGTGTAATGGCTGCATATTCTATCCAAGGAAATAATACAGCTTCAATAGCACAACCGAAGGATTTAACGGTCACCCAAACTCAGGCTATGCTTAATGTAACTACAATAGGAATATCTTTAGCAGCTTCTAAAGGATATAATTTAAATTAAATAAAGGGATAAACAATGGCAGCAAATACATCACCAATCTACTCACTAACACCAAACATCAGTGGCGTCGAAATCACAGCCGGCAATACCAACTCTGACGGTACGGGTAATGTTGGTTCAAACTTATTCAAAATCTATACTGCAGGGGTGAATGGTTCCTACGTTTCGGTAATACGTTGGTCTGCGGTTGGTACTACTGCTGGAACTAACACTACGGCAACAGTTGGGCGGTTGTTTATCACATCAATTACTAGTGGGAGTACATCACCAGGAACTAATATCTGGTTATTGGCTGAATATGGTCTAGCTGTCCAATCAGCTGACAACGCTTCTACTGCAACTTTCTTCATTGAAGTGCCGGTTTATAAAGCTTTACCAGCAGGTTGGTGTATTGTGGCGTCTAACCACGTTGCACCAGCAGCCAACACAGGCTGGCAGGCAGTGGCTTACGGTGGAGATTATTAAACGTGATTGATGAGTTTTATTTTCCCTCAAACACCTTCGCTGATGTTAAGATGTTCTATTGCTCTGGCGTTTCTTCCAATTGGCAGGAATGGGTAAAACCTAGAGGTTGTAGTATGATATTTATGTTTTGTCTTGGCGGCGGCGGGGGCGGCGGTGCCGGTTTTACCGCGATCTCTGGTAATTCTGGCGGCGGTGGGGGCGGCGGCTCTAGTGGAGCATCCAGATCAATTATTCCGGCTTTTATGATACCAGATCGTCTTTATATTAACGTTGGAGTGGGCGGACCAGGTGGTGTAGGTGGAGCCGGTACTAATGGTGGTTTAAGCTATATATCAGCGGCAGCCGGTAGTGTAACTGCTGCAAATCTTTATTTAGTGTCTGGTACTGCTGCTGCAACTGCTGGCGGTATTGGATCGTCTTCAGCTGCCGGATCGGCGGGTTCCGCCGGTACAATAGCGACTGTTGGTGGATGTATTTTATCTAACTTCGGAATTACTACATTCATTGCTGGTGGTGCTGGTGTAGCTGGTGGAACTTATACCGGCGGCACCGGAAATGCTGTAACGGTTTTAGGAACACTTGGCACCTGCGGCGGAGCAGGAGGTGGTAGCTCAGGAGGTTCTTCCAATTATGCCGGCGGCGCAATTACTGGCGCTGGTATTATTCCTACTGTGGCGGGTGGGTTAGCTGGCGGTGGTAATGGCAGCCCCGGGGTACTTTTAAATGGTCCATTTTTATCAACCGGCGGGTCAGGCGGCGGAACCAATTATGCGTCTGGCTACGGTGGCATTGGCGGTATGGGCCAATTAGGTTCTGGTGGTGGTGGTGGTGGATCTGGATATAGTGGTGGTGGTAATGGTGGTAATGGTGGTGCCGGTTTTGTGCTAATGGTTGCTTTTTAACTGTTATGTCTTTGTTAGAAAGAAATTAACAGACAACCATAAATCGCTTAAGTCGTACCATAAAAATATAGTTCGTGCTACTATTGAAAAGAATATATAAAAACAAAAATCATGGCTAAAAAGAAAAAAAGATCTAAACATCTAGTTAAGAGAACGGCTGCTAGTCGTAAACGTGTAGTTAAATATCGGCCTCTTCATAAACGAGTTTTACTTCATCCGTTAATGGTACTTTTTTTAATGTGTGTTGGTGTTGTGTTAGTTGGATCAACTATCAATCGGAGTAATGCTGCAAACACAACAATTTCTGTTACAGTTGAGGCGCCAGAATTAACCGATCCAGCAGTAATATCGCAACCTGCTGATGGAGCAATATTTAGCAGTACTCCAATTACAGTAACGGGAAGTTGTCCCGATAATTCATATGTAAACCTATATCGGAATAGTCAATTTAGCGGTGTTGATATCTGTACCGACAATAATTTTCAGATTCAAACTGATTTATTTAGTGGCGACAATCAATTATTAGCGCAAGATTATAATATTACTAACGAAGTTGGGCCAACCGGAACTCCTATAAATGTTACTTACAACCCACCAGTCATAACAGTATCAAGTCCAACTACCGTATCAACTAGTCCAACATCATCGTCGACTTCAACCCCATCGATAGCTTCCATACCTCTACTGGTTAACACGCAGTTTCAATATCAGGCAGTGACAGTGGGGCAGATTTTCAGTTGGAACATTAATATTGCCGGCGGTACACCACCTTATAATGTCACCGTAAATTGGGGTGATGGTACTACGTCAACTTACAGTTTTAGTACTGATCCGACATTTACTATTAGCCATGATTATAAGACAGCGGGTAATTATGTTATTAAAGTCAATGTAAAAGATTTTGCTGGCAGGAAAACCTTTTTGCAGTTAGTTGGGATTATTCACTCGCCAATAGTTGGCTCAGCGGTTTCTGGAACGGCTACGCCGACATCTGTTAGTTCATCAGTATCGAAGGCAATTAGGCATTATTCCTGGGTGGCCTGGCCAACTTACTTAATAATTGTTGCATTGGTATTTAGCTTCTGGCTGGGTGAGCGCGAGGAAATTAGTATTTTGGCACGACACAAACGTCCAGCGCATCGATAATCTGTTGTATAAGATATAATTTGAAATTGAGCATTTTTTATTAAACAATTGTTGATCCTTTTCCACAATTTGCTACCTTAGCAACTTGTTGTGTTATGATATTTCTACAACATGTAATCTATATTAAAGTCTATTTAGTGATACAATATATATAGTCACTAGGACATTGACTTTTCTATTTATAAATTATATAATTAGGTTACCTAAAGAGAGATATTTGATAGGGAAGAATATGGCAGATTCAAAGACCACTAAACAACAGCTTAATCTTAATATCGAGAAATGTGTTAATGATATTCTTGCTACAATTGACCGAGAAAGAGAACGAGCGATAATTTCGCGACGTTTTGGTCTTTTCGATAGAAAAGAAACCCTCGAACAAATTGGTGAATTGCTCGGTATTACTCGGGAGCGAGTTCGACAGCTTGAGAAAGCTGTTATTATGCGTTTGCAAGAAACTGGAACTAAATTACCGGATGTAACTGAATTGCAGACCCAATTTATAAAATACCTAGATACAAACGGTAAGATTGCCCGGGTTAGTGAATTGGCTGCTAAATTTACGACTGAGGGCAGTCGTATAGATCAGTCTCGAATTGCATTTCTAGCTCACCTTTGCCCTGAGTTATATGTTTTAGAAGAAAATGATGATTTTTATCATGCTGTAAGCATCAAAACCGTTTATGACGAAGCAAAAATTAAGAAAGATGTTGCTAAAATCATCGCTGTAATCAAGAAAATCGGTGAACCAGCCAACATTGATTCCATAGCTGAGAAGGCTGGAATTAAAGATAGTAAGCAAGCAAATTCACTGGCTAGTGTGTCAAAGCAATTAGCTACCTTAAATAACCGCTGGGGCTTAATTAAATGGCCTATGGTTAATCCAAAGAATATTCGTGACAAAATATACGTCATCCTCAAAGAGAACGGTAAGCACATGCATTTTAACGAAATTGCAAAGACTATTAAGAATTCAGACTTCAAACGCAAGAATGTTACAACTCAAGCTATTCACAATGAACTAATTAAAGACGATCGGTTTGTTTTAATCGGCCGCGGCATTTATGCTCTTAAAGAGTGGGGTTATAGCAAGGGTACGGTTGCCGATATTATTACCAAAGTCCTACAAGAAGCTGGTCAACCCCTACATCGCGATGAAATTGTTAAGCGAGTACTTAAGAGCCGTTTTGTTAAAGAAACTACTATTCTACTTAACCTCCAGGGTAAAACCCAGTTCAAACGAGTTGCTAAAGCAACTTACGATATTGCTGACACACCAGCTAAAGCTACCAAAAAAGCTAAATAAAGGGCAGGGTTGTAAAATTTTATATCTGTTGGACCCCTGTTATTTTGTCTGAATTATACCTTTGATATAGGCTTTTCCCGGTTTTATATATTCTTTTAGTTATTTTAATTAGACTGTCAATTTTATTTAGCAAATTAAACGGCAGTAAAAAAGTAACCAGAACATTTTACGAACATTATTTAATGATTGTACAATTTCGGGTGATTGCAATTATTTATGAATTTTTACGGAAGGTTGTGGGAAGCAGGGATTTAATTTATTTAAATTGTGAGTTTAGCCGCCAACATTCCCGGGCGGGGAATGTGTTCCATTACCAAACCAACATATCAAAACCATGTCGCTCAATGTATATTTTGCGACATTGTTATTTATTTAAAAGTTATAATGTAACCCAACCACTGCAGGGGAGTTTGTCTAGTAATTACTTAAATTACTAATTAATTATTATCTTTTACAGTACGATTATGCCTAATCAATAATCCGTCTGTTTACAGATATATTTAAGCTAAATTTACTATGGTGTTTGACTCTATTACAACTACACTAGTCATATAAACATCATTTGACTTATCCACAGCTTTATTGTGAAAACAATTTGCATTTCTAAAAAATAATATTATAACATATTTTATAATTCCCTTGCCCTGCTATGCTAAAATATTATTTTTTACTTCACATCCTACTCAAATACTTAAACTATAATAAATTATTAATTAGTACATATGAACAAATTACGAACTGAGAGAAGAGACGTGGGGTAGCCCGAATAGTTTATTCCAAAACAGTTACTAAAAATTTATTACTGCTCTATTTATATAAATTACATTACGCAAAAAATTAAAAATTATTATTCAAGTCTTTAACCAATACCCTACTTCATAGTTTATTGAGTATATTATTTATAAAATACCCTGCCCGCTATTCTAGTGTCTATATATTGAGTCGGTGTAACATGATTACTTGTTAAATAATTAAGTGTTGCAAAGTATGTTCCTATTTGAACATCCATTGATGAAGAATCTGCCAAATTAAATTTTACAAAGTATGGCTGTCCGTTAATATAAACATCCAATTCTCTAGATGCTACCGGTAAAATCATTGATTGAATACCAATCTTGTGCGCCATTAATTGAGCAGAAATTGTAATAATGAAATTTATATCTGAAGGAGCAAGTACTTGTTTACCCACTTGTGCTAAGAGTGCCGTTTGATCGGTAACTACTGGCAAGGATAAATTTGGAATAAAATTGGCAGCCACGGGTCTGAGAGTAACTCCATTCGGACCGATTAGAAAATGTTGATTAGTTTGGTCGTTTACTATTATTGCTGGATAAACTGGGCTAATTACAACTTTTAATCTTGAGCCAAAAATAGGCACCTGGACAGAAACGCTAGCTAGCTCAGGAAATTCTTGTAATAGTTCATCGTCTATTTTAGTAGTATTAATAGTGATTTTGGTGCGGTTGGCAATTGATTTACGAAGCAATTTTTCAGTTGCTTGTTGATACATTACTGTAGGGTGCATGTATATATCAGATATTTTAGTTAAATTTATAGTTGAAATAGTAACCACGCTTGATAGTATCAAGTCATAAATTAACAATCCCAGAAGGAGGATAACAATTAAAGATACTTTAAATTTACGTTGAAGTAGATATTGTTGTCTTGGTTGATTGTCGCGTTGCACATTTAATGTATCAAAGGTTTGACGAACTGGTTTCTCTTCCCTAAAGGAACGTGATTTGTAGTATGTATAGATATTCTGACGCGTTGGTAAGTTGCGTTGTGGTTGACGATTAGAGTCTGATTCAGTTGGTGTTTTCTTTTTAAACATAGCTACGCATTAGGTTTTTTTACCGACAATATAATCTGAGCAAGTTCGGTAGCTGATTCTGGATGAGCTAGTTTGTGTAAATTATCGCCTAGTTTTTGTCTGACTGATTTAGATTCAAGTAAAGTTGTAATAGTAGCTTCAAGTATTTTTGGTTGTTTTAAATCTTCTTCGTTTACTATCTTAACTGCACCCTGTTCTGCTAATAGGTACGCATTTCTTATCTGGTGCCCAGCAGTTAGATGCGGGTTCGGGATTACTATACAGGCTTTCCCCTGCACTGCAAATTCAGCCATACTAGTGGCTCCAGCTCTGGTAATAACTAGATCGGCGGCGCCGCTATAAACATGTAAATCATCCAGATAGTCTCTTACAATTACTCTTTGCCGTTTATCTATTGATAATGTGGAGTTGTATTGCTGGGATAGGTTGTGCTCAAGTTTTCGACCAGCGGCATGAACTATAACTAACCGGGGAAAGCTATTTAATAAATCTATTGAAACGCGAGCTATGGCATTATTCATGCTATCCGCGCCTAATCCGCCCCCGGTTGCGAATATTAGTTGTTCATATTTAGACAAGCCAATTTTATCTCGATATTGTTTTTGAGCGGCGGGAGTGACATATTTATAATCTGATCTAACAGGAACACCAACCGTATGGGTTTTAGCGGCCGAGTACTTCTTATAAATTTCTTTGGGTAAAGCTACAGCGTGAGCGCTGGTCCAACGAGCAATAATCAGATTAGCTAAACCAGGTATGGCATCTGAGTCATGTGTCACATATGGAATGTGCAACCAGGCTGCCGACAAACCAACCGGTACTCCTACATAGGCCCCTTTAATGAATATTGTATCTGGTCTTATTTTACGTAGTAATTGCCAACTTTCCAAAATACCAATTATTACTCTAAAAGCATCCCGGATATTTTTTGCAATCGTTGGAAAATCATATAGTTGGCGAAGTTTGTGAACGTGATAGCGGCGGAATTTCCCGGCTCTGATGGCATAGCAAGCATCAATATCCGGATTTTTAGCGACAGTTTCATTAAAATCGTCACCCTGTTGGCCAATATAAATAACCTGACAGTTTGGTTCAAGCCGTTTTAGTTCTCTAGCGACTGCTAATAACGGGGTTATATGGCCCCCGGAGCCGCCGCCTGTCAGTACGATTTTCATCATGGTAATTCCCCTCTGATTTATTTGTAATCGGTACGCTATAAGTTGTATGACGAGAGACTTGGAACACTAGTCCCATCGCTGCCATGATAAAGACAACACTGGTGCCACCATAGCTAATAAATGGTAAGGTAATGCCTTTCAGCGGCAATAAACCTATCATAGCACCAATATTGATTATCGTTTGCACGCTAAGCCACGCTAATACGCCAACAACTAATAAGCGGCTAAAATCATCAGGTGTCCGTTCAATAATGTTTTTAAGCCTATTAAATAAAGCCACAAACAAAACTAATAATATAATTGAGCCAATAAAACCGAATTTTTCGGCATAGATAGCAAATATTGAATCATTCCCTGATTCGGGTAAGTAGCCATAGGCCTCAACACTCCGGCCAAGTCCAAGTCCGATGGAGCCGCCAGATCCGACTGCAATTAATGCTTGGCAGGCTTGTAATCGTGATCCTTGACAATTTTGATCAGGGTGAAGATAGGTTGTCAATCTCTCACGACGATAAGGCGAAGATGAAATAGCTAAGATCGTCCCAATAATAATAATTGCAGCTATCAAGGTAATTTTTTTAAATGGTAAACCAGCAACGTAAGCCATCATGCCGATCATTACCGCTAAAACACCTGTTGATCCCAGGTCGCTTTGCCTTATCGCAACAACCAGTCCGATAAGCAAAACGATTGATAAGAGAATTATTAGGGTTTTTCGGGTAGCGATTGTTCCCTTTCTAATGCAATCTGCAAGATAGACTGCTAACCAAACTAAGATTGCAAATTTCAGTAGTTCAACTGATTGGAATGAAAAACCACCTAGGCGTAACCAGCGGTGGGCCGGATATTGGGCATTTACGGGCATAGCTATAGCCGTCAGTGTAACCAAGATTGAAACAACAATTAAAGGCTTATTAAGTAGTCGCCATCTGCGCAGGGGTATCTGGGCGACTATAAAAAATGCCACTATCCCAAGTAAAACTGCTATAACCTGTTTATAGGCATAGTAATTTGAACTGACACCGTTAACAAGTCCTAAAGCTGGGCTAATGGCATAAACTACCACCAGTCCAATTGCTAGTAATATCAGACACAAGACAAACAACCAATAATCTGGTTTGTGGCGTCGAGGTAGACTACTTAAAGTTTCTGTGGCTATATGTCGCCGAGTACGCGTTTCCATGCGGCTTTAAACCTTTTATAAATATTTGCCAATTAGGAAGATATAGAGTCCAAGAACGGCAGCTATTTGGCCGATTATCCAAAAACGCATAGTGATTTTTGTTTCCGGCCAGCCACTAGCTTCAAGATGGTGATGAATTGGTGCGGCTTTAAATATTTTTTTACCATGTCTCAGTCGTTTAGAAGCAACTTGAAGTATCGTAGAACCGGCTTCAATAACAAAGACTATCCCAATTAAAGGCAAAAGAACGACAGTATTTGTTAACATAGCAACAACTCCAAGCGCCGTACCTAAAGCAAATGAACCAACATCTCCCATAAAAAAACGGGCTGGATAAATGTTAAACCACGTATAGCTTAATAGGGCTCCCACAATACATAAACAAAAAGCCGCCACCCCAAAATGACCTTCAACGGCAGCAATGATTGTATAAACACTAAAAGCTGTAGAAGCTAAGCCACCGGCTAAGCCATCTAAACCATCTGAGATATTTACAGCATTAGCAGTTGCCACAACCACCAACACAAACAGTACGATAATCCCCCACCCTAAGTGCACGCTGCCATACATAAATGGGATATGAATATTTACAACTCCTAATTTAAAGTAGAACCAAAAGCCCCCGATTAATGCAACAAGGGTAATTAGTAGGAATTTGATTTTTGAAGGTAAGCCAGCGACTCCTTCGCCGTGACCTCTTAAATTAATAATGTCATCCACTAAACCAACAATTGCGGCACCAGCAAATGCAGTTAGGGGTAACCAGGTTTGTGATCGGCTAAAATTAGCCACTAAAGTAACTATTACGACAGATAAAACAAAAATAATTCCGGCCATAGTTGGTACGTGACGTTTAAGTTTTGCAGCTTGTAACTGATTGACAACTACGGCTACTTCACCGGTTGTAGCGGTAGTACGCGGTTTTTTCCACCAGTGATAGTGATATGCTAAATCCGTATAAATTGGCGTAATAAGCATGCTAACTAAGAAACTCATCAGACCAAGAACAACAATTCGGTCTAAATTATGGATACTCAAAATAATTTGGAGGGTGGAGTGCATATTTATATGGGTTTATCTTTTCATTAACTTATCTGATTATACATCTTTAAGTTGATTTTGGGGCAACATATCCGTCGTTTATAAGCATGTGTGCCAAGTCAGCAAAAACAGGTTGACCACCATAAGCGCCTGCATAACCTGGGACTGTTGGTTCAATATTAAATACAACTATTAGGTACTGTACCTTATTACCACCTACAAAACCTATGTAAGTACCGTTATATAAATTGGGATAATAGCCTCCGGCCGGAGATGCAATTTGAGCTGTACCGGTTTTGCCGCCAACGATATAATTCGGGCTAAAGTTCATAAATGAAAATCCTTCATGATAATAGGTAGTAACGACATTCTCGAGTAATGGAATCATTTCGGATCTAATATTTGGACTAACAACGTGTGTCTCAAGAATTTTTGGTTTATTAACTGTAGTTTTGCCATCGGCGGAAATTGTTTGGTCGACAAGTGTTGGCTGATAATAAGTTCCACCGTTCAGAACACTGCTAAAAGCAGCTCCTAGTTGCAACGCGGTTAAGGTTACGCCTTGGCCAAAGGTAGTATTGGCATAAGTTAGATCGATTGCCGGTTGACTCAAATCGGCGGGCGGTACGTAACCTGGTGCTTCATAGCCTTGTTCAATACCTGTTGGTTGACCAAGTCGAAAACGATTAACCATATAATTGTGCCAAGCCTCAATGGCTTTAGCATTTATCTGTCCACCCCCCATTTGCATTAACATCCAAGTGGCACCGGTGTTAAGTGATAATGACAGAATGCTAGCTATACTTTGGACACGTGGTCCCCCATCTTGTTCAATATCGGTGATATTAAAACCATCAACTACCCAGTGGGCTGGATCATAAAAAGTAGTATTTGGTTGAATAACTCCTTGGTCAAGTGCGGCTGAGGTAGTTAAAGTTTTCATTGATGAACCGGGCTCAATCGGATTATCTACCGCTGCATTGAGAAAAAGACTAGGATCAGTAACGCTTTCATAGTCGCTTGGATTATAAGTTGGGCAATTAGCCATGGCTTTAATCTGTCCGTTATTGGGATCCATAATTACGGCACTTAGCAAATGTGATTTGGTACTTTTCGCTTCATTCTGAAGGATAGTTTCCATTTGGGTTTGCATTCCCATATCAAGCGTTAAAACTACATTGTCACCGGGAATTGGTTGAGTCTCGATATTCCCACTACTAGCAACAAGTGGTACGCCATTGGCGTCTGTTATAGCTTTTAAAGTTCCTGGTGTCCCAGATAATTTAGTGTTAAGAGCCTGTTCAATTCCATATTCACCTTGCCCGCTATTATTAACAAAACCAAGTAATTGAGAAGCAATACTTCCTTGGGGGTATGTTCGGTAGTCTAATTCCTGGGTGCCAATACCTGGCAATTTGTAACTTAAAATTGTGTGGTCTTGGGTAGCAGTAAGTTTATACCCTAATACTACATAGCGAGTATTTTTGTTTAACATTTCTGTTTGATAAGCCACGACATTACCTCCTATAACGCTAGTGACAATTGAGGCGTCTTTAGGTACATCTTTAACCATTGTTGGATCAGCGTATAGAGTATAAAGTGGTTGGTTTAGAACAATCGGCACAATTGAATTACCCTCATGCGCTTCAATAATCCCTCTCGTGGCTGGTATTTGATACTGTTTTAGTTGGTTACTTAGAGCAGTCGTATGATAATACTGATAACGGATCACTTGGACATAAAATAAGCGTACGCCAAAGATAACCATAATTATAAAAAGGATGGCGTACCAAACTTGAGTCCGTCGAATAGCTTTAGCTACAGTAGAAAGTCGATGAGCATCCATTTTCACAACTAGTATAAACTAGTTCACCGTGCCGCTGGGGGCAACAGGAACAAGAGCTTGGGCAACCGAACTGGATTGAACACGACTAACGGCTTGGAGTTCTGCGGATGTAACTTCCAGGTTATTATTCTGTTGCTCGAGTTGTGTTTGTTGCTGCCGTAAGCCATTGATCTGGTAACCGTAAGCATTAGTTTTGGTTACCTGCGTCAAATAAAGTAATCCTAACAAACACGCTAAAATAACCAAAATACTAATATTGGTTATTGGCCCCATACGACGACTATTGCTTCTAAACGCAACGGCGTTTTGGTGTCGACTGGCAAACATATTGCGACGACCTTGAGCTAGTGAATTTGAATAAGTCATTTTTTGTGTTTCTTTTTATTTTTATTTTGGTGAGGCGATGTTATCTTGATAATAACATCGCCTACCACCTTTTGGCTATAAAGCCCTTGAGTAAGGTCACATGACTTTTACCCTGACTTTATAGGTTCGGGAGCTGCTTTTTACCTGAATAGGCACGGTAGCTTCCCTTTCTATTTTTTATTTTAACGGCGGCACGTAGTTTGGCGCTACGAGCACGCGGATTAATAGCAAGTGAATTTTTATCGCTGGTGATCGGATGTTTAGTCAGTAGTTCAAGATCGGCATCATAGGTTTGCCCACTTCGTTCCTGGAAAGCCTGTTTTACCAATCTGTCTTCCAGACTGTGAAAACTGATGATTGCAATTCGACCGCCGGGTGCAAGTAAATCTATCCATAGTGGTAAGCTGTCTTTAATTTGGTCTAATTCTTGGTTAACAGCTATTCGTAATGCTTGAAAAGTTTGGGTAGCTGGATGAATTTTTTGACGTCCGGAAAAAACCTTGGCGACAATGGTAGCTAAATGCTGCGAGGTGTGAATTGGTCTGTAACGAACGATGTTATGGGCAATTTTATGGGCTTTGGGCTCTTCGCCATATTCCGCAATTATTTTTGCCAATGTTGTTTCGCTATAAGAGTTAACAATGATATCAGCAGTTAATTGTTGCTGCTGATCCATGCGCATATCAAGTGGACCATCAACCCGAAAACTGAAGCCACGTTCCGATGAATCTAGTTGGAGAGACGATACGCCCAGATCAGCTAGTACCATATCAAATTTTTCACCGCTGGAATGTAATTCTTTAGTTATAGTGAAAAAATCACTGTGGATAATTTGAACACTACTTGGCTTAAAGAGCTGTTTAAGGTATTCAACCGCTGTTTGGTCGCGGTCTACCAGCACTGCCTTATCAGGAGACAAAGTCCTTTTTAAGACAGCTTCGGCATGGCCGCCGTAACCGGCGGTTAAGTCTAAATAACTCTCCCCTTTTTTAGGAGAAAGATAGTTTAAGGTTTCTTCAAGCAGAACCGGAATGTGTTTTATGTGTTCGTTTTTCATTTTTGTTTTTATTTTTGCAAGGTCACCTAATCAGCAGCCAACTTTTTGTTTTTATGAGTTTTTGTTTTAGTGTGATGATCGAGCGTGTTAATGGAAGTGTTATAGATAGAGATCTAGATAACTTCCGACTCTCGACTATCAAGTTTTGAGAGACTTATGTGTGAGGTGGAGTTTTGGGAGGTGTTTTAGAAAAGGTGCGAGGGTTTTTTAAATGGTTACCCTGTCCACTTGTTGACTGCCAATTAGCTAATCTCGAATCATTATTGATCCGATTGTTTTTAGCTACCAAGTTGTTAAGGTGCTTTTTAGTATTAACTGCCCCGCATCAGCCGCCAGTATTTGCCGACTCTGATAGCTACAAGATCGCGCTTTATGCCCGCATAGTCCAACAGGTGCTGTTCTAGCGTTATACGACCCTGTTTTTGGTCCAAGGCACATTCCGTTTTACCGGTTCGAAATTGGACGTTGAGATCGGCCGTCTTTTCGTCCAGGATATTACCCTGAAGTAACGGTTCGACTTCTTTGTCCCACACGTTCCGAGGATAGACGTGGAGATACTTTTTGAATCCCCGTGTTATCACTACTCCGCTCGCAAACTCGATTCGAAGCTCGGTCGGTATTGTCAACCGATGCTTGTCGTCTAGCTTACGCTGGTAATAGTCTACCTTGGCCATTGGAACAGTTAATTTACTAGTGGTTTTTGTTTTATTTGGTTAATCTTTTTTGGATTACCCACGATTACCCACTTACATGAATATACTACCCAAAGTTACCCACAGCAAGTAGATTCTTTAACATTCGGTAGTGATTATAACATTACTTATCCACAGAAAATCAACTTATAGCCACTTATCCACAATATGTGGTGCTTGTTTAAAAATAGCTACGCTATGCTATTTATGATTTATGACCATTTGGTGTTACTTGAAAGTATACGTTTTGATCGCTATTTTCTAATACTGAAGCATTAACCTTAGTTGCTGTACCAAATTGAATTTTATCTCCAACCATAACATTACCTGCATTTTCTTCATTACCTATATAATGTTCTATTTTATTGGTGGTTGCTAAAGTATCTGCATCTGTAGCATTCTTGCCTTCAGCTTTTTCAACAGCAACGCTTACACCCCATAAATTTGAACCAGCACCCATAGTTGCTATAACTTCATCTGTACCTTTCCCATATGGTGTAACCGCAACTACTGGAGCCTTGGGTGTTGTTGGTGCGGTGATGTGACCAACAACCGCAACACCGCCGACAGTGGCTGTAATAGCTGCAATAATAGCAGCACTTCTTCTAGATTTTGATTTTTCTGGGGTCCTTGAAGGATTCATGCTCTATACATTAGCATTATATACCTTTTATGTCAACTATATTTTATCTGAATCAAACTTCGACTGTTTCCCCGTTTTCAAGCACTACCACTTTAATCGATGCGTTACCACTTAAAATTGTAGCTATAAAGTGCGGATCACCCGGGAAATAATCAAAGTGAATCGGTATGACGGTTTGACAGCCTAGATCCATGACAAATTTATAAACGTCATGTGGGCTGATATCTGGCCCAGCAATTGGGACGGCTGATGCTTTAATTTTCAGATTATTAATTTCAACACCGTCGCCAGGGTGGAAAAAGGTTTTATTGACTATAAAACCGGTGTTTTGCGGTCCGGGACTGCCATCAACCATGTTGCAATGCGGGAGTTCAAACGCTTTAATGGCAAAACCTGCAACATCTAATTCATCACCGTTTTTGATAACTAGACTGACTAAGTTACCTAGCAGATTAGCGGTGCTCTGATTACCAACAACTGGGATATTCTCCCCGTTTACCAAAGATTTTATAAATTCCGGATCGGCATGATCGACATGCTCGTGGGTAATTAATATACCGTCTAATGGCAACATATCGGCAGCTTTATAGCGCTGTGACACCAACGACCCTGGATCAATAATTAGACGTTTGTTATTATGCTCAATCACTAAACAACTTTGAGGGTATTTAGTTATTTTCATCACTAAACCTCCTAAATCATCCCGTTAGTTTAATTGTACTTGGTATTATTAGCAGTAATAATCACGACAGTCGTTCAATCACTTGATCTACGGACAGTCGTTCTTGTTTAGTAGTATCTCGATCTCTTAATGTAACCGTGTTATCTGCTAAAGTTTGAAAATCAATTGTCGCGCAATAAGGTGTACCAATTTCATCTTGTCGGCGGTACCTTTTGCCGATATTGCCATTATCGTCCCACATCACAAAGCCAAATTTTTCATGAAGTTGCTGGAAAATTGACTTGGCTTTATCAGTTAATTCGGCTTTATTTTTTAGTAATGGAAAGACTGCTAATTTAACAGGGGCAAGTTCAAATGGAAATTTTAGAAAGACTCGTTTTTCACCATTAACTTCGTCTTGGTTATAAGCTTCACAAAGTACAGCTAAAATATGCCGGTCAAGACCAAAGGTTGGTTCAATAACATGCGGGATAAAGGCTTGTCCTCCATTCTTGGGGCGATACTCCATGTTGTGAGCTGATTTTTCCTGATGATTTTTAAGATCAAAATCTGTCCGATAAGCTAAGCCTGCAATCTCCTTGGTGCCAATTGGAAAATCGTACTCAAAATCCATCGTCCGTTTACTGTAATGGGCTCGATCGGCTTCGGGCAGTTCATGCTCATGAATATGTTCCGGGTTTAAATGAAGAATTTTTGTAAACCAGTCATTCATGAGGTCATGCATCAGATTGAAGTATTTTTCCCAAGTGTCAGGCTGAACAAAATATTCAAATTCCATGATTTCCATTTCCCTTACTCGGAAAATAAAATCCCGCGGGCTAATTTCGTTTCGATAACTACGGCCAATTTGTGCCAAGCCAAACGGAATATCCGGATAAAAACTATCAAGAATGTTTTTAAAGTTTACAAACATGCCTTGAGCCGTTTCGGGTCGTAAGTAAATTAGTGAGTTTTCATCTTCCAGTGAACCAATGTGTAATTTAAACATTAAGTTAAATTGACCCGGGTTAGCTAAGTCGTTTCCGTCGGGGCTTTTAATGTTTTTTTCCTTTAACAGCTTAAACATCGCATCTAAGTCCATACCGCCAATATCAATGCCGTTTTCTTCAAGCAACTGGTCAAGTCGGTAACGTTTTTTAGTGTTAGTATCCTCTACTAACGGATCATTAAAAGTCGCTACGTGACCGCTGGCCTGCCAAACTTTCGGGTTCATTAAGGTTGCGGAATCAATTCCTAAGATATCTTGGCGGTCATCAACAAAAAATTTCCACCATAGATTAGTAATGTTTCGTTTTAAAGAAACACCAAGCGGACCGTAATCCCAAGTTCCAGCTAGCCCACCATATATTTCACTGCCCTGATAAATAAATCCGCGTCTTTTGGCTAAGCTGGCGATGGCTTCTAAATCAAAATTCATGCTTAAGTCCGATTATAACCGAATATAGGTTCTGAACATAGTTTGAATCAGTGGAGTAATGTCTTTAGACAAGTCTTCAATGCCAGTAATTCTTTGTAGTGCCCGTGGCGAATTATTATTTAAGGTTAGGTGTAGGATTTTAATATGCCCGATATTAAATGGGCCGGTTTTACGGGGCGTAAATGACATGCTATTAAAACTAAACGTGTAATTAGTGTCTTTAATAAAGTTCTGTCCGGTTGAATCTTTGTCGGTGTGCGGCATTTGTCCACTTAGGCGCAGTAATTGAATGGTAAACCAATTTTGGATTAAGTTGAGGCTAATATTTTGATTATCAAGTGCTGCAAAGCTAGTTTCTAAAACATTAAAGTATTCGGCTTCTGACATTTCTTCGGTTGCTCGATTAAGTTGTTTGATAAAATCATAGCCAGCTAAAGTACGCTCTAAATCACTACTAATGAATTTATAGTAATGAATCAGTCGGGTTGATATTAGGGTACCGATTTCACCCCTACCTTTTATATAAGTAATATGACTAACCGCGAATAGTTCAATTCCACCGGCTAATTTTGATTTAATTTTTCTAACACCTTTAGCAATCAAACGAACCTTACCATTGTCTGGTGTCAAAATCGTAATAATTCTGTCGGCTTCGCCAAAATTAGTCCGACTCAAAATAATTCCTTTAGTATTAATTTGCTTCATATGCCAGCGTGAACGGATAACGAAAGATTACTGTTTACACAATCAATCAGTTGTAAGAGCGTACTTTTCGGCTTATACAGATAACTACTAATGCCTAATTTATGCCATAAAATATAATTATCTTTAAATTCATTAGGTGAAATTAAGCTCTGAATGATAACCGGGGTCTTGCGCCATTCGTTATAAGAACGAAATTCATAGAGAAATTCTAAGCCGTTATGTTGGGGTAGTTGCAATTCTAAAATTACGACTTCTGGATTAATTTTGTCGGCAATATTAATTGCAGCTTGAGCATTTTTAGCCAACCAGACTTTATGTTTATTTTTTATTAGTATTTTCCGATATACTTCTGCCAGAATTAAATTTGGTTCGATTACTAGTATGCGGGCCATAATTTTATTAATTTAAACTAATCGCATCTGATAACTGGGCTGCAAAGTGACCGCTAACCCAGCTTGTTTATTATAACGAGCCGTACGTAGTCGTACCGACATGGCTTGTAGGATATTGTGGGCAATAAATATACCAGCCGCAGAGCTGGAAGATAATTGACGGAATGGTTGTCGAGTTCGGCTATAAAGCTTACAAGCTGCTCGTAAATAAGCCGGTGCAATCGGCTCCATGTCACTATAGATGCCGACGACTATTAAACCGGCATAATTATGAAGACCGATGTTAATAACAGCTTGCGGATTGTGCTCGGCTTGCGATTCGATAATTACTCGGCCCATATTAACTAAAGCAGCATGCAATCCATTACTATGGGCCATCACTGATCGTTGGGTTTTTTTAAAACTTAATTGGATTTTGGCGTTATAGGCTTGCGCAAATTTTTCAAGATCATGAGCTGTGTTATAAAGAACTGATCCAATTGAAATCGGTTCGAGTTGAAGTATCTGTTGCTGCCCGGCAAGTTGTAACCCCAACAGATAACTGTCAATTAAATCAAGCGCAGTATTGGCACTGGTTTCTACCGTGGCTATGACAGAATCAAGTGCAGTTTGGTTAGTAAGAGTTATTAGTTCGCTGGAGCGAGCGATTTCAATCAGGGGTCGTTTTATTTCTTCGGCTACTACCTTTAAAAGGTCTAGCGACTCGCTCGTTTGCGAAGAATTCATTAAGCCCATAAACCCTCCATTAATACTATATTTTAAGTATAGCATTTGCTCAGTTTAAATTAGGGAGTATTAATAAGGTTTAATTTACTATATTTCTGGTTTAAATAAATATAATCGTAGTCCGTTAATCCGTTTAATTGGTTGACGATTGGGAAAAGCAAATGTAAAACTAACTACCTTAATTGGTTTTGTTATTTCTGACATAATTTTTTTATCTAATTTATTCATATAAGGATCAAGCAAGAAGATATAAATACCATCTGCTGAGGCAACTGAAATATTCCAGAAATTTTTCCAATGTATAGTGATTAATTTTCGATGTGGCCAAGAAAGAAACTGGCTGTATAATACTAGCAATGGATTAATTTCATAACCGATAGTTTTAATGCCTCGTTTAGCGGCCGCCCGTAAAATTCTTCCGTCGCCGCTACCTAATTCTAATAGTAAATCGCCAGGTTTAAGATCAATTAATTCAAAAATGTCTTCAATTTGATTATTTAATGTTGGTAAGAACGGTGCACCTATAAGCAACACTAAACCAAAAGCTAAGACAACAATAATTAATGTTAGTATCAGCCAAAACATAGTTTATTTTTTAACTTTATCATCTGATAGCACACGGACAGTATTTTCTGCTTGCTTTAAATAAGCTTCAAGTTCCTTAATAATAATCTGCCCTCTTTTATAAAGCGACATCGCTTCGTCCAAATTGGTCGTTGGATCTTGAAGTTTTGCTAATAGGATATCTAGTTCAGTGCTCAATTCTTGGTAGTTTGTGACTTTTTTTGACATTAATGATTCCTTTATAGTGTTATGACTTTGTTTACTGTTGCATTAAGTGATCCATCACTTAACTGGATATTAATTAAATCGTTCTTATTAAATTCACTGGCTCGACGGACAATCTGATTTTGTCGATAGATAATTGCATACCCACGTTTTAAAATTTTTTGTGGATCAAGCAGATTTATTATATCGGAACGGTTTTGGAGATAGTTGTGATACTGAGTAATATTTTGTAATATACCGGTTTGTAATGATTTTTTATAGTCTGCTAGGCTTATTTTTAACATTTGCAGGGCATGTTTTAAGTATGTGTTCATTTGTTGTGAGGTTATTTTTAACTGAGCAATAGTGGCTTTTTTATCTGGTACTAATAATTCAGCAGCATTGCTGGGCGTGCTAGCCCGTTGATCGGCAGCTAATTCAGCTAGTGAAACGTCCTGTTCATGGCCGACTGCAACCAATGTCGGAATGCGACTTCCGGCAATCGATCGAGTTACTAATTCATGGTTAAATATCTGTAGATCATCAACGCTTCCCCCGCCTCGAGTAATAACTAAAACATCTGGCGGATTAGCCATTTGATTAAATTTTGTGACGGCTTGAATTAGTTGGTCAATCGCTGGTTCTCCTTGTACTTGGACGTTGTCCAGGAGTATTTCCATACCACCCCACCTTTGGTTGATAATTTTTAAAAAGTCAGTGTAGGCAGCTGATTCAGCCGAAGTGATTAAACCGATTCGGTTGGGCGGATAAGGTAGTGGGCGTTTACGTTCTACATCGAATAATCCTTCGGCTAATAATTGAGCTTTTAGTAACTCGCTGGCTTGTTTTATGGAACCTTCTCCGAACAAGGCTATGTGCTGAACAGTTAAACTAAACCCGTATTGCGGATGCAGATGCGGAATTGCTCGGACCTTAAGCATTAATCCATCCTTAAGTGGTCCGGGCAACTGATAGACAGTCCCGAAAAAGTGAATTTTAGCCGAGTCATCTTTTAGGTCAAAATAGATCCATTTTTGTTTGCTAATTTTAAAGTCTGATAATTCACCGATAATAATCACCGATGGATAAGCAAATTCTAAAGTTTGATTTAGTAGATCAACAAATTCACTAACACTGACAATCAGTGGATCATTCATGATTATCCAGTCTCTTTAACACTTTTTGCCTGAAGCGCACGATGGTAGAAATAATATCCAGGTGGAATTTGAATAATAGTATTAAGTACGCGGTACATAACTGTGACTGGGATGCTTAAACTAATTGGGATCCCGGCGGCAGCTAAGACGGCGGTCATTAAAGCTTCAAATACACCTATTCCTCCAGGTAAGACAGAGACTAATCCCGCAAAGTTTGCTACAGCATAAGCTAAGATAATCGCTCCAATATTTACCCAGTGACCAAATGCTCCATAAACTACATAAATTGCTAGAACCTCGGTTAGGTTAGCCAATGTGGCGTATATTAAAGGCTGTTTTAGCTCTTTATAGTTCGATTTTATGATAACGTAATTATCGTGTAACTCTTGGGCGCTATGTCGCCAATGTTCGGCAGAAATGGTCTCTGGATGTTTGGGTCGGATAATGTGAATTATTTTATTAATTAATCGAGTGACAAATGCTACTGTGGCATCAATTCTTCTTTTCTCGCTCAGAATCATCATGCCGGCAAATGTCCCAACCACCATCAATGTTGATAAGGAGCTGGCCACGGCAATTGTTATGTCATTAATATGCCCACCAACGGCCATAATGAATACGCCGATAATTAACAGGATTTCAAATGATAGTAGAATCAAGACAAGTTTGAGCATCTGGACGACAGCGGCTTTTGTGCCGCTAATCTTGTCTGAACGTAATCTCATCCCAAAATACGAAACGCCTGATATGCCGGCGCTTGGGAAGACACTATTTATAAAATTTAGCTCAAGGGCAGTTTTATATAATAATTTGTATTTAACTTTATTACCAACCAACTTAAAGAGACCTTCGTACAGTTTAGTTTGAGCGTGATAATTATACATTTCAATCGGGATCATTAATAATAAAATCCAAGCGTGAACGCGCGTCAGATTTTTAAATGTAGTGATTAGCTCGTTATGGATTGAAAAAACAATAATCACTAAAACACCTACCGTCACGATGTTAAGTAGTAATTTCCAATGGCGTTTCAAGTATTGCAGAACAGTTTCGGTCATAGTATTGATAATATTTTATATTATATCGGAAAGCTTAGTAATCGAGGTATACTCCTTACATGAATCCTAATAGTTTATGCATTTTAGGTCGGCAGCCGTTAATTGGGTTTGCGGAACTCTTATCACTTTATGGTAACGATGTTCAATCGGTTGGTCAACAGGCCGCGATAATTAACCGTTCACCTGAAACAATTAACTTTGACCGGATTGGTGGCTCATTAAAGCTTTGCTTAATTCAAAACATTCTACCTTTTCATGATTGGTCTAAAATTCAAATGGCCGTTACTACCCCGCTTACAACACAAATCGCTAATTTACCGGCTGGTAAGATTACGCTTGGATTTAGTGTATATAATAGCCATCTAACAAACAATCAGATTATGAAGTTTGGATTTTCGATTAAGCAAACATTGCGCCAAACTGGACGTTCAATTCGTCTAGTACCAAACACAACTGCGCAACTTAATAGCGCACAGATCATACATAACCGCTTAACAAACCATCGTGGTATGGAAATTGTGATTTATTGTGATGGTCGGCGAACAATTTTAGCTCAAACTTTTGCCGTTCAAAACATTACTAGTTACAGCATGCGAGATTATAACCGGCCAAAGCGCGATGCCCGGATTGGTATGTTACCGCCTAAATTAGCTCAGATCATGATAAATTTAGCGGTCGGTTCATCGCCTGATCCCTTAATCATTCTTGATCCGTTTTGTGGGACCGGTGTTGTTCTACAAGAAGCCTTGCTTATGGGTTATCAGGCTTACGGATCTGATATTAGTTCTCAAATGATTAATTATACCAAGCAAAACCTAGACTGGTTAAGGCAACATTTTGATATTGCAAAATTACCTGAGCCAGTGCTTGAAGTCAAAGATGCAACTTCTGCAATTTGGCAGAGTCATTTTGATGCAATTGTGTCCGAGCTACTACTTGGTCCGCCATTAACTAAATTGCCCAAAACTGTTGAGCTGGATTTAATTCGTCAACGTTGCGATCAGGAATTAACTGATTTCCTTAAAAATATTGCTCCGCAAATGTCTACAAATACCCGGATGTGTTTAGCTGTGCCGGCTTGGCAAGTAGCTGAGGGCCAGTTTATTAGGCTGCCTTCGCTTGACCATCTACACTTATTAGGATACAATCAACCAAGTTTTGTTGAGCTCTTGAAACCGACCGGGTTGATATACGCCAGGTCTAATCAGAGAGTCGCACGAGAACTACTGATAATTACAAGGAATTAATTTTAATGGCACACGTTAAAGCTGGTGGTACCAGTAAGAATAATCATGATAGTCCCGGCCAACGCTTAGGTGTTAAGCTTTATGCTAACCAAAAAGTTAAAACCGGACAAACTATTGTTCGTCAGATTGGCCTGACAAAACGACCCGGCAGCGGCACTAGTTTAGCGCGGGATTATACAATTTATGCCAGCAAAGATGGTGTGGTTCATTATCAGAAACGCAAAGTTCGTTTATTTACCGGCAAAACTGTCTGGCGAACTGAAGTAACTGTTGAATAGATTGTTCTATTTAGTAAATCTAATTAAGTGGTAGCTAGTACATGTTTGATATTATCGACAATATCATCAAGCACTACTTCTGATTTAACTAGATAACCATCGACACCCAGGTTCTCGGCTTTTTTGCGGTCGATGTCCTGCCCTAGAGCGGTTAGCATTATTACTTTCAAGTTAGCTGTATCAGGAGTATTACGGAGAATATCTAGTACATCAAAACCGTTTATTTTAGGCATCATAACATCTAGTAATATTAAATCGGGGTGATATTCGGTGGCAACTGCTAAGGCTGCTTCTCCATTATTAACGCGCCTGACTTCAAATCCTTCAGCCTTAAATCGCATCATATAAACTTTAGCTAAATCGTCATCATCTTCCACCATTAGAATTTTCTTAAGATGAGTTGGCGGTATAAAGGTTTGTTCTATAGGATGGGGTACAGGCTGGGGGGTTGTTGGTTCCATGATGTTACACTAGCTCAGTTGGACTTGTTTTGCAATAAAATTTCGATAAAACCATTGAATAAAGGATGTGGTCGATTTGGTCTTGATGTGAACTCGGGGTGAAATTGGCTGGCCACAAAAAATGAGTGATCAATTGCTTCGATCATTTCCACTAACGTACCATCCGGCGATATCCCGACGGCTTTAATTCCCCAAGACTCGTAAAGATCCCGGTAGGCATTATTACATTCATAACGATGTCGGTGACGTTCGACAATTTGTCGACGACCATAAAGTTTAGCCGATAATGAATTTTTATCTAATACACACGGGTAATTACCCAGCCTCATAGTTCCGCCGGTATTCTCCTTACCGGCCTGGTCGGCCATCGTATGAATAACTTGATATGGCGACTGGGTATCGAGTTCGGCAGTTGTGGCCTCTGTTAAACCATTCGACCGAGCTGCTCCAATAACTGCCATTTGAAGTCCTAGGCAAAGCCCTAAATAAGGTATTTTCTTTGCCAGACAATACTGAGCGGCTTTAATTTTACCATTAAGTCCCCGAACGCCGAACCCGCCAGGAACCACAATGCCATCAACTCTTCGAATTACTCCTATATTTGTTCGACCGGTTTCCAATTCACTGGCGTCAATCCACTTAATGGTCAGTTTACAATCATTCCACCAAGCAGCCGATCGTAAAGCTTCAAAAACCGACATATAAGTATCTTGATTATCCATATATTTAGCCACTATGCCGACAGTAACCGATTGAGCGTAATCAGTTTTAGCTCTTTTAACAACGTTTCGCCAGTTTTTAAGATCTGGTTTGTGGGCTTTTAATTTGAGTTTCTGACAAATCGCCTCACCAATACCAGTATCTTCTAAGGTAAGTGGTACTTCATAAATTGTTTCAGCATTAGGCAGTAAAGCAATTGAATTTTCATCAACTCCACAAAACAAACTTAATTTATGCTTAATGTTACCGTTAGCTGGACTTTCGCTACGAGCTATGAGGATATCGGGCGTTATACCTAAGCTGCGCAATTCCCGAACTGAGTTTTGAGCCGGTTTAGTTTTTGTCTCCTGGCTAGTCCCTAAATAAGGTAAATAAACTACATGAACATAAGCACAATCATTAACCGCTACTTTCAAACCAAATTCTCGAATTGCTTCAATAAAACTAAGACCTTCAAAATCTCCCACCGTACCACCAATTTCTACAATTTGGACATCAAAATCTTCACCAGATGCCCTGATATATTCTTGAACAGCATTCGTAACATGTGGAATAATTTGCACGGTGTGGCCTTCATAGCGTCCCAACCGTTCATCGCTTATAACTTTCTGAAGGATCCTACCCGCCATTACCGAACTTTTTTGGGTTAGCTCTTCATCTAAAAAGCGTTCGTAGTGACCAAGATCCAAATCGGTTTCTGCCCCGTCTTTGGTTACAAAACATTCACCATGTTCGCGGGGATTAAGCGTACCAGCATCAACATTAAGGTATGGATCACATTTTTGAATATTTACCTTGAATCCACGAGCTTTTAAGAGATTGCCAATTGAGGCGGCGGTAATGCCCTTCCCTAATCCCGAAAGGACTCCCCCTGTTACAAATACATACTTAGTAGGTCTCTTGGCCAACTTCTATTACCTTTTATTACATTGATACTAACGCATCCCTAACAATCGATGCAAGTGTTTATTGTAATTAATAACTGCTTAATGGCTGTTTAGATATTGTATGGCAGCAGTTTTCTGTGTATCCTGACTGTTTTGAATATCCTGGGCAGTTAATTGGACAGTTTCATCGGGCGTAATGCCAATATGATTGATGTTTTGACCATTTGGCCGATACCAACTAGCAATTGTAACTTTCAATTCCGCCCCACCGGGTAAATTGTCTATCTGCTGGACTACACCCTTACCATAGCTCTTAACACCGATAACATAAGCGTCTCCATTGTCATGTAAGGCCCCGGTTGTAATCTCAGCGGCGCTGGCTGAGCCAACGTTTATTAATACTACGGTTGGGATACCATTCAATATATCATTTCCGGTAGAAGTGTAGGTTTTGTCTATTACATTTCCAGTTTTCTCTTGCATAATCGTTTTACCTTCCGGTAACCATAAACTTGACACATTTACAGCAGCAGATACAATTCCGCCTGGATTATCGCGTAAATCAAAAATAATACCTTTTACATGAGCTTGTTGAAAGACTTGAGCAGCTTTATCGGCTAAGTCAGATGTATCATTGCTAAATTGGTTAATCTGCATATAGCCGATATTGCCACTTAAAATCTGATAATTTACACTTGGGACAGTAATATTAGCTCGGGTAATTGTAAATGTTAGTTGTTGATTGCTGTTGCGGATTATTGTTAAGGTAACTTTACTACCGCTGGGGCCACGAATAGCTTCAGCGGCAGCATCAATCGTTATACCACTTGTAGATTTTCCGTTAATTGCCGCAATTATATCTTTTGGCAATAAGCCGGCTTTGGCGGCTGGTGTATCGGCTAATGGAGCAATTATTTCTATATTGTTACTGGAATCTTCACCCAATTCAGCGCCAATACCGCTAAATGTGCCTTGTAATTCATCGTTAAAAGCCTGGGCTTGGCTGGGTGTAAAATATTCCGTGTAAGGATCATTTGTAGCTTGGGTTAAACCGTTTTTTATCCCATTAAGCAATTGGGTAGTTGTTAGTTTACCATCATATTGATTTTTTATATCGTTATAAACCTGATTGACACTACTGTAATCAAGTTGATTAGGCAATTGAGGGTTTATCCCATTGCCAGAGCTAAAAGATATCCGCCCATTGCCAAATAACCAACCTAAACTAAAAATCAACGCTAAAACAATAATTAGGAGAATAAATTTAGTTACTCGGTTTGAAAATAGTTTTTTTAATCGCTTTCTGACAATATGTTTCATGCTTACTCAATATCCACCAGGTTGTTTAATTTTCCCTTTAAATGTTAACAAATTTTTAATTGTAAACCGATTTATTTATCGTTTATTCCCATCGGCGCCACTGTGTAGAAAATTCTCCAGTTAGTTGCTGGTTATATTGCGATACGTAAATCTGGCTACCACTTACCTGCTCGACATACATTGCATGGCCCCATGTGCCCGAGGTGGTAATGGCTACATCTCCAGGTTGAGGAACTAAATCAAACGGGATTCCCGCATCACGCGCGGCTGACACCCAATTTTTAGCATTCCCCCAATCTACTGGAGCTACTCGACCCGAATAAGCCACTGCCCAGGCTGCATATGACACACACTGCCGTGTACAATAGCCCCATTGATCTGGCCCGTCGCCATTAACACAGCCAGGTGTTGTGCTCATACTAAACGGCCAATTTGCATATGGATAACTGCCGCTAAGCGGATCATTGGTGATTGTCCCCGGGAAATGAATAAAATAATATCCTCCGATACTGGCTTCGTTATCTCGCTTTTGGGCGGCAATTAGGGCGTTTAATTCTTGCTGATTGGCAGCAGTTTGGACATTATATGCAGCCTGTTGGCTCTGGTCGTATCCCAGAAGCTGTTGTTGTTGATTTTGTGTGTTTCCAAGTTGGGTTTGTTGATTTTGCTGGTCTTGAAGAGAAACTTGTAGTTGTTGTTCTTGGATTTTAATTTGACTTTGCAGGGCTGTTACTTTATTGACAGTTGCCTGTAGTTCATTTTGTACAGCATTACGATAAGTTTGAGCATTTACAAAATCGCTTAGATTCTTACTAGAAGCTAATTCTTCAGTTATGGACATCTGGCCATTAACATAAATAGCTGTAATGTCTGATGCTAAAATTGATTTTTCAAGATTAAGTTCAGCTTGAGCAGCTTGCATTTGTTGTTGCAGTTGAGCTTGTTCAGCCGTTTCTGCATTGATGCTAACCTGTAGTTGTTCAATTTGGGCATTCAAAATAGCGATGGCGTTTTGATAACTGGTCGCTTCACTTTTCAGCTGTTCAATAGCATTATTTTCATTAGTAACCTGTTGCTCGCAATCAGTAATAGAATTACAGGTTGCACTAATTTTTATAGAATTTTTTAAATTAGGTAGTATGGCCCCAGCAACTATTATTAAACTAGACAGTAAGCCAATAATGCCGATGCGTGAAAATATTCTAAATTTAACTTTTTTCTGACTCATTGTATTTTTGTTTTTTACAAGTAATTTAAGCATATCATACCCCACAAGAGATTGTAAAATACCCTCACTTGATAAAAACGGTTATCAAATAATTGATAACCAAAAATAATTATTAGTTTATTGAATTTATTTTAGCTGTTAGACAAACAACAGTAATTTATCGGGAAGTTTTAAGTTTAAGATACCGCCTGGTAGCTATAACAGCCGATGCGGCTCCAATGAGTATACCAATAGCGAGTTGAATCGTCAAAAAAATCCAAAAATGAGTTTTAAAATCATGATTGGCATAACCAATATCCAGCAATCCCAAACTACTCGCTTGGAGCGCTGAAGCAGAGCCGGCAAACAACACGTCAATTAAAAATATCGATATTAAAGCTGAGATAATGCCATAGAATGCGCTTTCAACAATAAATGGTCCCTTAATATACCAACTATTAGCACCAAGTAAGCGCATGATATTAATCTCTTCGCGACGATTAAATATTGTCATTCGGATAGTATTAAAGATGATCAGCGCTGATATGCAAGCAAAAACAATTACCGCTACTACACCCGCCTCACGGATAATATCTGTGGCGTGAGCAATTTTATCAATAGCTACTTTTTCGTCACCAGAGTACGACGTGCCGGCTTGTGGATCTTGAAGTGAAATATTTTGTGGTTCATCGAGAAAATTCTTAATCGTTTGGATTTTATCGGGATTAATAGGACTTATTTCGATACTCGCTGGTAAAGGATTGGTGCCAATGATTGAGAGTGCTTGTAATAAACTTTTATTTGATGAGTTCTCTGTCCTATAATTTGCCAGGGCTTGGTTTTGAGAAATATATTCAACTTTTCGAACGTTTGGTAGATTTTTTAATTCAGACATTAGGTTATTTACTTGTTGGGTTGTTACTGAGTTATTCAAATAAACTGAGATATCTATTTTACTAGTAATCTGATTTATCGTATTGCTGAAAGTTGCATTTACGATCAATGAAAACAAAATAATAGTTAGAGTCACTGTCATAACGGCTATGGCTGCAGCAGCTAAAGATAGATTTCGAACAAAATTGATTATGCCGTTACGGATGATTCGAATAAATGTAGTTAGTTTTCGATGCATGGTTAGATCTTGTATTCAGCGTTGGCACGATCACTAATTATTTTGCCATGTTCCAAGGTGACAACTCGCCGTTTTAATTTATTAACTATAGTTACGTTGTGTGTTGTCAGCAATACGGTTGTGCCAAAACGGTTAATTTTTTCCAACACTTTGATCACATCCCAGGCGTGTTTCGGATCAAGATTGCCGGTCGGTTCATCAGCAACAAGAATTTTTGGTTGGCGGACTATTGCCCGGGCAATAGCTACTCGTTGAGTCTCGCCACCAGATAATTCTAGCGGCATTCTTCTTTCTTTACCCTTTAAATTAACAATTTCTAAGACTTTCGGGACGGTTTTTTGAATTTCTTTTTTACTGGCGCCAACTATCTCAAGAGCAAAAGCGATATTCTCAAAAACGGTGCGATTATTTAAAAGTTTAAAATCCTGAAAGACAACTCCTATTTTACGTCTTAAAAGGGGAATATCCTTATCGCTCAATTTATCAAAATCAATACCGCCGACAATTATTTTTCCACTACTAGGTTTTTCTTCTCGGGTTAATAATCGAAGCAAAGTAGTTTTACCGGCCCCACTTTGACCGACGACAATGACAAATTCTTTCGGTTTAATGTGCAGTGTAACCCTGTTTAGAACCGGCCCAGTTTTGCGATTATATATTTTTGTCACTCGATCAAGTACTATCATCATAGCTATTATAACAAAGGTATTTTAACTAATTGATTGGGGAATAAATTATAAGCTTTAAATCTTTAGAATATATTCTAAATAAGCGTTGATCAACGGGTTAATGTTGCCATCTAGTACGCTGTTAATATCGCTTGTTTCATAATTAGTTCGTAAATCTTTAACCTGTTTATAGGGGTGAAGAACATACGATCTAATTTGATTGCCCCATTCGGCGGATATTACCGGACCCTTAATTTCATCCAGTTTTTCTTTGTGTTGTTCCAGTTTTTGAAGGGCTAGTTTGGATCGTAAAATTATTAGGGCTGTTTCTTTGTTCTGGAGTTGTGAACGTTCGTTTTGGATAGAAACGGTTATGCCTGTTGGCAGGTGCGTTACGCGGACCGCTGAATCGGTTGTATTCACGCTCTGACCGCCATGGCCGCCAGATCGGTAGACATCAATTTTTAAATCTTTACTGTCAATTGCCAGTTCTTCAGGTTTATCAATCTTTGGCATGACATCCACTTTAGCAAAACTAGTTTGCCTTAAATGATCGGCGTTAAAAGGACTCAACCGAACCAGCCGATGAACGCCATGTTCACTCTTAAGCTTGCCATAAATAGACGTTCCATTAATTTCAAATGTGACAGTTTTTATACCCGCTTCATCACCAGGTGAATTATCGATCAATCTAAATGAATTGTTTTCTAATTCACACCAGCGCATGTACATTCTGAGCAACATAGCTGCCCAATCTTGAGCATCAGTTCCACCGGCACCAGCATAAATACTGACAATGGCGTCATGCTCGTCATATTTACCGCTAAATTTTAATTCATCTTTAAGTAATTCAAATTTCTGCGACACTGTTTGGAATTGTCGCTCCATATCCGGTAATAAATCTTTGTCTGATAATTGGCTCAGTTCGAGTAGTTCGCCAATTGAGGTTTGTAGTGCTTGCCACGACTCTAGCTGATTAGCTAGTTTGGCTTGTTGCTGAGCGATTGAGGCTGCTGTGGGATTTTTTATCCAAAAATCTGTCTCGGTTATTTGTTTATCCAAATCGGCTAATTGTTGTTTTAATCGATCGTAATTTATCCGCTCCAGAGCAGTGTCTAATTCTGTTTTAAGTTGGATCAGTTGTTGTCGGATATTATCCATATTTACAGTATACCGTTCTGAGCCACTATTAACTCAATCCCAAAGCGGTGTCAACTGTTCATATAATTCTCGGACAACATCTATACCGCAATTGCCCAGTACGCCAAATCCCCATATTTTTTCTGTGAACATTTTACGGGCTACATCTATAATTGCCGTTTTGGTAACTGCTCTAATACGTTTCGGCACCATATCGTAATCTTCTATCTTGTCGTCGAAAAAATACCTGCCAGCATAACTTCTCATAGTTCCAAGCACAGTTTGAGCACTTCGCTGAAAATGACCTAGGGCATAGGCTTGAGCAGCCTCAATATCTGAAACTGCCAGTTTAGCATTAAAAGTATTTTTTAATTCCGTTGTCATGATATTTACCAGGGCTGGAGCGTGTTCAGTTGTTACTTGTGTGCCAAACCACCAATTACTAGCCTCACGGAATTGGCTATAACCGGAACTCATATCATAAACTAATCCTTGTTCTCTGGCGGTACCATAGATTTTTGAATACAGCGTTTCAGTTAAGATGATATTTAACAAATCAATGGCATCGATTTCGGGATCATCTAAACGCTGACGAATAAATGTATCAACGTAAAAATACAAATTATCCACTGTTCGGTTTCGAATATAGAGTGGTTCTGTTAGAGCGTGTGGTTGCTCATCGGGCAATAAATAACGGCTATTGCCTTTTGGTAAATTAAGGTTGCCCATTAATTGTTCAATTCTTTCGACTCGTTTTGGTGTTAAGTTGCCGCCGATAATAAATCTAAGATTGGTTGTTTTATGGGTTTTCTTATAATGTGCTTGGATATCTTCAAGTGTCACATTATGAATTAATTTCAATCTTTCTTGGTCGGTCTTCCCCATTAGGCCATAGTTTATCCGCAACGATATGCCGAGATGACGGAAATGGTTATTGGAGCGACCGACTAATTCTTCGCGGACGTTACCACTTTCGGCCTTAAACTCACTCTCTAAAAACAGCGGACTGGTAATTGCCATTAATAATAAATCCAAGATGCGCGACCATTCAAAATCGGCACATTCTGATTCGTAAGTTACATCATAGATACTAGTCGAAGCGTTATTGTAGGCTCCGTTTTTCTCAAATTCAGCCTGATAATCCCGGGCCCGTGGAAAATTTTTATTAGCTCCTAGCAATAAGTGTTCCATTAAGTGGGGTGTTTCCCATTTAGCTTGAGGTACTAAATATTCGCCGGCCCGGAAATTGAACATAAAAGTCATGACGCTAGCTTCCGAAATATCAACCAGTAGCCCCCGACAGCCATTTGGCAATACAAGTTCAGATACAATATGCTTCATATAAATAAGTCCTTGCGCTATTAATGGTGCTTACGCCCTTTAGCGCGGCGTTGTCTCTCGGCTTTACGAGCTTTTTTACGTTTCTGATCAATTTTCTTTTTTTCGACACTCTCAGTTTTAACATTAGCCTGGAAATCACTGGCTTCAAATTCTTCTTGATCAGCAATGATTTGCGAAGAATTGCTAATTGACCGTCTAGCCGCTCTGGTAATTGCCGTTTCTACGGGACGTTCCAGCTGCTCAGTACTGACTGGCTCGGCGTGGAATAAAGCGGTTAGGACATCGTGTCGTAAAGTAATTTGCATCGCATCAAATAAACGTTGCGCCTGGCGGCGGTATTCAACCAAAGGATCTCGTTGGCCAACACTAATCCAGTGGATGCCTTGGCGCAAATGATCCATATTTTCAAGGTGCTGCATCCAAAGATTGTCTAATATTTGCAAATAAACATCGCGTTCGACTTTCCGCATAATTTCTGATGTAAAAGCTAATTCCCTGGCTTCATAAAGTTCTTTGGCAATCGTAGTTAAAACATTTTCAAACTTATCGGTTTCCGTATCGAAGATTCTGTCGAGTGTTTGTTCGTCAAAATGAAATAATAATCTAAGTTCATCTTCAAGATTATCGCTAGTTATCAAACTTGATGTGGCGATGGCATGGGCTTCATCGTCAATAAATGCCAAAATCCGCATTTTGATATCTATCGCCTGAAGAATTTCACGGCGCATAATATAGGTTGCCTTACGATGGCGGTTCATAACGTTGTCATATTGGACAACGTTCTTGCGTTGATCAAAATGTAATCCTTCAACTTTCTTTTGAGCTCCTTCTAGTGACTTTGATATCATCCGATTTTCAATTGGTGTATCTTCATCAACTTTTAGACGGCTCATCAATGTAGCAATTCTTTCGCCACCAAATATCCGCATAAGATCATCATCGGTACTAACATAGAATTGGGTTGCACCAGGATCGCCTTGTCGACCTGATCTTCCTCGTAACTGGTTATCAATCCGGCGGGCTTCATGTCTCTCACTGCCAAGTACGAATAAACCGCCAAGGTTTACAACACCTTCACCAAGCACGATATCGGTACCGCGTCCAGCAATATTCGTTGCTAAAGTAACTGCGCTCTTTTCACCGGCTTTTGCGATTATTTGTGCTTCCCGTTCATTGTTTTTAGCATTTAATACCTGATGTGGTATATTAGCAGCTCTTAATAAACTACTTAACAGCTCATTCTTTTCAATTGATACCGTACCGAGCAAGACTGGTTGACCTTTAGTGTGCAATAATTTGACTTCCCGAACGATGGCTCTGAACTTTCCAGCTTCGGAGCGATAAATCCTGTCCGGACGGTCATCTCGAATGAGTTTTTTGTTCGGTGGCACATCAATAACTTCAAGCTTATATATCTGGTGAAACTCTTCTGCTTCAGTTAATGCTGTACCGGTCATACCTGCTAATTTTTCGTATAACCGGAAGTAGTTTTGAAATGAAATTGTCGCTAAAGTCATTGATTCTTGTTGGACCTCAACGCCTTCTTTGGCTTCGATTGCCTGATGAAGACCTTCGTTATAACGCCGTCCTTTTAGTAAACGGCCGGTAAATTCATCGACGATAATTATCTCACCGTCTTTTGTTACGACGTAGTCCTTATCGCGCATAAATAATGATTGGGCCTTAAGGGCTTGTTCCAAATGATAAATCGTCCGAATATTTTCTGTTTCATAAAGGCTTTTAATGCTCAGTAATTTTTCTAGAGTTTCTACACCTTTATCTGTTAAGACTACTGTTTTATGCTTTTCATCAACTTCATAGTGTTCCTCCGGTTTCAAGTGACGGACTACTTTGGCAAATTGGTCATAGGTATTACCGGTTGCTACCGAAGGCGCAGAAATAATTAACGGCGTTCGGGCTTCGTCAATTAGAATTGAATCGACTTCGTCGACAATCGCATAATGTAACTCTCGCTGGCGCAATTGGTCAACTTCCCTAACCATGTTGTCCCGTAAATAATCGAACCCAAACTCATTATTGGTGCCGTAAGTAATATCGGCGGCATAGGCGTCTTGCCGTGAGGCCGGTTTGAGGTGACGAAAACGAGGATCAGAATGGTCCTCATTTTCAAATTCCGGATCATACATAAATGACTGTTCAGTAATAATCACGCCAACACTTAAGCCAAGAAAATTGTAAATTTGTCCCATCCAGCCGGCATCGCGTTGAGCTAAATATTCATTGACTGTTACAATATGAACGCCCTCTCCGGTTAAGGCATTCAAATATACCGGTAATGTTGCGACAAGTGTTTTACCTTCACCGGTTTTCATTTCAGCTACATTGCCTTCATGTAAGACTAACCCTCCCATTAACTGAACATCAAAATGGCGTTGTCCCAGGGTACGGGTAGCGGTTTCGCGAACTAGTGCAAAAGCATCAGGTAAAATTTGATCAAGTGATTCTTTTCCTAATCTTTTCTTCAGCACGGCAGTTTGTTTTTTAAGTTCAGCATCGGACATTTTAGTGTAGACGTTAGTCCGCGTGTTAATTTCTTTAACACGTTTTTTAAGCCGTTTGATAGTTTTTGCTTGGGGGTTCCCCAGCAGTTTTAAAAAAACATTCTTTGCCACAAAACTAACATCTCCTTAAACAGTCTATAATTGTTAGTACTTATTGTACCGATTTATGGTGAAAATTAGAAACTGAATTCATTTAAACCGCACTATTACTACTATTGCGTTTAAGCCTTGACATGACTCGACGGTAAAATTTAGGACTGGTATGCATATCTTTGTATTTGCGTAATTGGTTGGTCAATTTAGATTCAACGATATCAATCGCAGCATACATATTAATGGTGCTTTCGGTAATAGAGATAACCTCGTGCGGTAAATACATTACAACTTCACAAACACAAATTTTTCTTTCCTTAATTTTTTCTTCGCGTAACGTAATTTCAGCATGTAGGCTGGGTCGAATCCGGCGGGGTAGAAATCGATCACATTGTCCGATTTTCTTAGTTACATAATTTCTTAGATTATCATCAATTTCCATATGTATACTGGTGATTTCAAGTTTTGATATCATAATTTTTAGGCACCTTCCCTTCTTATGGGAATTAAATCTCCATTTTACCCTTCATAAACGGTTTTAAAACTTCCGGGATTATAATATGGCCGTCTTTGGTTTGACGATTTTCCATAATCGCCACCATAATCCGGCCAAGCGCAAAGGCGGTAGCGTCGTTGGTATGAACATACTCTATGCTACCGTCAGCCCGCCGACAGCGGGTCTTCATCCGACGGGCTTGATAATCAGTCATATAATCGGCGGTGTGGGTTTCGCGGTATTTCCCTTCACCGGGCAACCAAGTTTCTATATCCACACCCCGGGCATTTGGCTTACCAATATCAGCCGTGCATTTCATTAACACATGGTATGGCAGGTCTAATTGTGAAACTAGATATTCGTCGATAGCAATTAATAATTTGTGTTCTTCTAGTCCGGTTTCTGGTGTGCTAAAAACTTCCATTTCCAATTTATCAAATTGGTGCACGCGCATAATACCTTCGGTGTCTTTGCCGTATGAACCGGCTTCTCGACGGAAACTAGTAGCATAGCCGATATAGCGAATTGGTAAGGCATCTTCCGGTATTACTTCGTCCATATACATAGTGCAGAGACTGTGCTCGGCGCTGGCATTAAGCCACAAATCATCTTGGGTTAATTGGTAAGTCATTTCAGCGGCATTTAGCCGGGCGGAGGCCTCATAGGCGGCGGTACGGACAACAGCAGGAGGCAATACCGGTATAAATGGTTTCGGATTAAGCGAAAGATGATTGTCGGTGATTATTTTTTCAATGATCACTTGATCGCTTAAGGTGTGAACTACAAATTGCATGATTGCCAGTTGGAGTTCAACTAACGGTCCCTTTAAATAAGCAAAACGGCTGCCGGCGACCTTAGCCGCTCGTTCTTTATCAATCAAGTCTTTAGCTTGGGCTAGTTCCCAATGATTTTTTGGTTTGAAATCATAATTTATTGGCTCGCCAACAATTTTAACAACTTTATTGTCAAGCTCAGTTTTGCCAACCGGTACATCTTCCAATGGCATATTAGGTACTTGATACAATAACGTTTGATATTCTTCACTAACTACCTCGACTTTCTTTTCTAGATCATTTAATTTCTGCTTAAGTTCTCGGCCAGCAACAATTTGTGCGTCGGTTGGGCGACGGCTGACTGCATCGGTCGTTGCATTGCGCTGCCGACGCAAAATTTCAATCTCCGTTAAAAGTTGACGCCGCTGTTGGTCAAGCGACAATAGTTTATCAATATCAATGTCGTACCCTTTTTGAAGGGCTTTTTCTTTAACCATTTTAGGGTTGTCGCGGATTATTTGGATGTCTAACATGCGTTATTAATAGTTAATCATATTTATTGTATATTGTGACCCAGGGCTTGGAGTGTTAATTTTGTTCTTGACTGAACATATTGGCAATACTCACAATCAACCGCTGGTGCTGGCAGAGAGGCCTGCTCAAGGCATTTTTTAATTCTAACGAGAGCTTTATCAACCCAGCTGTCATCTCCAACGTATGGTATGATCTTGGTGACAAATTCCACTTTATTGAAAAATCCATCAAGGTCTAACCTACCATTAGTATATACAAAATAACTTGTCTTCCCAACCCTCAAACCATTATGCCGCAGTAGCCACTGGTAAATTTCAACTTGACGCTTATAAGTAATTTGCCATGGCGCATCAAGTGAAATCGGACTTCGTTTAGCGGTCGCTTTATAGTCAACCACTAGTACTTCGCCGGCTGGATTAACCCACAGGTCATCAATTGCGCCAAATACTAACAAATTGGTCGGTTGATGCAGATATTGAACTCCAATCATATTTTGCCGCCATTTATTAAGGTCGTCGTGCTGAAATGGAATTGCTTCGACACCAAATTCAATCATTAAAGGATGAGCTTCTTTTTTTCGACGGTAATCATCAAATTCCTTCTTAAATAACTCGTCAACTGCTTTGTTGATCTGAAATGGCGGAGTTGATGGCCGTGAAATTTTTAATCTTTGGTCTAGCCAGAAACAGCGCGGACAATTCATAAAATCTTCAATTTTACTTCGGCTAATTTTATAGGGCTGGGTTTGTCCTGGCTGGTATGGTTTGCTCCGACTATGATAATAATCTGCCATATCAGTATATTGTATCAGCCCAAACTAGGTTTAAGCACAAAGTTGGCTTTTTTACCTATCGTTTTAGTTTATTACTTTAAGATTCTTTTTTAATAATTTTAACGATATCTTCTGGTTGTAAGGCTAAACCATACGGATGTAGACTGCGCAGTCGTTGAGTGTCAGAAAAACCCCAGGTCACAGCTATACAACGGATATTTACACGTAATGAAGCTTCAACATCCCGCTCTTCGTCGCCAATGTAATAAGTTCTTTTCCGGCTTAATCGGTTGATTAATATTATTCGCCGAAGTGCTCTTGCCTTACTAAAAATACCGATGCCGCCATAAATTTTAACAAAATAAGCCTCCAGATTTTTTTGACGTAAGATGGCGGTAATTGTGGCGGCACTATTTGAACTCATTATTAACAATTTGTGACCTTCATTCTTTAATTGTTTAATAACATCTGGCATCCCATTGAAAATAGTTATTTCGCTGACTCGGGCCGCCATTAGTTTCCGGCCACGGAACATTAGAAATGGTATTTGCCACCAGTGGACATGCAGTTTATTAGCAACTTGTTTTAATGGCAGTTGTCTAATTTGAGCTATTTCATCGGGTTTTAATTCCCGATGCCTGGTAACTTTGTAGAAAATATCACCTACTACTTCTAAGCTATCAGCGATAGTCCCATCGAAATCAAAAATAATATTAGCCATTAGGAATGTAATACTCCAGCAAATACTTGCCAAATTAAGGCTGTTTTTAAAACAGTTTCTAATAACATAAAAACCTGTTCGCTATAAATATATTTGGCCACAAAGTAAACTTTTTAACTCTAAGGAATTGATTTATATAGCTAGCCAGATATATTAGGATGACTGTTCCATAGAGAAAGTAATAATATGTTCCGATGCCTTTTATGCCATAAATATCTGCCGATATGATATAGCAAAGAATTATAAGTATGGGTATTGTTAATGTAATTAGACTTAATATAAACCATCCTGATATGGTATTTGGCGTTTGATCACTATGTTTTTCTTCGATCAATAAAATGCTGTTGGCGATAATTGGTAAAACTAAAATTACACCAAGCGTGCTTAAATCATATATTCCACCTAACATCCCGACTATTACTAACATCAGGCCATTGCTGATACCGGTTTGTACCCAGCGTACTGGATTGATTCGGTGTTTTAAATTTTTTCCATAATGACTACGGTATTTGGTTGCTAGCCAAGTATAAATAAGTATTGAAAAAATTAGTAAAATTATAATCAGCAATTTTATGTTAACGTCAAATAAGTGACTGGTTGCTGGACTTAATATATTACTACCATAAGCTTTAACTAGTAATTGATCAGTAGTGATATAACTTGTTGAATTAGGTAGAGTATAATTTTTGGCAATAAAAATTATTAATATAAATTGAATTAAATAATAGCTAGTAAGAGCATAATTTAGTTTATAAATGTCTGATATTTTATATGTATAACTAAAAAATTTTTTCATATTTTAATTTAATTATTTTGATTTATTTACCTCGTTATCTAACGCTGAATTAACAGATTTTTGTTTAAATAGATCGGCATATATTGACCGTGTCACCGAATCAAATTCAGTTCTCAGGTGTGGGAAAGGTACGCCTTCACGCGCACTAACACCTTCGAATGCCCAAAATACCCGCTCCGAATAACCCCAGCCGCAAGCTGGCGGCATGCCGTACTCCAGCATTTCGACATAGTCAATATCCAGCATCATAGCTTCTTTGTCGCCGGCGTCACGTAACTGTTGCTGCTCAATAAAACGATTTAACTGATCAATCGGATCGTTAAGTTCACTAAAACCGTTACCTAATTCAGAGCCAGCAATAATTGCTTGAAAACGTTGGACTGCTAATGGTTGGTCAGGGTTTATTTTGGCTAGCGGGCTGATAAATAATGGTACGTTAACCAGCCATGATGGTCCTGATATATCTTTTCGGATATTTTTCCACAATTTATCTATGCTTCGAACCATACTTTTGGATTGCTGAACCTCTAGCTTATGTTCGGCCAAGGCTTTTTTAACTTCATCAATATTGCAGTTATAAACGTCTAAACCATAGTGTTCTCTAATAAGGGCCGCATAATCTACTTCCGACCATTCTTGAGCTAAATCAATTTTAAAACCGTTCAGTTCAAATTGCAGTTTGCCAAAGGTTTTTTGGATTACGTTTCGGTACATATCTGTCATAAAGGTCATCCCATCCCGCCAATCGGCGTAGGCCCAATACCATTCCATGGCGATATGTTCTGGTAAATGCTCTTCCGAGTAATTTTCATTTCTAAACCGTGGGCCAATATCGAAAACTTTCTCATACCCGCCAGCAATTAAACGTTTAAGCGGCAATTCATGACTTATCCGTAAATAAAAATCTTGGTCAAGGGCGTCCATGTGTGTAACAAATGGGGTAGCATCAGCGCCGCCGGTAGTGTGTTCCAGTACTGGAATATTAATTTCTATAAATTCTTTATCTATAAGATACTGTCGAGTGGCTTGCCAAAACCGACTTCGCCGTATAAATCGATCATGGATATCTTTATTAATATTTAGGTCAATGTAACGACGTCTTAATCTTTCTTCTTTATTAGTAAAACCATCCCAACTTGTCGGCATTGGCCGTAAACTTTTAGTCAGTAAGCGTAGTTGTTCAACTTCAACTGAAATTTCTCCAGTTTGAGTTTTAATAACATTTCCCTTAGCGCCAATAAAGTCACCGGCATCAAGTAAATTTATTTCATCATAGCCGATTTGACTATCATTATGATCCGGAGTTGACATTTTATCTTTACGCAAAAAAAGTTGTAAATGGTTAGTTTCATCTTTAATTACAATAAATGATATTTGACCAAGTTTCCGGATATTAATTATCCGACCAACGACATTAACTGACTGGTTTTGTAAGTTATCAAATTGGTTGATAATTTCCGCGAGTTGGTGACTTCTTTGGGTGTGTGCTGGATAAGCGTTAACACCCATATCTTTTAGAGTTTTAAGTTTGCGCAGTCTCTCATCGCGCAATTCTTTAAGTGTTGCCATACTTATGAAAAGTATATCGGTGATTATGCTAAATTACCAGTCATTGTATTGGTCCATAACATATTGGACTCCGTTACAGTCAATTGTAATTGTTCTAGTAAGTATTGCATAGGGCTTTTAAGCTTTAAGGTCCAGTGCGGTCTTACGGTGTTGTACCAGATCAGCCAGTC
>Ga0326727_10001150_pt1 | contig 101754 bp, 78 predicted proteins | sample MB2enrmetagenome_FD_207643 | JGI IMG/M metagenome (GOLD analysis project Ga0326727, IMG submission 207643) | Lab enriched peat soil microbial communities from McLean, Ithaca, NY, United States - MB29MY | ecosystem: Environmental > Terrestrial > Soil > Wetlands > Peat | place: USA: New York... | reverse complement strand
AACATTTTACTGAATGATATCAGCTTGTTGGGCTCGAATTATACCACATTGCGGCCAAAAAACCAAAGCAAAAAATTAGAGATTTTATATAAAATTCAACGCGTTAGACTTTCCGGATGGAAACTAGTTAGCTGTACAAATCCAAAGCTGATACGAAAGGAGAGCATAGATGAATAAAGATAGCAAGTGTCCGGTAACGGGCAGAGTTGGCAAACCTACTGCCAGCAGTGGCACGTCGAACAAGCACTGGTGGCCGAACCAGTTGAACCTGAAGATACTTCATCAGAATTCTCCCATGGGCAACCCGATGGGCGAGGAGTTCAGCTACGCTGAGGAATTCAAGAAACTCGACCTGGAGGCTCTGAAGAAGGACCTCTATGCGCTGATGACCGACTCGCAGGACTGGTGGCCGGCTGACTACGGTCACTACGGGGGGCTCTTCATCAGAATGGCGTGGCACAGCGCAGGCACCTACCGCACCGGCGACGGCCGCGGGGGCGCGGGGGCCGGCACCCAGCGCTTTGCGCCCCTCAACAGCTGGCCGGACAACGTCAACCTCGACAAGGCGCGCCGCTTGCTTTGGCCGATCAAGCAGAAATACGGCAAGAAAATCTCCTGGGCCGACCTGATGATCCTCGCAGGCAACTGCGCTCTGGAGTCGATGGGCTTTAAGACGTTCGGCTTCGGCGGCGGGCGCGAAGACGTCTGGGAGCCCGAAGAAGACATTTACTGGGGGGCTGAGGACACGTGGCTTGGAGACAAGCGCTACACCGGTGACCGGAAACTCGAGAATCCTCTCGCCGCCGTGCAGATGGGCCTGATCTACGTGAACCCGGAAGGCCCGAACGGCAACCCGGATCCGGTCGCCTCCGGCCGTGACGTTCGAGAGACCTTCGCACGCATGGCCATGAACGACGAAGAGACCGTCGCGCTCGTCGCCGGCGGGCACACCTTTGGCAAATGCCATGGTGCCGGCAATGCCGCCCTTGTCGGTCCGGAACCTGAGGCCGCCGGCATCGAGGAGCAGGGACTCGGCTGGAAGAGCAGCTTCGGCAGCGGCAAAGGCGGCGATACGATCGGCAGCGGCATCGAGGGCGCCTGGAAACCGAACCCGACCAAATGGGACATGGGCTATCTGAAAGTGCTGTTCAAATACGAGTGGGAACTGACGAAGAGCCCGGCCGGCGCGCATCAGTGGCGGGCCAAGGACGTGGCCGAAGAGGACATGGTGGTTGACGCGCACGATCCGTCGAAGAAGCACCGGCCGATGATGACCACGGCGGACCTCTCTCTTCGCTTCGACCCGATCTACGAGCCGATCGCACGGCGCTACCAGCAGAACCCCGAGAAATTCGCGGACGCCTTCGCTAGGGCGTGGTTCAAGCTGACCCACCGCGACATGGGACCTCGCTCGCGCTATCTCGGCGCGGAAGTGCCTGAAGAAGAGCTCCTGTGGCAAGACCCCGTCCCCGCGGTCACTCATAAATTGATTGACGAGCAGGACATCGCCGCCCTCAAGGGCAAAATCCTCACATCGGGGCTGTCTATCTCCCAACTGGTCTCGACGGCTTGGGCATCGGCGTCCACGTTCCGCGGCTCCGACAAGCGTGGCGGGGCAAACGGGGCGCGCATCCGTCTCGCGCCGCAGCAGGATTGGGAAGTCAACCAGCCAGCCCAACTGAAGTCCGTGCTGCAGGCCCTTGAAGGAATCCAAAAGGAGTTCAACCGCGCGCAGTCAGGCGGGAAGATGGTTTCGCTCGCTGACTTGATTGTTCTGGGCGGATGCGCAGGTGTCGAGCAAGCTGCGAAGAATGCCGGCCACGATGTGACCGTTCCCTTCACGCCGGGACGCACGGATGCGTCTCAGGAGCAAACCGACGTGGAGGCGTTCGCCGTACTCGAGCCGGTTGCAGACGGGTTCCGTAACTACCTCAAAACCAAATATACCGTATCGGCAGAGGAGCTGCTGGTTGATCGGGCGCAACTGCTGACGCTGACCGCCCCTGAGATGACAGTTCTTTTTGGCGGTATGCGCGTCTTGAATGCTAACTACGGACAGTCCCAACACGGTGTCTTCACCAAGCGGCCAGAAACGCTCACCAATGACTTCTTCGTGAATCTGCTCGACATGCGCACCGCGTGGAAGGCGGCTTCGGAAGCCGACGACGTGTTTGAGGGCCGTGATCGCGCAACGGGCAAACTCATGTGGACCGGCACCCGTGTCGACCTCATCTTCGGTTCGAACTCCCAACTCCGGGCCTTGGCGGAAGTCTACGGATGTGAGGACTCCCAGGAGAAATTCCTGCACGACTTTGTAGAGGTGTGGAAAAAAGTAATGAACCTTGACCGTTTCGACCTCGCCTGATCGTAGCATAAACGTCTTCGAGGGCTTCTAACAGGGCGGCAAAAACCGGTCAGCTAACAACCGGATCAGCGGCGGCGTACCGCCGCCGCTGATCCGGAACGTTGGAATAATGCTGAACTTCAGAAAACCGAAAAGTCATATATACAATCTGGTTGACAGGCCCGTTCACGAGGGTGGTCTTTCCCACTCCCGGGCCTCCGGTGATGACGACAACCTTGCTTTCGGGGGCCAGCCTGACGGCCTCCCGCTGGGATTCCGATAAGGTCAGGCCGGTTTTCTCCTCCACCCAGGGGATCGCCCTGTCGGCGTCGATCCCGCCCCCACGGCGGAGCCCCCTTGAGGAGACGGAGAATGCCGGTAGCGGTACCGGACTCCGCCCTGTGGAGCGTTGTCAGGAAGAGGGATGGTTTCCCTCCGATCTCCTCACTGACCAGGTTCTCCTCGGCGATCTCAGCTTTAATGGCCTCCTCAAGTATGGTGTCGGATATCTCCAGGAGCTTTGATGCCTCTTTTAGCAGGGTATCCCACTGCGCCGCGAAATGCCCCTCCTCGGCTATCTCCTGCAGTATGTGCCTCACACCGGCCTGTGCCCGGATTAGAGAGTCCGGAGCTATGCCCAGCTTCATCGCATGGGCGTCCGCGGTCCTGAAGCCGATTCCGTGAATATCCAATGCCAGGCAGTAGGGATTCTCAGTGACCTTGATGATGGACTCTTCGCCGTAGGTCTTGTATATCCTTACCGCCCGCCCTGTTCCGATTCTGTGGGACTGGAGAAAGACCATGATCTCCCGGATGAACTTCTGCTCGGCCTAGGCGGTGGTGACCTTCTCCATCCTTTTCCTGCCGATGCCCGGGAGATTCAGGAGCCTTTCTGGCTCGGATTCGGTGACGGTGAAAACATTCTCCCTGAATGCCTTGACAAGCACCTTGGCGAAATGGGGGCCGATCCCCTTGACCATGCCGGAACCAAGATATTTCTCGATCCCTTCGAGGGTGCTGGGGGGGACCGTCTTGAGCTGGTTCGCCTTGAACTGGAGTCCGTGAATGCGGTCGTTCTGCCATGTCCCGATGCATTCGATGTATTCGCCGGGGGTGATGGATGCTGCGGAGCCGATGACGGTGACCAGGTCCCGCCTTCCCTTGACCTTGGTGCGGAGTACACAGAAACCGGATTCCTCGCTGTGGAAGGTGACCCGTTCAAGAGAGCCGGATAGGCGTTCCACGAGGGTCTCCGTATTTTGCGGCTGTTTCATTTGGTGGAGAATTGTCTCATAGATGCCCCGATCCCTGGGAGTCTCACCGTCTTCCCGACGGGATCATTGGTGGGCTGATTGATAAATAGGCCCGTTTGGCCCCTTTATGGCCCCTTTCATTCTCTTTGTTAAGAGGTTCCGATCAACTTTTGAGGGCTATAGCTGTTCTTTTTTTAACCTGAGAAGGGATTGACAATGTTCCGTAGACATTCTGCCCACTCAGAAAGCCGGTGCTTTTTCTCCCGGTCGCCATCATATCTGTCGAACACACAATTGAATCCATAGATTGCATGCCCGAGGATCAAATCCATGGTGGCCCTTAATGCTCCGAGCCGCCTGACGCCGCTGGCGCAGTCACGGCACGTATCTTGGTAGGACAGCAGGAAATTCTTAGTAGAGAGCTTCCGGTTCCCTTTGCCTTGTGTCTGACGTGATTGGCCACAGAATTTTCGGTTATGGGGAGTTGTTGTGAAAAGGGAAATAACTGTTAATATCTACGGTATAATTTACGGTATCCACTATTTTTTCAACAAAGGATTATTCGGTATTACGAATAGATATATAATTAAGTGCAAAGGACTGCACCAAAAGCCTTGAAAATTCAAGGCTTTTTCTTTTTATACTGTCTAATAGAATCTTTTTGGTATACTGAAATCCAAGAGTTTTGGGTATAGGGTTTGGGGTATCCTACTTATACTGAAAACACATATACCCAAAAGTAGGGAAAGCCCATGCCAAAGAAGATCACGCCTCTTTCTAACGTTCAGGTAAAGAATGCGATCCCGCAGGCGAAGGACATAACCATGTTTGATGGTGGGGGCATGTATTTGTCAATCGGTAAGCGGAAATCAGATTCAGTCAATAAGCCGCTTCCTGTCTCAAAATTATGGCGGTTTAAATACCGCTTCGCAGGGAAAGAAAAGCTCCTATCATTTGGCACCTATCCTGAAATCTCACTTGCAGACGCACGACAACGACGTGAAGATGCCCGCAATGGCGTTGACCCTTCCGATATAAAAAAGGCTCAGAAAAACGCTGAAACTTGCAAGAATGAAAATTCTTTTGAGGTTGTAGCCATATCATGGCATTCCAAAAATGTTGAGCGGTGGGCTGAGAGTCACGCCATGACAATCTTGGAAATATTGCAAAAGAATATCTTCCCCTGGTTGGGGGCAAAATCTGTCAGTGAAATCAAGCTTTCCGATATAAAGCCTGTCCTCCACCGGATAGAAGAACGCACTCCCGAATCGGCACGGCAGATGCTGGTTGTTCTCAACATGATTTTCCGTTATTGTGTCGCGTCAGAATTTATCGAGCGTAACCCCCTTGAAGGTCTGAAACCGAAAGATATTCTGACAAGAGAGCCAACGGAAAAACACTACCCGGCGCTTACCCAACCGCAAAAACTCGCCCCCCTACTCCGCGTAATTGATGACTTTAAAGGCTCCTTCATAGTTAAATGTGCTCTTCAACTTGCCCCCTTGGTCTTTGTACGTCCCGGAGAACTTCGCCACGCCGAATGGAAAGAGATCGGCTTTGACGCGGCGGAATGGAATATACCCGTTGAGAAAATGAAACTCTCCACCAGGGAGAAGAACAAGCGCAAGGGGGACTTTCATTGTGCACCCTCGAGCCGGCAAGCAATTGAGATATTTAAGACAGTACAGCCGTTGACCGGGCGAAGCCCCTATGTTTTCCCTGGAGCGCGCTCTTATATTCGGCCGATGAGTAAAGCGGCGCTTACGGCTGCAATTCACCGGATGGGATACCAAGGTGAAATGACATGGCATGGATTCAGAGCAGTGGCGCGAACACCGCTTGATGTAAATATTACAGTTCCGTCCTTATTACATAGAACACCAGCTTGCACACGCTGTCCGGGATGCTTTGGGCAGGGCCTATAACAGAACTTCGCATATGGCCGAACGTTGGGAAATGATGCAGCTATGGGCTGACTTCCTCGACGGGTTGAAGACCGGCGCCAAGGTGTTACCGTGTTCAAAATGGGAGGTGGCCAGGCAGTAGGGGATTAATGGCCACGCATCAAAATCCTGTCACAGGGCAAATGCAGAGACCGGAAACGGCAAAAGGGGGAGCAGCCATGTCAAAAGAGATCATCAATTTAGGAGAGGTGGAAAATGCTATAGGTGTGGCTCTTCAGGTTTTAAAAGTAGCGGAAGAAGTGGAATTCGGTTTGATGTTCCTTTATATGACACTCAGGGACCATGCGCATGAGTACAGTAAAGAGCAGGTTGCCGAATTTGTCAACGAGGGGCTTGCCTCACTTCTCGAGGGGCAATACTCTCTTCTTGCCCAAGCGCGGCTTGGTGCCTCTAAAGACATTGCGGTTTTGGAAAAGTTTGTGGAAAAAGAAAAGGAAAAGGTCCTTGCCGAGGCATAAACTTAAAAAACGAAGAATTCGCCATGGCAAAATTAGGAGAGGTAGCTGTTGAAAGTGTGGATGAATGCGACGGCATGACAGGAGATGAAAAAGAAAAATCTTTCAGTCAATTTGTTTCCTGCCTTGACTCTGACGGTATGAGCCTTGCTTTCAATAGCCCAACAGCCAATGCACTGGAGCCGCTGACGTGACCCGGTGTTCTTTGACGTTCGCCTTTTCAGAAAGGAAATCCATGGAAAGAAAGATTGTAGGCATTGTGTTGTTTAACGATATCGAAGTCCTTGATTTTTGTGGTCCCTTTGAAGTCTTCTCCGTTACCCGCATCAATGAGGAGAAACGACGTGAGGAGCCATCACCATTTGAAGTGTTTTTAGTAGCAGAAAAAAGTGAACCTATTGTAACCACAGGGAACATGAAAGTAATTCCAGACTTCACTTTCGATAGTTGCCCTAAGTTAGATATTCTCTGCGTTCCTGGAGGGTGGGGTACTCGCAATGAACTCAAGAACCCTTCAATGCTAAATTGGTTACGCACTCGTGCATCCGAAGTCGAAGTTCTTTCGTCAGTTTGTACTGGATCAATGCTTCTAGGTTTTGCTGGCTTGCTCAACGGGCATCATGTAACAACCCACTGGCGTTCGCTCGACTGGATGCGCGAATCCTTTCCATCCGTATCGGTTGAGTACGATAAACATGTAGTTGAAGATGGCGCTGTGTTTACCTCGGCAGGTATTTCCGCTGGCATTGATATGGCTCTGAAAGTGGTAGCACGTTATTGCGGGGAGTCAATTGCCCGAGCGACAGCCAAGCATATGGAGTATCCATACCCTGACAATAATGCACGTAGGATTTAGTTCGGAGCCGAACAACGGGCTGCTGCGGAGGAACCCGCAGACATAATAGAAAGGAAGAAATAATGAGACAATCAAATACATTGATAGCTGTTGTGCTTACATTGTGCCTTTTAGCTCCTGATGCATATGCTGATCTAAGCAGCTCGACCTATGCTAAGGCCAAGGAAGAATATGTAAAGGGTGATTGTTACGAAGCACTACCTCTATTAAAAAAATATAAAAGTGAAGACGATGAGTTTCTTAATAAAAATCCAACCGTTTTGTCCGCAATAAAAGACGCCATAGATTACTGTGAGCAACGGTTGTTCCCTGGCATATCTGGAACCACTTTTTCCTTTGCGTCGCCCCGGCAAACCGACTTGCCGGTGAATTTGGCTCATGCGTTTGATACCGAAGCGAGGCTCCGGAATTTGATTGCCGAGTTAAAGAGTGGTAAACCGAACTACGACCAAATGGAACCAATGTTGCGTATCACAATCCGGCGGCAAATGGCAGTATTAGTCCCTCGATTGCAAGCTTTGGGCTCTCTGTTATCCATTTCATACGAAGGGCAACAGCAAGGTGCGGATGTGTATGAAGTAAAGTTCACAAATGGAACGACCGCATGGATGATCGGGATAGCGCCCAATGGCAATATCTCCGCATTGATTTTTCAGTAAGGGGACTATACACCTTAGGTGCATGAGATTAGTAATAGTGCATCTCTTCTCTTGTGAAAGTTGCACGCAATTCTCGGTCGTCATGTTTTTAATGAAGAACTGGTTGCAGTAGCCTTTCTTGAAATCACGAGAATTAGATTTTGGGGGTAATAGGCGCGGATGGGGGAATTCGGGGGGCTTCAAAATACATTTCATCCGTTAATATCACCTGATACCACAAAACTCCAATATTTAAACTAATTTAATATGTACGTCGCCCGAGTCACCATTATCTTAAACTCCATGTAAATAGTGAATAAGGTTTTTATTCAAACGTTTGTTTGATACAATCGTTTGGGATGTTGGCAATCACCAAAAGCCCGCCATCATGATCAGAAATGGCGGGGTAAAATAATCACCAGCATTGAATAGCAACCACACAAGAAGGAGATATTAAGATGGACAGTAAACGATTCATTCATATGCGTGATCTGGTCGGTTATGATAATCAACGCATTTCAAAGATGTTCAACATTGATGTCGCGGAAATAGAAGCCTTTTGCGTCGGAACAAAACCGGTGCCCGACAAATTGATGAATGATCTTGAGTTGTTTGCTGACTGGTCGTGTGAGGTTTCGCATACGTATACAAAAAGAGATCTGGCGAAAAAACACCTGAGTCAGCCTGATTAAGTGAAAGGCGCAGAGCTACCTTCTTAGTGGTTGGGACCTGAATCACGACTTGCTGCTTAACCCTGAACCCTCTTCAAGTACCCTTCTTCGTTTATTGGCAATACAAAGTCAAGGGACCTAGTTGATTTGTAGACTAACTCTCAAATCTCGGCCATTAAATCAACAAATCAACTACATCCCTTAAAGGCCATTGTCGGGAGATGATTCGCGCCAGCATGGGATAGAAGAGATGTCATAAGATAGTTGCCAATGAAGTTATCTTTCTCAATAATAACCCGAATATTGAATACAAGAAGAGATGATTCCGAAAGAAATCAGAAAGTTGGGGGAAACATGACCAAAGCAAAAATCGTAGAAAAAGTTTATAAAAATGTTGCATTATCAATGAATGAATCCGAGGATATTGTTGAGCAGGTTATCGAGGTCAATAAGACAGTTTTGGAAGGCGTCGAGAACCCAGCTATTTGCAATAATCCCCTGTTCTAAATTACCCACTGCTGGATTTTTCACGATCTGCAGTCCCACTCGCCTGTTCCGCTCGAGCAGATGAGCGGCATAGGCGCCATCTAGGTAGATATTCAGATTCGCCATCAAGGGTGGAAACCGCGAAGCAGATACCCTCCTGGAAGTCTCAGCCAGGGTGATGGCAAAGGTTCCGGGTGATATGGTAAATATAAGTGAATTTTCGAAAGTATCTTGGTAGCCAAGCAAGTCATGTGAGGCTGACATGCTTGAACCAAATCTTCTCTCATGCTCTTGAGGAGGCTATTTCAATGACCGCTCATTACATATTAAAACGGTTGCTCGCTTTCGGCGTGCTCACTGCGCTCCTTGTGCCTGTTGGTGCTGGTGCCGAATTCTACAGTTACGAGGACAGAAGTGGTACGATCCATTTTGTCGACGATCCGAGCAAGATACCAAAGGAGTATCGACAGAAGAAGCAGGTGCGAAAGGACGAGTACGACGACCTGCCGGCAGAGGAGCGGGCGCTTATGTTGGAAAACGAGCGGCAGAAGCGTGAAAAGGCACAGCGCAGAGAAGCTGAGCAGCAGGAACAGTTACGTTTGGCTCTATCTAAAAAGGAAAGAGTGTCGGCTCTGGAACGGCTGCGTAAGGCTCTGATTACGCCAGTGATCATCTCAGGCCGGCAGATCTTTGTCCCCGTGAAGCTAGTGAACGGTTCAGCCGAGACCGAGGCACGACTCTTACTCGACACTGGCGCCAGCTCGACAGTCATCACCACGGAAGTGGCGGCACGCCTCAATATCGAGCAGTCCGACGATGTCAAGGTTGGCGTGGTGGGAGGAAAGGTGCTAAAGGCGAGGAAGACAGTCTTAAGCCATATGCAGGTGGGACCGGTGCAGAGAGCAAATCAAGAGGTTGTCATCATCGGCCAGAGGGGAGGCGGATTTGGAGACGGGCTGCTGGGGATGAGTTTTCTCGCCGGTCTCAAGTACACGATTGATTACAAGAAGCAGACCATCAACTGGATGCCATAGCCGGTAGTCCATGCCACAATCAATCACAGGAATTGAAATGTGATCATGACACAAACTTCATCTGCAAAGCCCAGCACCATCCTCCCCAACCTCCGTAAGATGGTTTACGGTTGAACTTATGGATCAAAGCTATATTTTAAATTGGGAGTCTGTTGACCTTACTTCTATGCCTTTTGTTGGGACAGAATCGGTATGATGGTAAAATGACCCAACAAACTGTAACGTTCCTATCCGCTACGCTTTCACCTAGCTTTCACCATTTAGGGTAGATTTTGATTGATTTAGGTAGACTTAAATGGACTTTGACCCATGGAATGGCTTGGATAGCTAATTGATATTATTGAGGTTCATTGAATGTGGATGATTTATCAGGCAGTTTTCGAATCCCGTTCCCACTTGATAAAAATCAAACTGTTCAGGAATTCGGGATTATGTTGCTAACAACATAACCCCAAACAGGTTACACAAATATGTGTCAAATAAATCTGATTTCTCCATTTACGTTCTCCGAAGATAATCGAAAAGATCACGCCTGGATCGCGTACATGGAATCTAAACTCTCAGCTGTTCATAACATCGGACGTTTCGAGCGCTCTTGCTTCCCAATTATTTTTTGCAGGTCTTAAGGAACCCTTATGCGGAAGAAGCCTCCTGCTGTCGAAGTTATAGGTGGATAAAAAAACCCCTTTCCGATGTGCGAAGAATCGAAAAGAGGTCTTTGCTAAGGCCGCTGACAAGTTGATATCATTAGCCATTTACTAAGGCGCAGTCCATTAAACAAAATATACAACATATTGATCTTATGAATGTTTAACAAAGCATATTTTCAAACATACCCCCCCAAATTCCTCCCAAAAGTTTAAGGCTATCACTTATTTTTGACTGAAAATTGCTTCTTCATTTCCAGTTTTCTGATAGCTATTCTTGAACAAATCAGCTGCGCCGGACAAGGAAAGCCATAATTAGGCGATGGCGTTCGAATTTTCAGTCCCAAGCGACCATTATTGAGTGTATCTTTAACCCCTTGAAATTTGGTTTGGTTTCCCATAACCATTGAAAACTGCAAGAAAATTGATTTCTATCTTTTCCTGTCTATACCGGCTATTCCCTTCTATTGCTCGTGATTTTATCACATTTTTATCACACCTGGGATTGCGGGTTAAAAGGACCGAGGGTTAGGAGGTGTGAGACGGTTAATTTCTTGTATCTTCAGTAACCGGACCTGATTGCTAAGCGTAAATTATTTGCTATTCTTCAGAATAGACGAAAGTCAGGAATCCAGTTAATTGTTGCCCCGGTATCGACCTGGCCAGCAGCACCTTCGAAACTGCACTGACGTATGAGCCACGCGCACGCGCAGCTGCGGAAGACGTGGCGGGCAGAAAAGTAACATCGCAATCCCAGACAAACTACGAAAGAACGAAGAAACATCATTAGCCCTCTAGGTCGGTGCAATCGGCACAAAATGGGCCTGCACCGTTGTATAGTCGGGCTTTATTAAGCTGCCCAACTGGGCCGCAGCCGTTCAGCCTAAGCTAAAGATGCCCATACCCTAAATTAATCCTTGCCTATTATAAAGAATAGAGAAACCGCCATGGAACGAAATAGTGAAGCATTTGGAAAGAGAATAAACTTGTTGATCCTGGGTTGCATGATCGTCCTTGTCTCTCTGTTGCATTTCCTGATTCCGGCTGAGCCCCATACCTTGCATAAAATTCATATAGTCCTGCGCAAGCTTTACTTTTTGCCTCCGGTCATGGCCGCAGCAATGTTCGGCCTGAGGGGTGCTATCTTTACAACATTAGTCATTAGTGTAGTGTTCATCAGTCACGCTATTTTCAAATGGCCGGAGAACTATTTGGAACAGGCCAACCAGTTGGGGGAGTTTGTGGGCTTTTGGTTGGCGGGGCTCGTCTCCGGCTATCTGTTCGACCGCCAGCGCTCTCTAATGGAAAGCCTTTCCGATGCCAACGAGGAAACCCTCCTTGCCCTCGTCTCAGCTCTTGACATGCGCGAAAAGAACACAAGGTTGCATTCACAGCGTGTAAGGGATTACACGCTTCTTTTGGCCGACAGGCATGGAGTGCCTAAAGTTGAGCGTAACATTATAGGTATCGGTGCTCTCCTTCACGATGTGGGAAAAATCGCGGTGCCCGACCATATTCTGCTGAAACCAGCAGATCTTACCGAGGAGGAACAGGCGGAAATGCGCAGACACCCCATGGAGGGGTATAGGCTTTTGCAACGGATCGGGTTTCTAAAAGGTGCTGCAGAGATGGTCTACGCACATCATGAGCATTATGATGGAAACGGCTATCCGCGAGGGCTGAAAGGGGATGAAATCCCTCTGGGGGCGCGGCTTTTCATGGTAGCCGATGTGTATGACGCCATTACATCCAGCAGACCCTACCATTCTCCCGTGGATTACGATGCAGCGGCCAACGAGATTTTCAGTAAAAGTGGCAGTCATTTTGACCCGGCAGTGGTTGAAACTTTCCTCAAGATAGATAGTAAGGCATGGTTGACAATTGCCGAACGGTATCAAGACTCGGGGGCGTATCCATCAACGTCGATTTGACTCTTGTATGGGGTAAGACAGCGATCCCTTCATTTAGAAATACCGAATACTTACTAATAGTTAGCTGGAGTGAGAAACTGGATTCTAATCCAGCAGGACAAAAGAGCCCCTTTCTGACACAAAAGAGATGTATGCTACCGCACTTTCGCGGAACTCCCACTCCTCTTCGCAACTCTCAGTTTACTCATCCACAATTGCCCAACTCTATGGCCGAAGACTGGTGCGAGTCGACACCAGTATGCGACTAGTTAGTTTGTCTGGCATCCATCTTGGTCCAATGGTAAACGGTTTTTTTGTGAACAGAATTCCAACCAACTGAAGTGCTGTCCTATTTGCTCGCGGGTTCCGGGCGGATTTGGGAGAAATGTCGAGTTGAGGAGACAACGAGAAAGAAAATTGTACAAAGAGCTAGAGCAAGGCCAGTTTCCACCAAGTTTGGGGAAAATATCAAAATGAAGCCGTGACCTTTCACAAGCGTTGAGAAACTGGACACATAGAATGGTATCAGAAACAGCGGGATAATTGCCAACGGTCCGTTTTGTCGCGGCTACGGGATGTTACGCCATTTAAGACCAAGGCAACTCCGATCAGGGCACTTATCCCAAGTGACGTAATCCATTTTAAAGGCGTCGGATCGAAATAAAAGGCAACCATTATTGCATACCATATGAAATAGCACCAAAGTACGGTGCGGCTAACGGAAAGATTTTCTGATATAAGTGCTAATAAGAATATATACAGAACCTTCATGTGACCGGGCATCAATAACTATTGACTTTGCCGCGGGCCTCTATTGATTGTTATTTGCCCAGAACAAGGGCTTCGGTGATTTTTCGAAGTGACTCGGCCAACAGCCACTGGACGGTCCCACGAAGCCCCCATCAGCTTTCCGACCTCTTCCCGCGGTAAGGTTTTTCCGGATCGCCCAAGAACAACGTACTATTAATTGTAAGCGATCATACGTTTCTCAATTACCTTTTGCTGTACCTATCTTGCCAGTTCGAGAAGGGTTTGTCGGCTTATTATCTAGTTATTTGTCCGGCTAGTTAAATCGCACCGCTTTCCAGGTGTTCACAACCCGATTAATATGAGTGGGCATTACGGAGAATCAAGATCTATATACGCATTCAGCACAATTGTAACCGGTTTGCCGTCAAACATGAAGGTGGAAACGGTATTCCCCCCCATGCTGGCGTCCACAAGAGTTTTGCCGTATGACTATGGCGTTGGATTTTCCAGTTCTATTTCGATGAAGAGTTTATTCTCTTGTATTTCAACAGTCATAGCCATGGTCACTTCTCTTTTATTTATCACCGGCGCCGTCCGAAGAACCTGAGCAACATGAGAAAGAGGTTTATGAAGTCGAGATAGAGGGTCAATGCGCCGAGAATGGCGGGCTTCCTCCCCTCCGCACCCCCAGCGGCAAGGGATTTGATCTTCCAGGTGTCATAGGCGGTGAGTCCTGTGAAAACGATGACCCCCCCGCCTGAAATGATCCATGATACCGAGTCGCTCCGCATGAAAATGTTGACGATAGAAGCGATAACCACGCCGATGAGACCCATGAAGAGGAAGCTTCCCCAGGAGGTGAGGTCACGCCGGGTAATAAAGCCGTAAGCGCTCATTGCACCGAACATCCCCGCGGCAACCAGGAATGTGGAGGAAATCGAATCGGCAGTGTAAACAAGGAAGATGGCAGAGATGGTGATGCCGTTCAGCGCGGAGTAAGCGATAAACATGAACGTCGCCGCGGCGGTGCTCAGCCGGTTGATGGCGGCGGAGAGGGCCACCACGAACCCGAGTTCACCGAACATGAGACCATAGAAGACTAGCCTATTGCCAACGACTCCATTTAGAAGCGCCGGAGTGGAGACAGTAAAGAAGGCCATGAGCGCCGTTACAAGTAGTCCTGCACCCATCCAGGCATAGACCTGCCTGATGAGAGTGTTCTGGACAGTGATGGGCCGGACTTGGCTCCTTGGGTAGTTGATATCGAACTGGGTCATTTATTTACTCCTTTCATATGAAGCTTCTATTTCAGTCAATTGAGTCCACTCCATTCAGCCTTACCTGACATGGCAGAGCAAGCATTGCTCTTTGGGCGGATGCTTTTTCGGCAGAGGAACGGCGCGGACATTATGGCATGACACACATAATTTTTCCACTTCTTCTCTACTCTTCCCGCTTGACACGGCATCGAGAAGAAGAAGGTGCTTTTTGTCCGATGGGACTTTATGGGGTTTTTCCCTTCCGGTAGTCACCAAAAGGATCGCAAGAAGTGTCCCTACAATGGTGATGAAGCCCCAGTCACGTTTTGTCACCTTCAAGGAATGTCTCCTGGGGCGGGATAAGCATCCATTCGGTCTATGAAATCCCGGAATATAAGGTTAAGCGGCTGCACATGGTTTAAGGATATCATATTTTGAAACTGAAAGGGGAGGCGAAACGCACAACACAGATTGTCTATTCAGCGTTGCAAGGCACCTACTTTGAATAGCGGCTAATGAAATCCGCAGGATATCTTTGTTCTGGATGGCAGGATTTGAACCAGTGACCCGAAAGATCTCTAACGTGAGAAGGTCAAATCAAGATCTCTTACTGTTCCCATAAAAAAAATAATCAGACCACAAGGCCTAGCCTGTTGAATTTACTGGAGCTGGTAACTGGATCGAAGGCTGGTTTGAAATCCAAGGGATTACCCGCCCCCTAAGCAACAATTTTTGCCGGCTGGATTTATGATTTACTCACAACGTGCGCCGTCGACCTGAAAGAGGCTCACACAGAGATGCTAAAGGCCTTCGCCGCCGCTAAGAAGAAAATTGACCGCGCCAATGCCAAGATGATCGTCAACCTATTGAGGGTGAACCTTCTTTCTGAAGGTAACATGCTTTGTGAAAAAATCCGGGGTTTTTTGGCGTATTCTACGAAATATATGATCCTGAAAGCAATTAAGATGCAATACAAGAGCTCCGGTTTGCTCATGGTAGTTGGGGCCTTCTCAAGCAAGAAGCGTCTGCACGGCTGAACTTAGCGCCCTTCGGGCGAACTTGTTTTAATTCCAGTGTATTCCATGGTTTCACGGTTACATGTTGGGCAGCCTAAAAGAGGCATGACTGGCTCTCTTCCCTCGAATGCAGCAAAGTCGAGTGCAAAGTCAATGATCGCTTCATTCACCCAGAATTCACACCCACACCGAGGACAGCGGTAGTTGTACTCTTCCGGCGGGGGGCCGAAGGGAACATCCTCTTCCTCTTGCAGTGTCGGGGTCTTTGCCTTCAACGGTTTTCTCGTACTTGCCCGCTTTGAGGTTTTCATACTCATCATAGACCGTCCCGTACTTGTGGCGCCATATCCTCCATAGTTCCATTTCCCGACCACAGAATCTGCAAACAAGTGGATCGCGGCCACTCATCTCCTGGTACCGATCCACCAACGGCTTGTTTTAATTACTCTAAGACCTTAATATCCGTAACATAATACTCTGTCTCGCCAAAGCATGTTGTTGGAACCCCTTTATGTTGTTCATAAAGCAGGTCAATTTTCTTTCCCATTGCATTATTAATCTGCTGGGCTATTGCATCATTCCGCACACTGAATAGGAACTTCTCAGGGATTGCTCCTGGCACAGGCATCATTTGTAATTCACCTTCCCATGTTTTGCATATCCAGCCCTTCTGAGAAAACTTTTGGACATATCCTGCACGCTTTCCTTTGGAAAAACTCCAATTCAAGGTTATCCACGTATAGCCTGCGAAACCCATAATTATTAAAATTACAACCGCAATACACCATCCAATTATTTTCGATTTGCTTATCCCCATCGGCTTCCTCCAAGCATCAGAATTTTGACTATTTGCTATTGACATTCCTCAGAATGTGTTGACCGGCATTGGAATTTGACCCGCTATCGGCACTCAATCTGGCCCACGTAATTTTAATTGCTCAAGTAAATCAAGATGTCACAGATACCGATGGGGCAAGCTTCTACACCGATTTGTTTACTATTGCAAGCCGATTCAGATTGATATGAGCATCGGGCTATAGCATGCGAATTTCCCGTGCCATCAGGATACTTTCCATAACCGGCATGTTTATGTCCATCAGCACGATGTGCGCCTCACATTGCTTGAAAAGTTCCAGGCCCACAAACCATTTCCAGCGGTAAAGAGTTATTGGGCTGGGAATAGGTTCGAAATCATTTTTCCTAGATTTCACAAGGTATCGGATCGTCTCCAACGCACAGAACCGAAATGCCATAGTGACAGCATTTGACAGGGTTCATATTAGACATCTATCCGGAACTCGGCGCCAGTCGCAATGTTTCGCACGGTGAGTCTTCCGCCCAGATTCCTCTCAATGATGTTCTTCGACATGAAAAGACCTACCCCTGTCCCCTTCTCCGGCCCCTTGGTGGTGAAGTACGGGTCGAAGATCTTATGCAAGATCTCTTCGGGTATCCCGCCCCCGTTGTCGGCAATCGTGACGAAGACCCTTTCGTTTTCAGTCCCGATGGTTATGGTAACCCTCGGGGCACTGACACTCCTCTCTGAAAATGCATCCCTAGCATTGAGAAGGATATTGAGGAGAACCTGCGAGTATTCGTTCGGGTAACCGTTGATAACAGGATCCTCCGCCGCGTTGATATCGATAAAGATATTGTGGCATTTGAAACTGTCCTCGATCAAGGAAATGGTTTTGGCAATAGCCACATTGACATGGAACGGCACCTTCTCCTTGTCAGGTTTGAAATAGTTCCTGAAGTCGTTGATCGTTTGGGACATATGTCGGATTATATGCATGGATTTCTCTTCCACAGATTTCAGGTATTCCAGACTGAACTCATCTGTTTGGTGCGCCAGAGGCGACGATTGGATCATGAGCGCCAGGTTATTAAGCGGCTGGCGCAACTGGTGGGCGATGTTGCCGATCATCTCCCCCAAGGCCGCCTGGCGGCTCTGCTGAATGAGCATCCGCTCTTTCTCGCGGAGTTCCTCCATCGCCCGTAACCTTTCCTCGGTTTGCATTTCCAGCTCGAGATATGTTTCCTGCAGCTCATCATTCTGCATCTCCAGTTCTTCCCTTTGTTTTTCCAGTTCTTCCGTCCGCTCGGCGACCCGTATTTCCAGCTCTTCGTTCATCTTCTGCAGGGCTTTTTCAGCCCTGGTTCGCTGCAGGACTTCCTGTTCGAGTTTCAGGATGGTCTCTTTCAGCTCTTTGGTTCTTTTGAATACGAGCTCTTCCAGCATATTCCGGTGCATGCGGAGCTCTGTTTCCGCTGATAGCCGTGAGTGGGTCGTACCGATTATGCCGGCTATGGCTAGGCTGGTGTTCAGGTGGTCCCTCGACAAATCTTCTTCTGACCGATATGTTGTTACAAGGACGGCTGTTGAGCGATTTTCGGAGGTTATAGGCAGGAACAAGACTTTATGGATTTCATCTTCCTGGATATCTAAAGTTGCGAAAAAGCCGCTGTCGAATACTTCCGCAATCATGCCTTTCACTTTCGAATCACGAAACCATGCATGGATAGGGTGATTTTCAGGCCTTGTATAGGCGAAGATGATTTCACCCCCTTCCTGACGCTCGCAGATGGCCGCAGAGTCGGCGGAAAAGAAATTGATCATCAGGCTCACGACCTCAGTCCATAAATGCTGGTGGACGGTTACCCCTGCCAGATATTGGACTGTCTTTACATACGCCTCAAAACAGAGTTGCTGATTCTGCAACGTTTCTCCCATTATCGGTCCTTCACACATATCTTATCGAGTGCAGGTTCCCACCGTTACCGGGCTGAGAAAGACGCTCTCGAAATAGAACTCGCTGAATGAGGGGAATTTGGCAAGGTTGACGAGCATCCTCCTTTTCCTCAGTTGGTTCATGGTATTTACGCTTTCCTTGAAGAGCATGAGATGTTCACATCCTGTCAGTGCTGTATTGCCACTTAACTGGATGCGCTCGACTGGGATCAGGGGAAGTAGGCCGATTTCTTGGGCGTTTTTCACCTTTAGGAAAGAGCCGAACGTGCCGCCGACAAAGATATTCTTCAATTCTTTGCCATCCATGCCGGATGCTTCGAAAAGAACCTTTATCCCTGCCATTACAGCCCCCTTTGCGCGCTGAAAAAGGTCGATGTCGTGCTTTTTCACCGAAATGACTGGCGGACCTTCCGCTAGTATGAACCCCTGCCGGGCGATACCCGGTTCCAGCGAGCCGGTATTGGCCAATTTTCCCTCTCTCAGCATGCAGGCGACCAGATCTATAACACCGCTTCCACAGATGCCGGAAGGATGGGTATCCATGAGGACCTTGAAGGTGATCTTACCGGTGTCTGGGTCGATCTCCGCCGAATGGATCGCCCCCTCTTCGGCAGGCATGCCGCATTGGATGCCGCTCCCTTCAAAGGCGGGACCACCGGCAGCCGAAGTGACGATAAGCGCTTTCCCTTCCCAGAGCGCTATTTCGGTGTTGGTCCCGAAATCGATGAACAGGCTTCCCGGATCCCTGTCCATTAATGATACGGCAACCAATCCTGCCAAGAAGTCCGACCCGACGAACCCCCCCAGCGGAGGGATAATCTCAACTTCTGCATATAGGTGGAGATTCCAAGCCTCTGCATAGGCAGAGGTGCCGACAGGGATGCAGGGAATCTCTTCAGACCAGTGGGAGGGGTGTGTGAGGAGCGAAAAGTTAATGCCGGTGAGTAGAGAAAGCATCGCCGTGTTCCCCACCAGCGACATACGGACGATCTGTCGCGTTTCGGCGCCAATCTCCGCAGTGATCTCCCTGGCGCCTTCCCCGAACGCCCTGCTGATCAAACCCTGCAGGGTCTTGGCCTTCTCAGGGGAGCTTGGCGCCGCGGTCAGACGGGTGATGACATCAACCCCAAGGAAAAGTTGCGGATTCCGGCAGTAGCGGACAGCAAGCCGCCGATTTCCATCAAGGTCGCAGAGGGAGAAACGGAGGTGCGTGGTGCCCAGGTCAACGGCCAGCCCAAGAGTACCCTCTGCCTTCGCGGGCGCCTCTCTGGGAGTGCCGGTAAGAGGATAAAATGGATGGCAGTTTTCGTCCAGAAAGAGGTCATTCCACTGAAATATCGATTCCTTATTGACAACCTGGATACCGATATCCTCCTCGGGATAGACCTGGCATGCCAGTCTCATACCTTGTTCCAGTAGATTACTTTCGAGATATACACGTTCGTTGCCCGTCGGTTCGTTCAAGCGACCCGAGTTGATCTTGACCCGGCATAAACCGCAGGCCCTGTTGCCGCTGCACCTGGCCTTTACCCGGAATCTCGTCTGCTCAAGCATATCCTTCAGGGAAAGGCCGGGGATAACGGTGAGGCACTCTTCCTCGTCATGGATCCGGACGATCCATTCAGGCATGGAGCCTCCCACGGTTTCTCGCCGCAGTGACCAGTGCCGCGACGTTTTCCGGCCTAGATCCGGGCGGGATCTCACATCCCGACGACAGAATGAACCCCCCCCGGTCCTGAAAAGCTTCCATAAGTCGAAGGGAAGCGTCGTGGATATCTTGGGGGGATAGACATATGAACGCAGATGATTTCAGGTTGCCATTGACGCAGATTCGGGAGAGCTGTCGCCGGGCCGCGGCCGGCTCCACCTGGTATTCAAGGTAGACTATCTCCGCCCCGGCCGAATCATAATAAGGAAGAATCGGTCCCACTGGCCCGGCAATGTGAAGCCAGCTCGCGAAAGATCCTTCCCTTTTGAACTCTGCAAAGGCTCGGGTGATCAAGGGGAGTTCGAATTCCATGAAAAAATGCGCCGGTACAACCGCTGGAGACGAGGCGGGATCGAATATCATCGTCAGGTGGGCTCCGGCCCGAAGCTGTGCCTTGCCGAAGAGGATTATTACGTCAGCCGCGAAAGCAAGGACCTCCATGAAATCGTCAGGTGCGTCGATGGCCAGATAGAGCGCCTTTTCCATCCCCATAAGCTGCATGGTCAAGGTCAACGGCCCCAAGACAGAGCCGACCACCAGCAGATCGTCTTCAACCTCGCAGCGCATGATGTTAAGTGCCCGGAGTATTTCAGGCATCCGTCCTGCCAGGTTGGGGTCGGGTAAGGGGAGATTGTTCAGATCTGATGGCCTGGTTACAGCATGGGAAGCGACTGTAGGATACTGATCGGCGCGGTAAGAGAGGGATGATCCCACCGCTTCGTTCTCCACACTGACATCCATAACCCCGAAGACCGCATCATAGCCAAAAAGCTCCTGTGTTTGCAGCTGACACCGGGCAAGTGTATCCCCACTTCTCACATAGTCATCGAGGGAGACCCCGCACATTTTCGCAGTGAAGCCAAAAACCTGGGGAATCACCGGTGTCTCGGACAAAATTTCGAATCGTAATGCGGCTTCGATCCTTTCCATCCCGGTCATTGCGCAATTCCAACCCTGTTTTCCAGGAAACGTAGAGATCCAAAAACATCTTCCGCTACATGATCGACATGCAACTGGGCGGTGGTGAACTGCTTCAAGGCGGCACCTCCCGCAACGACCAAGACATCACCAAGACCCCGCGCGACAAGGGATTCTTTCACTCGAGAGACGAGGGGGAATACGGTGGTTATGAGTCCGCTGACGAAGATGGCAAGGGGTTTCTCTTTCTCTGCCGTATCTACCAGGAGCTTTACTGGGCAATCCTTCCCGCAATCGACGACACGGTAACCTTTCCATGATAGGATCACCTTTACGATGTTCTTGCCGATGTCATGGACATCTCCCTCCAGAGTGGCGATTACTACCGCCCCTTGTCCGGATGGCCGCCCGGTTCCTGTGGGTAGATTTCTTTCATCGCCGCCATTGCAGCCCGCCCGACAAGCATTATTTCCAGTAGATTAAACTCGTCCACCGTGCACCTGGCATCCAGAAGCTCCAATGCCTTTTCAATTCCGTCAACTATGATCGTCTCCCGGTCTACCCCCCTCTCCAAGAGATAATGTATTTCACCAATTGCCCGGCTGCAGTCGCCGACAGTCAATGTTTCTATGAAGCACGACAAACATTGATTATCATTAATGCGCTCCATGTTTTTTACCTGCAACACTGAAAAGGGGAATTCCCAAAAGGTCGCCAATTTAATAATAACTTATGTCAAGATGATTGGTAGGAATTATTTTTTGGAGGACACAATTATATCACCCCGGATTTGCCCCAGTCAATTAAAGTTTTCAATGACTTATTTTAGAATTGCTGGCGGGAATGAAGACATGTTGGATTAAACAACTTTCCGGGTTTGTTATATGGTGGCCAGATTTCGTGCCTGAATTCAATTTTCTCACCGTATTTGGCGCATGCCTTTTCATCGTTTCTGCGTCCCCTTCATACGGTGCCACACGCATTCAGGAAAATTGCACGCCTCTGATATAACGGCGGTTCCGGGCACTGGGATGAACTGTTCTATTTTAAACGTGTCAGATAACCTAGGATGCCCATTTCGGACTAGGGAGTCTTTGGTTGATGCGGTTTCTATGAAGACACCGTCAGCAAGGCGCTGATTGGGCGGCTTTTTTGTGCATATAAAATGCAGGATATACTTGCACCAAAAGGTGGGCCCGGGCACTGCGAGAAACAGTGGGAGGAATGTCTACTATTAACCTAAGCAAACAGGATTTGAATACCTCCGAGATAACGCTTAAATATCAACAAATTTCACAATATCAATGCAAATCAGAACTTCTGATCTCGAACAAAGGAAATTCAACTATATCTGCGGAAAACAGTTATACAAAACAGAACGGTAGAAATTCTATTGCTGCAATGACTCGCCACCTGCCAACAGGTCATGGAGCACCTTGCCTAGTTCATCCAGGGAATATGGCTTTCTCACAATGCCGCAAAAACCGTAATCCCTGTAACTTGAAAGAATTGCGTCATTGCAGTATCCACTGGAGACGATGCCGACTACCCTCTTGTCGATCTCCAGGAGTTTTTCCATCGTTTCCTTCCCCCCCATGCCACCGGGAATGGTCAGATCTATTATGACTGCAGCGAAAGGCTCTTTTGTCTCAATCGCTAGTCGATACAGTTCAATCGCTTTGCTACCATCGCAACAGACCACGGCGCTGTAGCCTAGATACCTCAAAATTTCGGCGGCCACCTCCCTGATGATTTCCTCATCATCCGTCACCAGTATTTTTCCTGAACCTGTATAGTGATTTTCCTTTCTTTCCGTAACCTCCAGCAATCTGTTTCCAGACGCCGGGATATAAATTTGGAACGTCGAGCCGGCACCTAACTTTGAATCCACCCCGATATATCCGTCATGGTTCTTGATTATGGAATAGACTGTCGCCAAACCGAGGCCGCTCCCCTTCTGCTTGGTGGTAAAATAGGGATCGAATATCTTATTGAGATGTTGTTCCGGGATGCCAACGCCGTGGTCTCTGATGGAGATTTCCACGTAACGTCCCTCTGTTAGCGACATCTCATTCTCGGGAGCGACAGCCAGGTTTTTGATACCGATTTCTATGATCCCGCCTTCTGCCATAGACTGATCGGCATTGATGATAAGATTGTTAATGACCTGGTTCATCTGCCCTTCATCCACTTCAACCGGCCAGACATATTCTCGAACCGAGAACTCACACCTGACATTGGATCCGCGCAGGACAAACGAAGCCGAATCCTTCACTATCTGTTCAATGGACGTAGCCTTTTTGACCGGAGCACCCCCCTTGGAAAAAGTCATCAACTGCTGCGTCAGGTCCCGGGCGCGCCATACGGCCTTTTCGGCCTCATCCAGCCTCTTGAAGGACTTCAAATTCGGGTCCGTCATTATCTTGGCCAGAGAGATATTTCCCAGAATGCCGGTCAACAGGTTGTTGAAATCGTGTGCTATGCCTCCGGCAAGCACCCCCAGGGACTCAAGCTTTTGGGCCTTTCTTAACTCTTCTTCCAGTCTTTTACGTTCAGTTATGTCCCGGACATGTTCGATCGCCATGATCACGTTACCCGCGTCGTCAAAGACAGGATAAGCATGCATCTCCATGATACCGATCCGGGGGTTGAATTTTTCGATTACCGCCGGTTTGCACGTACTGAATACTTTGGTGGTATGGCAATTTTTGCAGGGTTCATGCTGCCCAGGATAATATGCCTCATAGCAATACGGAGACTTGTCACGGATATCCTCGGGCACATACTCATACCCGCCGTGCCAGTTGGAACGGACAATGCGGAGATCCCGGTCGATGACGGAGAGGAGGTCAGGAATGGAATCAATAATTTTACGCAGTAAACTTTCCGACTTCCATAGCGTCTCTTCCATCCGTTTCCGTTCCGTGATGTCACGAAAATACCAGACTCTTCCATAGTATTTCCCGTCATCTCCCCGCATCGGCGCCGAATATCGATCAAATACTCTGCCGTCTTTTAGAAAAACTTCTTCCCTGGAATTCTCTTCCTTGTGTTCATAAAGATACTTTACCCGCGCTAAGTAACTTTCCGGATCGGCAGCCCTGCTTGCTACCGAATGTAATACAGGCACAAAATCCTTGGCCTCCACCAATTCGGATGGGATCTCCCACAAGTCAAGAAAGTGCCGGTTGCAAGATATGATTGTGTCACTTTCATCAATCACGAGGATGCCGTCCATTGAGGTTTCCTGCTGGGCTGACAGGATAACATTCTTGCGCCTGACCGTATTGATAAACTGTGCCAATATCAATATACTCAATCCGATGATACCGGATATAAGCACCCAGACCAGTCCCTTATTGACAGCGTAGAATGAAGGAGGCTCGTTGATCACGACACTGTCCGCAGGCAGATCCGAACGGCGTATATTCCATCGCTGCATCTGTGTGTAATCGAACATGAAGCGGTTCGGGCTTTTCATAAGAACCGGGATCGCGTCTGCCTTCTCTCCCTTCAGGATGCGCACAGCCAATTCACCTGATGTCTTGCCCTGATTGTAACCACTGGTGAGCATGCCGCCCACTATCCCAAAGCCGAGGTCAAAATCCCACAGTCCATATACAGGCACTCTGCTGCTCTTTGAGATCAAGCTGGCGCTCTCGTCGAACTCGAAAAAGTTACCGGCCTTGTCCTTATGGAAGAGTGTGATGAGTACAAGACTGTCATTGCCAAGCTTGCCGACAGTGTCAAGGATTTCGCTCATATCCATATCCTCAAGGAATGTAAAGCTCACTTTGTCCTTATATTTCGGGATAATGGCCTCGAATTGTGCGTGAATCTTTTTCCCTGTCGTTGTCATGTCGGTAACAACGTATACCTTCTTGGCCCCCGGATGGAGATTCAGCATCAAATCAAGCGTTGACGGGATGTCGGCATCTTCATTGACACCGGTATACCTTTTGAATCCGGCTGGTACGGACTCAGGCTTGAACCAGTTGACCCCGCAAAACACCACGGGCGTATTTGGAAAGAGCTCGTCGCGGTTGTGCTTTAAAAAGTTGAACGCGTCGTCATCCGTGGCGATGATAATATCGAACCTGATTCCCTTGAATTTATACTTATAAGTGCTGCGGAGCTGCTCAAAATATGGCTCGTCATAAACCCATTTTGTGCCCATATATTCTATAACTACTTTGAAATCGTTCCTGACAGGGTCCAATCCAGCTATAGAGCCTTTCGTCTCGTCGTCAGTCCATTTATAGCCCTGATGGTATGAATTGAGGATCAAGACGTTTTTCTTATCCTCAATCCGCGCTTCGGCAGTACCAATGAAAATCAGCGGCAAATAAATGAACAGGCAAAAAATGAAACAAAATGAAAAAAGTCTCCTGGCAAGAATCTGTGCCAGAATCATTGTCAGTTTCCGTTTATGTGGATGATACACGCCCTCTCCTTGGTAGATGTCGCTACCCATGAACGATCTGCATATCTTGCGTTACGTCAACAATGAGTTCGGTTTTTTTCAAAATGGCCATCTCCTGTATGATGCCCGGAAAAACAAAATACCCTCTTATTTACCCTATATCGGTCATCGTAACGTTTTTCTGAAGGGATTCCAAATTAAAAACAAATTGCCAACAGAATTATATTAACAGCCTGTTATTTGACCTTGGAATTGTCCCGGTGAAATCGGCATGCAGACATTTTTCGCCTATAATATCATCACCATGTGTAAACTGTTGCATTGCACTCGAGACAAGAATAGACAGAGATAACAACCCCTGCCTTTTCACTTCAACTCCTTCCCGATTCCGCTTGATTTTATTTTATCCTTGTACGGCGCCCCGAGAGTGACGCTCAGCAATACTTTTTCGCGTATAAGTTCAGTTTTCACATGATCCCTCTAAAGAAAAACCATCCGAGAACCGAACTTATGAAACAGAAGTATGAATCGGCTCGGAAAAATGATCCAGCATCAGCATCTACTCAGACCCATGATACATTTAAATGCGATAAAAACCCGTATGCTTCAACGTTCCGAGTCAAAGTTGGAAAACCGATTCACTCGAATGTGTTTTATGAACGGATCATATGGATAATAAACGAAATTATCCCTAAAGAATAAATGCGAGATCCTCTAAATGGAAAAGCATGAATCAAGACAAATTAAAGGCTATCGCATAAGCATCAAATGTCGGAAAAGTTTACATTATAAATTATATTAAAATTTATATAGAAAAATATAATAATTTTAATATACTATGCATTGGCATTTAATATGCTTGCATGTTTAATTCAGCTCGATTATTCATGATTGTATGATAGAAATTTATACGCAGTATGAGCAAGGAATTTTAAATACATAATAAATAATTCACAACATGGCGAACCACTTAGCTCCATTAACCCAAAATTATGGGTCACGGTGGAGCTGATCGCGGGTTTTAAATCGGCCTAGCTAGAAATTGAAGAGTTTGCAGCCAACTTTTGCAGTGAAGCAGACTCCAATTTGAGTAAGTCGATGACCAGAATAAAGTTTATATACTTTCCCTTACATAAAAAACCCTTGCTCGTTCCCTTGAATAAAGTTAAAACTACGCAATAATATTTATAAAGGAATCGTGAAACCTTTTTACCATGAAAGAGAGGAAACGATGGGTAACAACGATATCGGTACGCTTCTGCAGCATCTGACCGCGGTTAAGGAAGGAAAGAGGCGCTTCGAGAACGCCTTCGAGTCTGTTTCGCGTATGATCTTCGAGGGAGGGATCGAAAAGGTCACGGTGAACAGCAGGACGACCTATGATTTCAAGATATTCCGCACCGGGAAAAAACACCCAGTGGGAATGTACGACGAGATCAACAGCTTCGCCTCCTTTGTCAAGGATGCAGCCGAGGGCGGCTCCTCCAAGGAGATGGCCTATGTCTTAGTCGGCGAGCCGGGGAACGGCAAGACCTTCTTCGTAGAATACCTCTGCGGCAAATACCGCCAGTTTATCGGCCGGGAAGAGAACCGTCGCTATACTTATCGCCTGGTCGGGATGGACCGGCTCGGTTCTTACGGGAAAATAGCCGTCATCGAGTCCCAGACCTATGAGGACCCGATGGTCCTGGCCATGAATCTCTTCCCCGATTTGGACGATAACAGACGATTTCTATCCAAACGAATTGGCTTCAGTGACAAAGTAATCGACTCTTTATTTGAAAGCTACCGGCCACTCGGCGCGTGTAGCGGCTATATGTGGGATGATATTCGGCGATTTACCGGTGGGGATATCGAGGAAATGCTCCGGTTTGTGGAGATCATTCCAGTTCCACTCACCGAGAGTCTCGGCACGGTTACTGGCAAGTATCCGGCAAAGGACAAGATCACCTCATCGGCGGTAGATCTTATTGGTGAAGAGTCAATCCAGCGCCTCCTCCATATTACCGACACCAACAACCCCTATCGCTTTGATCTACGCCGCGGGGCGCTCGCCCGGGTGGCCGGCGGAGGCATCCACTTTGTAGATGAGATTTACAAAAACAAAAAAGACCTTGTCCAGGTCTATCTCGGAGTGATCCAGAACCGGGTTATCGAGATCGACGGCTACAAGTGGCCCATTGATACCCTAATAGTCGCCACCAGCAACAACTCGGAGTTTAACCGGTATCTTTCTGAGAAGGAGGAGGCCCCGATAATCGACCGCTGCCGGATCTGCTACGTCTCTCACAACACACACTACCAGATGCAGGAAGAGCTGACCGCCTACGCCATTGGCGGCGGAACAAAGACCACCCTTACCCGCGAGGACCTGCACATCGACCCGAACCTGAATTACGCCACTAGCGTGGCGGTGGTTCTGACACGCCTCCCCCGCTCGGAGAAGCTTACCCCGGTGGAGACCCTGAAACTTGCGGCCGGTGAGGTTGCTGGGGAGAAGAGCGTTAAGACCCTCGCAGAGGTGATCGATATGCTCAATCAGGACCCGGACATCACCAAACGTTTCGGCCAGAAAGGGATTGGCCAGAGGAACCTGGGACGGACCATGCAGGTGTTGGCCGAGAGTTCCGAGACCAATGAAGGGCGCTGCATGGTAGCCCACGACGTATTCCGGGCGCTGGAGCGGGTGATTCTCGACTACGTGACCGACGCCGCCGATCGGGCCAAATACCTGGACGATCTGAAGATCGCCAAGGGGCTCTACCGCGAACGGATCATGACCGAGATGTTCAACGCATACATGGACGAGCCGTTCGCCATTCGCCGCGATGTGATGAACTACGTGAACATGATCATCGGTATCGATGCGGAAAATCTGGGCCCCGACAAGCTATGGAAGTACAAGGACCCCCAGACTGGCCAGTTCAAGGCCCTGAAGATCGACGAGCGCTATGTGCGCAACATCGAGGAGCGGCTGGGGCTGAAGACCGACGAGCAGCGGGAGAGTTTCCGCACCTCCATCAGGAAAATCTACGGCCAGAAGATTTCTGTAGTTCCTTCCTATGATTTCATGGACAACCTGGAACTGGTCAAGGCAGTGACCGACGTTCGGCTGAAGAGTGACATCGCCGGAGCGGGGAGCCTGATCGGGGCGCTAGCCAACCGAACCAACGAGGAGAACCAGAAACTCTACGACCGGATGGTCGACACCATGCTGAAGAAACTCGGCTACTGCCGGACCTGCGCGCAGAAGACTATAGAATACTTCTGCACACAGGAAGATGAAGTATAGGGAAGCTCGCCTTTCCCGAGATCCCAGCGTAACTCTTCGGGATTCCACATAGAAGGTAGCGTTGCTATGCCCCCTCACCCGTCGGCTGTCTTTACCTCGCGAAAGAATCGCGTTCCTAATGGGTTGATACTCTAAAGCTGAAAGCTGAGCGAGATGGTATTTTTATGATTGACGGCCTGCACGCATACTTTGAAGAACTGAAAACACGAGGTCTCTCTCCCGATAGGGAGGCGCGCCTGCTGCTTGAACTACACGATGACCGTTCACATGAGGTTGAAGCATCGCAGGGCCTGTCCGCCGAGCCACATCCTTTTTACGGCAACGGCGATCTTGTCGCGCTCCAGGATGCGCCTTCGCAAAAGGGGGCATATAGCGCCGGGATCCGCTCCCTTGATGAACTACTCGAAAGGGACCGAATGCGGGAGAATGATGGCTTTCCGCGAAAGATCCGTATTGGACGCATGATCAGGCCTGGGAGAGGTGGGAAAGAATGCGTCGTCATCGTTCCCACCACTGTGGAGGAAAAGTTTATCCATGACCGGGTGTGGCAGACTGAAGAGGAGGAACCATCAGGCGGGAGCGGCACGGGAGAAGAAGGGGAGGTAATCGGCGAACAGCCGGTCCGTCCCGAGGAGGAGGGGGTCGGAGGGGCCGGCAGCGGGAAGGGGGAGTCGCGAGACATGGAGTCAACCGCCTATGATCTGGGGAAGATCCTGACGGAGAAATTCGAGCTCCCCAACTTAAAGGATAAGGGCAAAAAGAGCGCCCTGGTCCGCTACAATTACGACTTGACTGACCGGCACCGAGGCTTCGGCCAACATCTCGACAAGAAGGCGACCCTGCGCAAGATCATCGAGACCAACATAGCCCTCGGCAATATCCCCGACCCGGCCAACATCGATACATCACAGCTGATCATATCGCCAGCCGACAAGATATATCGCATCCTCTCCCGGGAGCTCGATTACGAATCCCAGGCCATGGTTTTTTTTCTTCGTGATTATTCCGGCTCAATGGACGGCAAGCCAGCCGAACTTGTAACGTCCCAGCATGTTCTCATCTATAGCTGGCTTCTATACCAGTATGCCAAGCAGGTGGAAACCCGCTTCATTCTTCATGACACCGAAGCAAAGGAGGTCCCCGACTTTTACACCTACTTCAATTCCAGGGAGGCAGGAGGGACAAAGGTCGCCTCCGCTTACCGGCTGGTGAACGAGATCGTGGCAAAGGAGAATCTGGCAAAGGACTACAACATCTACATTTTCCACGGCACCGACGGCGACGATTGGGATATGCAGGGACGGGAGGCAATTCCAGAGCTGAAGGGGATGCTAAGCTATGCAAACCGTATCGGCATCACGATTGTGGAGCATTACTACAGCGCGGGGGCAACCGAAGTGGACAGCTATCTGAAAAGATCGGGCCTTCTAACGGAGAAGCAGGAGCTTTTGCGGGTCGACCTGATGGGAGAAGATGCGGAGGAAGGACGACTCATAGAAGGAATCAAGAAGCTCATCTCGTAGCGAGACGAGTTTCAGGTAAAGGCTTACATTTACTACTCTCACTGGAACAGGTTCAGCGTTTTCTCAACCTGGACCTCAATCTGAGCCTGGGATTTATATGCAGCTTATCGACCAGCATACAAAAAAGATCATGGAAGGATGCAAGGAGCGGGCGCGCTCCGCTGGGCTTAGCTTTGCGGACGAGACCCTCGAGTATATTGTTTCCAACCGGGACCTGCTTGAGCTCAGCCCGAAGCTCATGATCCCCACCCTCTACGACTACTGGGTCCACGACGTGGATGTTCTGAAGGAAAAAGGGCGGTACGAGCTTTACCCCCATAACCCCTACGAGACGGTTATCAACACGCGCCCGGCGATCTCCTTCTACAACGACAACAACCCCGACTGGCTCAACGTGATGATCTTCTACCATGTACTTGCGCACATCGATTTTTTCCAGAACAACCAGTTCTACCGCCATACCTGGGAGTACGATCTGGCCGGGCAGGCGCTAGCCGATAAAAGGCTGATCAGCAGGCTTCGTTCGGAAAAGGGGCGCTGGGTCGATTATGTTATCGAATTCGCCCGCGGCATAGACAATCTGGTTGGGTATTTCGACGAGTTGGCGGGTCTTGACCGCCCCCCTGGGACACATAAGTCGCGGCGCTGTGATTTCTATTTCGACGTCTTCCTCCAGAGAATGAAAAAGGTGAAAACCGCCGGCTACATCCGGGAAATCGAGCGCTATAACGATTTTATGAATAAGTTTGGAGAGATGGGGGATGACAATTTCTTTACTGAAGTCGCAGGGAAATATCCGGAGTTCGAGACGGTGCTCCATAAGTACCTGGAAGAAAAAGAACACGGCCGTCTTGACCTCCTCCAGTATATCATGAAGAACTCCGCGTTTCTCAACCGAGATGAGAACAGGTGGATGAAAGTGGTCATAGAGATCGTCCGGAAGACCTCAATCTATTTTCAGCCGCAGATCCGGACGAAGATCATGAACGAGGGGTGGGCGAGCTACTGGCACGAGAAACTCTTCATGGGAGATGAGCGGATCAATGGCCATGAGGTCGATTTTGCAAGGGTCCATGCTGGAGTCACCTCCCTTTCGCGGGTGGGGCTCAACCCGTATGCCCTCGGAATGCGCCTTTTCCAGCAGATCGAAGAGAAAGCCGAACGGGGAAAACAGACCTTCGACTATCAGAAGATCCGGAACGCGGAAGAGCGTAAGCGTTACGACACAGCTACTGGACAGGGGCAGGCTTATCTGTTCCACGTTCGGGAGAATTTCACTGATTTCCTTTTCATCAATACCTTTGTCGACCAGGAGTTCGTCAACCGCCACAGGGTCTTTGTCGTCGGAAAGCAGCTAAACAGTGAGCGGATGGTCTGGGAATACTTTGTGAAGAGCAGAAATGCAGATGATTACCGGAATATGCTCTTAAGTCTCCTTTATCATCCCCCCAGCATCAGCATTGACCAAGAAAAAAGCAATGATCGCAACCTCTATATGGTGCATCGTTTTGAGGAGAAGCCGCTCGTCAGTGAGTTCATCGCCAACACCATGCTCGGGATTGAGTTTCTCTGGGGAGGACCGGTCCAACTGGAGACCAGCGAGGCAGTTGCCGCTCCGAAAACAGAACGGGAGGGGGATAAGCCACCACCCGTATCCTGGCAGCGTGTGCTCTACTCAATGGAGAACAGGGAATTGGAGAAGATGAATCTCTAACAGACAGTTGGAAAACTACTGCGGTGTTACCGCTCGCTCTCAGGCGGAGGTTCAGTAATGTCGCTTTTCTTAACCTTAACCTTAAACTGAACCTGGTTTACATTATGGAAAATATCGACAAAGCCCTTAAGCGTATCGATCGAAGCATGGACGGGTGGGAGCAGCGCGCCCCCATCCCTTTTGATGAATTCCTCAAGGTGTTCTTAGACAAACCGAAGATGGTGGTCCGCAACATCTTTCACCTCTTCCACGACCTGATCAAGAGCTACTTGAAAGAAGGGACCGACGAATATTCGGACGACCCAGAATCTATTCACTACGCCTATTACGATTGCCGGAAACTTTTTATCGAGGGGACCGACCACCCTTTTTTCGCCGACCGCCTATTCGCCAACCGACTGGTGGATCTTGTCGAGGCTCTGATGCGCGGGGCGCAACAGAACAAGCTTTACATCTTCACGGGGCCTCACGGCAGCGGTAAAAGCACCTTCCTCAACAACCTCCTCATGAAATTCGAAAATTATGCCAACCAGGAGGAGAACGCCCGCTATGAAGTGATCTGGCGCCTTTCCAGGCAGCAGATGGCGACATTCGCTAACCATGAGGTGAACAGCTTCCTTGACAAACTTACCAACCTACTCGATGAGTACGAGCTGGACCAGGGCCAGGTCCTCGAGGCGAAAGACTCCCTGTTCGCGGGTGAATACCTTGAAATCCCATGCCCGAGCCACGACAATCCTCTACTGATCATACCCAAACATTACCGTAGTCAGTTTCTAGAAGATCTTCTCGAAAAGAACCCTTTCAAGGGGAAACTTTTTACCAATAAACAGTATCAGTGGCTGTTCAAGAATAACCCCTGCACTATTTGCAGTTCCATTTATCTGGCTCTTATCTCCCGGGTTAAAAGCCCGGCGGAAGTCTTCAGGATGGTCTACGCCAGGCCGTTCCGCTTCAAGCGGCGGCTTGGGGAGGGGATCAGCGTTTTTTCCCCCGGTGACAAGCCGATTCAGCATTTCGTCATGAGCAATGAGATGCTTCAGGCGAGGATCAATGCCCTCTTACGGGACAGCAATGCAGTGAAATACCTCTTTTCCGGTTACGCCAAGACCAACAACGGCATCTACGCCCTGATGGATATCAAGTCCCACAACGTGGAGCGTCTGATTGAACTCCACAATATCATCAGCGAAGGGGTGCACAAGGTTGAGGATCTGGAAGAGAATGTCGACTCCCTATTTCTCGCCGTGATGAATCCGGAAGACAAAAAGGACGCCCAGCTTTTCCAGTCTTTCTCCGATCGGATCGAATACATCAAGATATCCTATGTACTTGACCTCAACACCGAGGTGGAGATCTACCGCAACGTATTCGGCAGGCATGTGGAGGCGGCATTCGTCCCCCGGGTGCTCCACAACTTCGCCCGGGTCATCATCTCTTCGCGTCTCAACCTTAAGTCCGAGGCCATGCAGGAATGGATTGATGATCCTGGCAGGTACAGCCTTTATTGCGACGAGAACCTCCAGCTTCTTAAAATGGAAATATATACTGGTTTCATACCCACTTGGCTCAACGATGAGGACCGGAAAAAACTGACTGCGAAAATGCGCCGCAAGATCATTGCCGAGTCAGAAACAGAAGGGGACTGGGGTTTTTCCGGGCGCGACTCCATCAAAATTTTCAATGAATTTTACTCAACTTTCGCCCGGAAGGACAAGCTGATCAACATGGCCGACCTCAATGCTTTTTGTACCCAGGTCTATCCGGAAATCGCCGGGTCGGTCCCGGCGGGGTTCCTCGATTCGCTTTTGCGCATGTACGACTACACGGTCCTTCAGGAGGTGAAGGAGTCGCTTTATTACTATAACGAGGAACAGATCTCGCGGGAGATCCAGAACTACCTCTTCGCTGTCAGCTTCGAGCCGGGAACTACCATAATCTGCAGGTTTACCGGGGAGAAGCTGGAGGTGGGTGAATCTTTTTTCGAAGCGATCGAATACCGGCTTCTGGGGGAAAGGGCGGATAGTGAGAAACGGTTGGAGTTCCGGCGAGCGACGCAGAAGGAGTACACGGCCGCCACCTTAACCCAGGAGATCATGGCCGAAGGGAAAGAGATCACGGAGACAAGGCTCTTTGGCGACCTCCATGAGCGGTATATACACAACCTTAAGGAAAAGGCTCTCGATCCTTTCCTGGAGAACGAGAACTTCCGCCGCGCCATCAAGGATTTTGACCGGGAGGCGTTCAAGACTTACGACAAGCGGATAAGGAGCGACGTTGCATTCCTCATCGGCAATCTCTGCAGCAAATTCCGCTATACCAAAAACAGCGCGAACGAGGTATGCATCTACGTGATCGACAATGACCTGGGGAGGAAATTCACCACCTCCCAGCCAGATGACCACGGCATGCACCACATCTAATGCAGCTGCCCAGAATATCCAATTCGGTAATCAGGATAAATTCCGACAGCGTATTTCCCCTGCATGTCCTGCTAACAAGAAAACTAAGTATATACACTAAATCCATTCCAGGATCATTCTTGAAAAAACATATTGCCTTAACACATTACATACCGTATTTCGGCTAAATGCGAAAGATCAACAAATCAATAAATACTCATATAAATCTAGCACAATGCGATCTTATTTCACAACTCAAGAAAACTGGAATCAACATGTCCAGCCTATCAAGGCTGGCTATCGCAAATATGGTGCAGACCCGATAGAAAAAATTAAAGATACCGGCAGAAAAATCCGTGTAAACCTTTCCCTTGAATCCTAAGATCTCAAGAATCTGAAGGACATCGCACTGTGGAAAAGGGATCAAAAGTGCCTAAGGCTTACGCTTTTTGCCGCTGAAACGGCTTTTTATCTTATTTACAGTGAGGGGATGGCAACTTAAAAAAGCGGAATTCAATCTAGTTTTTCCTCTCCATCCCTGACTGCACACTTTTAAATGGACATAAACAGCTTGGTGAAATCGCACAGCTCTGGCAGAATTTCTTGATTAAGGTAGGCTTTCACAATACCCTTGTCCCGATTCCATGGTTTAATGAATAAGTACCTCCACCTTATATTTAATTTAATCTTAAGCTATGTTTCTTATAACATATTTGAATTTCTCCCCTCTTTCCGGTGCATCCCTTCCTCTCTGCCTCACAATGGATCATCGACCGTCTCGGGTTCAACCTTGATTCCGCTCCTCAACGGAACCTGTTCGATCTCCTGTGGCGTTAACCAATTCTCAGTCACAACCAGCAAAGACGCCCGTAATTGAACCTGGGGAATTGTATCTAATTCGCTGACTCACCGATTCAGTAGCAAGACGATATTAATGAGGTATATCCATGAATACTAAATAGATCAGGCTGTTAAACATGTAATTTAAGTTAGGGCAGAACTGTCCTAATGCACAGAAAATGAAACAGAAAGGAGCTGCCCTAATGGTGTGAAAAGACGTTGCCGACCATTAGAAAACAGGTTCTGTCTGCCTTCTATGTAATGTGGTAGAGGATATATTCCTTTCATATAAAGGGCAGACCCAAATTTAAAAACAATTCCAGGCAGAAGAGGGGTTTTTTTATGTGCGGAATCTGTTAATATAAACCAGGATAAGGTGATCTATGCTGAAAAAGGTCCTGCGCTACATCAAGGAAAACAACCTCTTCGTGCCGGGTGACACGATTGTGGTTGCCGTTTCAGGCGGCGCCGATTCCGTGGCCCTGTTGGATATCCTCGCCTCTCTCCGGGATTATCGGCTTAATCTGGTTGCGACCCACCTGAATCATCTATTGCGTGGAGCAGAATCGGACGCCGACGAGGAGTTTGTCCGGAAACTTGCAAGGAGCTACGGCCTCTCCATTGAGGTACGGCGCGTTAATGTGAGAGAAATTGCCTGGCGGGAAAAACGGTCGTTGGAAGATGCCGGTAGGTCCGCCCGCTATGCATTTTTTGATGAGGTGGCCTCTTCGCACAATGCTCGTGCCGTTGCCTTGGCGCACCACGCAGATGACCAGGCGGAAACGGTGCTCCTGCGCCTGCTGCGCGGCGCTGGTGGTACGGGTCTCTGTGCCATGGCGCCAAAATCAGTCGACCGTTATGTACGGCCTCTCCTTAGTGTAACCCGCGTAGAAATCGTGGAGTATCTCCAAAAACGGGGGGTTCCCTGGCGGACCGACAGCAGCAATGATGACACGGACTTCCTGCGCAACCGAATCAGGCATGAACTCATCCCCTTTCTTTCCACCTACAATCCCGCCATTTCGGAAAGGCTCGCGGCCACGGCCCATGCTCTGGCAGCAGATGAGGAATTATTGGATGCCGCCACTGCCTCAATGTTTACCCACCACAGGGTGAGGAACGTTGACAGAGTCACTCTTTCAGTCCCCGGCGTGTTGACGGAACTGCGCGGCATCCGCCTGCGCCTCTACCGACTGGCCATTCTGCAGGCCAGGGGTGACCTTGCACGGATATCCTTCAGGCATCTGCAGGAGATCGACCGTCTCTTTTTTTCTCCCAAACCGCACCTGACTCTGACATTGCCAGACAGTCTCCGCGTAGCAAAGAGCTACGGGGTAATCTCATTTTTCACGGTGGAAGAAGATAAATCTTCCGTCCTTGAGGAACTTCTCGTGAAGGGCCCCGGTATTTACCCGCTTTCCTGCGGCGGCATGTTGACCGTTGATTTTGCGCAGCCAACCGGTGACCTTCGATCGGCACCCGCCACCATAGCCTATTTCGATCTTGACCAAACGCCGTTCCCTTGGCGTATAAGAAGATTCCGGCCCGGCGACCGGTTTTCCCCATTCGGCATGACCGGCCATAAAAAAGTGAAAGAGCTTTTCATCGATGGGAAAATCCCTCTGGTTTCCCGCCGCCGCATTCCCCTTCTATTCCGCGGCGAAACACTTATCTGGGTGGGGGGAATGAGAAGAAGCAGTGCGGCGCTTCTATCGGAACAGACAAAAACTGTTATCAGGGCCGAACTTATTGATTTTACACCGTGATATAAAATCATGTTTGAGGAAATGGGTAAAGATTTTCAGCGTTCCTTTATTAAATAGATGACAAATGTCAGGACATCGTTCACGCAGATGTGTCAGAACATCGGTAACCCGATCTACCAAAATGTTTATTTTTAATGAGTATATTTCTCATAGTACGATTTTATCTCATTGTTATTCCAGCAGCGGGCCGTAACCAAGGGTTTAAACAGGGCGGTTCGCTTCGCTGTGCGCACCACTTTGGCGCGCTCAACTCGCGCCCTGTTTAAAACCTATGACCCTTTACCCTCTACACATATGAAGCATCGCAGCCCGGATGTTTAATGAAGGTTACCGATGTCCTGACATTTTTTACCTTTAAACCTGCGTGAACGATGTCCTGACATTTGAGAAATAGAGCATCTCTTTGTCACCGCAAATTACCTTGTAAAACCTGAGCATGTATGATAATTTTACTAATTTAAAGCATTCGCATAAATAAAGTTTTGCAAATAGTGCACGGCCGGAACGGACGATTGAAGCCGAGCCACAACATGGGGGTAACATTGAATCAGTTTTACAAAAATCTTGCACTATGGCTTGTCATCAGCCTGATGATGATACTATTATTCAATCTTTTCAATAAACCGAAGCCGGTCCAGGAAAAACTGAACTACAGTGATTTTGTCTCCGCTGTGGATACAGGGAAGGTCAGGTCAGTCACCATTCAGGGGAATGATTTATCCGGTAAATTCACGGACGGAAAAGAATTCAAGACATACAAGCCATCCGACGCCGATATCTCTGACTCGCTTCTGGAGAAGAAGATCACCGTCACCGCCAAACCGGAAGAAGAGAAATTTTCCTGGCTCTCCATCTTCATCTCCTGTTTTCCGTTGATCCTCCTGATTGGGGTCTGGATATTCTTTATGCGGCAGATGCAGGCCGGAGGTGGAAAGGCGATGGCGTTCGGCAAGAGTCGGGCGAAGCTCCTCACCGAGGCCCAGGGGAAAATCACCTTCGAGGATGTCGCCGGTGTGGATGAGGCAAAGGAAGAACTGGAGGAAATCATCCAGTTCCTGAAAGACCCGAAAAAGTTCACCAAACTTGGTGGGCGGATCCCGAAGGGGGTTCTCCTGGTCGGGCCTCCAGGCACCGGCAAGACCCTCCTGGCACGTGCTATTGCCGGCGAAGCGGGGGTGCCGTTTTTCTCCATTTCCGGTTCAGATTTTGTCGAGATGTTTGTGGGCGTGGGCGCCAGCCGGGTGAGGGATCTTTTCGTGCAGGGGAAAAAAAACGCCCCGTGCATTATCTTCATCGACGAGATAGACGCCGTTGGCCGTCATCGCGGCGCCGGTCTGGGGGGTGGTCATGATGAGCGGGAGCAGACCCTGAACCAGCTCCTGGTGGAGATGGACGGTTTTGAATCGAACGAGGGGGTCATCCTGATTGCCGCCACCAACCGGCCCGACGTGCTTGACCCGGCGCTTCTCCGCCCCGGCCGTTTCGACCGGCAGGTCGTCGTCCCGCGTCCCGACGTGAAAGGACGGGAAGCCATCCTCAAGGTCCACACCAAGAAGACCCCTCTGGCACCCTCAGTGGACCTGGCGGTAATCGCCCGCGGCACTCCCGGTTTTTCCGGCGCGGATCTCTCCAACGTTGTCAATGAGGCCGCCCTTTTGGCCGCGCGAAAAGAGAAGAACTCGGTCGAGATGCAGGACTTCGATGATGCCAAGGACAAGGTGCTGATGGGGGTCGAACGGCGCAGCATGGTTATCTCCGAAGAGGAGAAGAAAAACACCGCCTATCATGAGGCAGGACATACCCTGGTGGCCAAGCTGATCCCCGGAACCGATCCGGTGCACAAGGTCTCCATAATTCCCCGTGGCCGTGCGCTGGGGATGACCATGCAGCTCCCCATCGAAGACAAGCACAGTTATTCCCGTGAGTCGCTCATCAACCGGATCGCCGTGCTGATGGGAGGACGGGCCGCGGAAGAGATAATTTTCAACACCATGACCACCGGCGCTGGCAACGACATCGAACGGGCCACCGAAATAGCCCGGAAAATGGTCTGTGAATGGGGGATGAGTGCCAGACTCGGGCCGGTAAGCTTCGGCAAAAAGGACGAACAGATCTTCCTCGGCCGGGAAATGTCCACCCACAAAAACTACAGCGAAGCCACAGCGGTGGAGATCGATGCGGAAATCAGACGGATAGTTGATGAAAACTACAACAGGGTCGTGCAACTTCTGAGTGCAAACGTCGCTATTCTCCACCGTCTTTCCGGAGAGCTCATTGAAAAAGAGAACCTCTCCGGAGAAGAGGTTGACCGGATCATCACCGGGGCAGTCCCGGAGGAGTCGCCGGCCCTGGCCGGGGAAGCTCTCAGCTGATGGCCTGGTCGGTAAGGCTACTAACGGTCCGCTCCTCCGCCGAGGCTGAACGGGAACTGGCGGCCATTCAGGTCGATCCGTTCAACATTCGTAACATGGCGCCGAAAATGGTGCACCGCCTGCTCCTCTTAGAAGGGGTTACAGCCAGGGAAGGAAGCCTCTTGAAGCAGGAGATCCTTTCCCTTGGCGGAGATGCGGCGCTTTCCGGCAGCACGCATGAGGGAGACTCACCCGGCACCGCCATCCTGATGGGGACGGAAAAACAACTGCGTCGTCTCTGCGCCAGGCTTTCGGAACACCCGTTTGGCCACCCTTCGCTGGCGGCCGACATCAAGCGCTTGCTTGACATCGATACAACCCCTCCGAACAGGTGGGACATCGGCAAAAGAACCCTGGATCTCGCAGCTCACGCCTGCATCATGGGTGTTCTCAATGTTACCCCCGATTCCTTTTCCGACGGAAACGAGTTTTTCACCACGGAAAAGGCCGTGGCGCGTGCGTTCGAGATGGAAGAAGAAGGGGCGGACATAATCGACATCGGCGGCGAGAGCACCCGGCCGTTCGCCCAGCCGGTTGTCGAAGCAGAGGAACTCAAGCGGGTAATCCCGGTTATAGAAAAGCTTGCCGGTCGCCTGCAGATTCCCATTTCCATAGATACCTACAAATCCGCTGTGGCCGAAAAGGCGCTTGCCGCGGGTGCCGAGATCGTCAACGACATCAGCGGCCTTTCCTTCGATGAACGGATGGCTGAGGTCGTCGCGGCAACAGGCGCGGGCCTGGTGCTCATGCATACCCGGGCAAGGCCTTCGGTCATGCAGAAAGAGACCGAGTACGGTTCCATAATATCCGAAATTTTTACCGAATTGCGGCAAGCCGTTGCCAAGGCTGAGTCCGCGGCAGTTACCAGGGAACGGATCGTTATAGACCCGGGAATAGGCTTCGGCAAAAATGTAACGGGGAACCTGGATATTCTGCTTAGGCTCGCGGAATTTAAGGCCATCGGCTGCCCCATCATGGTGGGTACTTCGCGGAAGTCTTTCATCGGCCAGATCCTGGGTCGGGAAAAGGGAGAACGGCTTTTTGGAACGGCCGCGACCATGGCCATCGCACTCGCCAACGGCGCTTCAATCTTCCGTGTCCATGATGTCAAAGAGATGCGGGATGTGCTGGATATGTCGATGGCCCTGTGCAGACATACTGTGCCATGAACGGCGCAGTAACAACCGGAATACGCGGCATGCGGAATTTTTCCGATCTATTTGCTCGTCCTGGGGAAACCGATGATGGACTTCCTGAAAAACTCCGGATGGCTGCTCGATCTGCTGGATATCGCGCTGGTGGCCTTCATCATCTACCATCTCATCGTGCTTTTGAAGGGTACCCTGGCGCCACGGGTCATCATCGGCCTGGCGATAGTGCTCTTCGGTTATGTCGTATCCCGGTTTGCCGGATTGCAAACCGTCAACTGGATCCTCAACAATTTTCTCGGTTCTTTGATTATTGTCCTCGTCATTATTTTCCAGCTTGACATACGCCGCGCGCTCTTCGCCTTAAACCGTAACTTATACAAAGATGAAGACGCCAGGGAAGAGACGCATGTTGTTCTCAATGAGTTGGTTGTAGCCGCCGAGACCCTGGCGAGTAAAAAGATTGGCGCTTTGATCGTTATTGAACGGGCGCTTGCGGTCAATCATTATCTCGCGGTTGGAACCGAGATCGACGCAAAGGTTACCAGTGAGCTTATCACTTCAATATTTCTACCTTATTCACCGATCCATGATGGGGCGGTCATTATCCAACGGGGTAAATTGACCAAGGCCGGCTGTTTTCTTCCCCTTTCCCAAAATCCGGAAATCAGCAAGACCCTGGGCTCACGCCACAGGGCAGCTATCGGGCTTTCGGAAATGGTAGACGCGGTGGTGATCGTGGTTTCCGAAGAGACAGGAATAATTTCGGTTGCGGTCGGTGGAAGGATCAGGCGTAATCTTGATCCTGCCACCCTGCGCAGGTTCCTGAAGCGCTTTCTGGATCCCAGGTGGTTGAAATGAATGTGCGGGAAATACTGACCCATAACCTTGGGCTCAAAGTCCTGTCACTCTTCCTGGCAATGGTGCTCTGGCTCTTTGTGGCCGCCGGAACGGAGTTGGAAATCGGGCTGTCGCTTCCGGTCGTGTTCACGCATCTCCCCCCAGGTCTCGCCATTATCAACCGACCGCCGGCTCGGATAGATGCCAGGTTGGCCGGGCCACGCATCCTGTTGCTGCGGCTCAAAGCGGAACGTCTCCCGGTTGTCTTTGATCTGCAAGACGCCCGGGAAGGGAGTATCGTCTTTCCCGGAGTGGAGTCGGCGATCCGTGCCCCTGACGGGGTCCGGATCACACGTGTGACCCCTGCCGCAATAGAAGTCAGATTGGCCAGAGCAGGTAAATAAGAAGGCGGAGATGCATGGAAACGAAGAACGTTTTTCGCATCGACGCATCGCAGCTTCAGAATTTAGCAGGAGGGCACAATGAAAAAGCTGTTCGGCACTGACGGGGTCCGCGGGGTGGCGAACGTCTATCCAATGACCACCGAAATGGCCTTGCAGATCGGCAGGGCCGCGGCATATATCTTCAAGAATGGCCGCAGAAGACACCGTATAGTCATTGGCAAGGATACCCGCCTTTCCGGTTATATGATCGAAAATGCCCTGTCGGCTGGGATCTGTTCGATGGGAGTCGATGTGCTCCTCGTGGGCCCTCTCCCCACCCCTGGCATCGCCAATATCACATCATCCATGCGGGCCGACGCGGGTGTAGTCATCTCCGCTTCCCACAACCCTTTCCAGGACAACGGTATAAAGTTTTTCTCCAGTGACGGCTTCAAGCTTCCGGACGAGATGGAGATCAGGATCGAGGATCTGATATTCTCCAAGAAGATCGACTCCCTCCGCCCCATCGCCACCGAGGTGGGGAAAGCCTACCGGATTGAAGACGCAATTGGCCGCTTCGTGGTTTTCCTAAAGAGCACTTTCCCGAAAGACCAGGATCTCTCGGGGTTTAAAATCGTTCTGGATTGCGCCAATGGAGCGGCTTACAAGGTCGCGCCAGCGGTACTGGAAGAACTGGGAGCCGAGGTCATCGCCGTTGGCGTGAAACCGAACGGCACCAACATCAACGACGGCTGTGGCTCCCTGCATCCCGAAGTGATCAGCGAAGTGGTCAAAGAACACCGCGCCGACCTGGGAATTGCCCTGGATGGCGATGCGGACCGGGTTATCTTCGTGGATGAGTTCGGCAATGAGGTGGACGGCGACCATATCATGGCCATCTGCGCCATTGACCTCCTGAAGCAGAAAAGGCTGCGGAAAAACACTGTCGTCGCCACGGTTATGAGCAACATGGGGCTCGACATCGCCATGAAAAAGGCGGGCGGCAAAGTGATCAAGACCACGGTGGGGGACCGCTATGTGGTGGAGGAGATGCGTAGGTGCGGCTACAACCTTGGTGGGGAGCAATCGGGACACATGATCTTTCTAGACCACAACACCACGGGAGACGGCACATTAACAGCTCTTCAGGTGCTAGCCGTCATGCGCCGGCACAACAAGAGTTTAGCCGAACTCGCAGAGATTATGATTCCGCTGCCACAGGTTCTGGTGAACGTCAGGGTTTCCGAAAAACGGGACATCATGACCATTCCTGAAATAGCCGTGCTGGTAAAGGAGATCGAAGAGAAGGTGCGGGACGAAGGGCGCATCCTGATCCGATATTCCGGGACTGAGCCGCTGTTGCGGATCATGATCGAAGGCCAAGACAAATATCAGATCACCAACTGGGCCAAGGAGATTGCGGAGTTGGTGGAAAAAAGTATCGGAGGGAAATGATAATGGCCAGACTGGGTGTTAATATTGATCATGTGGCTACCATTCGCCAGGCCAGAGGTGGCGTGGAGCCTGATCCAGTTGCCGCTGCCGCTATTGCCGAACTTGCCGGCGCCGACGGTATCACAATTCATCTACGTGAGGATCGCCGGCATATCCAGGACCGTGACCTTAAGCTGTTGCGCGAGACCGTCAAGACCAGCCTCAACCTGGAGATGGGCGCCACCCGCGAAATGATCGCCATTGCCCTGATGGTGAAACCCGACATCTGCACGCTCGTGCCAGAAAAACGCCAGGAGCTCACTACCGTAGGCGGTCTTGATGTACGCTTGAACATGCAGAATATTGCCGAAGCTGTGGAACGTCTCCAGGAAGGGGATCTGCTCGTGAGCCTCTTCGTCGACCCCGATCCCGATCAGATTAAGGCCAGCGATAAAGTGGGGGCCGACTATGTGGAGATCCATACCGGTTCTTTCGCCGAGGCGAAGGATTGGAAGAGCCAGGAGCAGGAGTTGATTAAGATCGAGAATTCGGTCAAGCTGGCCGCGAAACTGGGCCTTGGGGTGAATGCCGGTCACGGCCTCAATTACATCAACATTAAAAAAGTGACAGCCATCGGCGGTATCGGCGAATACAACATCGGCCACTCCATCATTTCCCGGGCGGTGCTGGTGGGGCTCGACCGGGCAGTGCGGGAGATGGTTGACCTGATCAAATACGCGTAATAAATAATTACTATTCAAGTTGATAGCGTGAGGCTGTATAATGTTAAGTTTAGATGACTAATAAACTGCACTCTTCAGCCTTAACATCTAGTCAAGGTAAGTTATGATTTTCGGCACAGGTATCGACATCGTGGATATATCCCGTTTCGAAAGATTCGTGCGGGAGAATAACGAACTCCTCTTCTATCGGCTCTTTACTCCGCAGGAACTGGCCTATTGCGTTGCCAAAAAGCGAAGCGCCCAGCATTTCGCCATCCGGTTCGCCGCAAAGGAGGCGTTCCTGAAGGCGATGGGGACAGGGCTAAGGGATGGCCTTGCCTGGCGTGACATGGAAGTCGTTAACGACCAGTCCGGCAAGCCGGAGCTTAAGCTTACCGGCAAAGCAGAGGAACTATTCCACCAGAACGGTCTTGCCCGAACTTTTTTATCTCTTTCCCATGACGGTAATTTCGCCATTGCCTCGGTAATCCTGGAGGAGAAATGAAAGTCATTACCGGCGAAACTATGCAGCGCATTGACCGACGGGCCATCGAGGAGTTCGGCGTGAGCGGCCTTACCCTGATGGAAAACGCCGGACACGGGTGTGCCGAAAAGATTATTGACGAATTCGGCTACGGGCCGCAAAAGCGGGCCGTGATCGTAGCAGGCAGGGGGAACAACGGCGGTGATGGTTACGTTATTGCCCGGCTCCTCAAGGAACAGGGGTGGCAGGTTGTGACATTTATCCTGGCCACGCAGGATGAAATCAAGGGGGATGCCCGGGTAAACCTCGACCTTCTCTCGGAGATGCCGGTCCTCTACTGCCCGGAGCAAGGGGGGCTGGATCGTTTTGCTTCGACCCTCAAGGAAGCAACGGTGATCGTGGACGCCCTGCTGGGGACCGGCTTGAAGAGCGAAGTGACGAGTATATACGCGGAAGTGATCGGGATAATCAACAATTCTGGTAAACCAGTGGTCGCAGTGGACATCCCATCAGGTATCGACGCCGCTACCGGAAGGGTGTTTGGTTGTGCGGTAAAGGCTGATTCCACGATTACCTTCGCCTTGGCCAAATGCGGCCATGTCCTCTATCCTGGAGCGGAGTACACCGGAAAACTACACATCGTCGATATCGGTATTCCGGCGGAACTCATCGCATCCGCCGAAGGGCACGAGTTTCTCGTTACATCGGCGGTAAGGCCACTTCTCAGGAGGCGTAGCCGGAACGCCCACAAAGGTGATGCGGGACATTGCCTCATTATTGCCGGTTCCCCCGGCAAAACCGGGGCGGCGGCCATGGCGGCCAACAGCGCCGTGCGGGCCGGTGCCGGATTGGTTACCCTGGCGGTCCCAGCCAGCCTCAATGCCATTTTGGAAGTGAAGACCACCGAAGCGATGACCATTCCCATCCCTGACAATAATTGCGGTTTGTTTGGGGATGAGGCATTTACAGCCATTCTATTGGCAACCATGGGCAAAGATTCAGTCGCCATAGGCCCGGGCATTTCCCTGAATCCCGAGATTGCCATGCTTGTCCGTGATCTGGTTGCAAACGTTTCCCAGCCCCTGGTAATCGACGCCGACGGCCTTAACGCCCTTGCTGAAGATCCCGACATTCTGCTCCGGAAGAAATCTGCTATAGTTATCCTGACCCCCCATCCGGGGGAAATGGGTCGGCTCACCGCTCTTTCCTCAGACGAAGTGGAATGCGACAGAATCGGGATTGCCCAGGCATTCGCCGTAAAATACCATATCTACCTGATTCTCAAAGGGGCGCACACAATTATCGCCGCTCCTGATGGTGCGATTGCCATCAACGGAAGCGGCAATCCCGGAATGGCTTCAGGCGGCATGGGTGATGTGCTGACAGGAGTGCTGACTGCTCTCCTCGCCCAGGGATATGAGCCTTTTTCGGCGTGCAAGCTCGGGGTATTCATCCATGGTTATGCCGCCGACCTGGTGACTTTCGAAAAAGGGGAGATCGGGATCTCCGCTGTTGATGCTCAGGAACGGTTACCCTATGCAATAAAAGAATTAGCGGGTTCAGGTTGAGAATTGAACTTTCTCGCCGAGAAGTCCCCTATCGAGAGGTCGGGGATGAAAGGCGGATTATAATGCTTGATTTAATAAAAGTTCTAACATAGAATTACCCCATGAAATACATAAACTACAAGGGTTCGCACGCAATTTACAATCTTCAGTTCCACTAGGTAGCCTCTGTTAAGTATCGGCGAAAAGTTTTGAAGGACGATGTTTTTAAACAGCTCAAGGAAATAAACCTGTCTTAAACCTAAGAATACGGGATTGCCGTCATAGAACAGGAGACAGATCAGGTTCATATGCAAAATTCTGTCATCTGCAAAACCGACGATTCAGCTTTCCAAATTTGTCAACTCCCTGAAATTGGTATCAGCTCGACTTTATTCCGAGAATTCCCGGAACTGCACCAAAAGCTCTATGACGGCTGATTCTGGAGACCATCTCAGTTCCTTGCACATAAGGCTAAGTGACTTTAGACGTCTTGAAACTCAACGTCTTGAACCGGAATGCGAAAAAGTTATAGATACCGCATAAATTCTTCGAAAGAGCAGCAAAAGCGGCTGGAGCAAACCCTGATGTCTGCAGTATACTTTACAACTTATGCCTGTTGGACTGGAAGAACCGCTATGAGCAGACCGGAGAAGGTCTGACACGGGTCCGGCGGCAGGAGATACTTGCGCTGCCGACGAGCAACGAAGGAAGTACATTACCAGGTACTGCAGCATGTCCTCTTACGGGTCGATCGGGACTTCCAGGAATTCTTCCGGCGCCTGAAGGAGATGGATCCCTCGGTTCAAACCGAAAAGGCCGTTACGACAGCATGACTTATTCAAAGGATCCGGGATTCCTGATCGAGGACGGAAAACAAAAGCTCTCTAAGATCGGTCACCTCAAGATCAAAATGCACCGGCAGGCCGCCGGCCAGGAAAAACCTCTACGATAGACCACTGGTATGCCAGTTCCCCGTGGAGTTCAAACCTGAAGCCCGACCAATTCTGGGGAGAGGTGGCGCAGTCAGGCCCCATGCCGAGCCAGGAAGCCCTGTCGCTTGCGTCAGAGTAGTTCACTAAACCTGGTTCTGCGCCAGATTTCAAAAGATCGGAGAAAGATATGCTTACTGCCGGCGATGTAATGACAAGAGACGTCATAACCGTAAAAAAGGAAACCACCATAAGGGAACTAGCGGAGCTTTTTGCCCGCCACAGGATCAGTAGTGCACCAGTCGTGGACGAAAGCGGCGATATGATCGGGATCGTCACCGAAACCGATCTGATCGAACAGAACAAAAGCCTCCATATCCCTACGGTAATTTCCCTTTTCGACTGGGTGATCTATCTGGAGAGCGACAAAAAATTCGAGAGAGAGTTGAAAAAAATGACCGGACAGACCGTCGCCGACATATACACACAGTCGGTCAAAACCGTTACCAATGCTACGCCGATAAGCGATGTTGCGGACATTATGAGCAGCGGGAAAATTCATGCAATTCCTGTGCTGGAAGGGAAAAAAGTAATCGGTATCGTTGCTCGTATCGATCTTATCCGGACAATGATCAAGAGGGGATGAATTGCCGTCAATCATAACCCATAATGAAGAAGAAACCGTGGCATTGGGGAGAAAGCTAGGATATCTGCTTAAGGCCGGCGATTTTATCGCCCTTGAAGGTGAGCTGGGTACGGGCAAGACCCGCTTTGTTCAGGGGGTGGCCGCCGCCCTGGAGGTCGATCCCGCGGAGCCGGTGACCAGCCCCACCTATGCCATTCTGCATATCCATAGCGGCAGGCTCCTCCTTTATCATTTCGATCTCTACCGCCTTGGCGGCGATGAAGATGCAACTCAAATCGGCTTCGCTGAATATTTCTACGGTGAGGGTGTCTCTCTCGCTGAGTGGGCCGACCGGCTGCATGAGGAGATGCCCGCGGAACGCCTCACTATATCTTTTTCCCATTTGGGGGAAGATAAGAGGCGAATTAGTTTTGCTGCGGCCGGTATAAGATACGCAAAATTGATGATGAACCTTTTCCACTGATAAATTAATATGCTGACCAGGGAATTGATACTCTGACACAAGGAAACCCCATAATTTGGGGGAAAAAAATGTTTTGCATATTTATTAACCGATAGTTCAGGCATTTGGTTTGCTCAAGCTTAGACAACGAGGCGTTAGTAAAGACAAAAAAATATAGAAACAATGAATTAATCCTCTTCTCTTCGCCTCAGCGGGAGAATAGAATTATGTGAAGGAGGAATTTATAAATGGCTCTCGTGGTTCAAAAGTTCGGCGGCACTTCGATGGGAACGATCGAGCGGATCCGCAACGTGGCCAAAAGGGTAGCCAGGTCCTACGATGCCGGCAACGACACAGTGGTAGTCGTTTCGGCAATGTCTGGCGAAACGAACAAGCTTGTGGCGCTGGCCAATGAAGTGTGCGAATTTCCGGACAACCGTGAATACGATGTCTTGGTCGCCTCGGGCGAACAGGTGTCAATTGCCCTGTTGGCCATCTGCCTCAAGTCTATGGGGTACAAGGCCAGATCGTATCATGGTTGGCAGGTGCCGATAATCACTGACAACGCCTTCAGCAAGGCGCGGATTTTGGAAATCGGCAGCGAGAAGATGCAGGCTGATCTGAAAGACGGCACCATTGTCATCGTCGCCGGTTTCCAGGGTATGGACAGAGAAGGAAATATCACCACCCTAGGTCGCGGCGGTTCTGATACCTCGGCGGTTGCCCTTGCAGCGTCCCTGAAGGCCGATGTTTGCGAAATTTACACAGATGTGGACGGTGTTTACACAACCGATCCGAATATCTGCGCCGACGCCAGGAAGATCGACAAGATTTCTTATGAAGAGATGCTCGAACTTGCTAGCCTCGGGGCAAAGGTTTTGCAAATCCGTTCCGTCGAATTTGCCAAAAAGTACAATGTTGATATCCACGTCCGTTCCAGCTTCAATGATAATCCGGGGACAATAGTCACCAAGGAGGATAAAGAAATGGAAACCGTACTCGTTTCAGGTATTGCCTTTGATAAGAATGAAGCAAAGATTGCCGTTATGCACGTACCTGACAAACCCGGCATCGCCGCAAAGATCCTCTCGACCCTTTCCGATGCCAACATTTCGGTGGATATGATTGTGCAGAATGTCAGCGAGGCCGGTCTAACCGACCTAACTTTCACGGTGACCAAGGCGGACTTTAAAAAGGCACTGGCCCTTACAAGGGAGACGGCCAAGGAGATCAACGCCCTTGACGTTACAGCGGATGAGAATATCGCCAAGGTTTCCATTGTCGGGGTCGGCATGCGGAGCCATGCTGGCGTTGCAACCAAGATGTTTCAGACCCTGGGCAGGGAAGGAATAAACATTCAGATGATCTCCACTTCCGAAATAAAGATATCGGTAGTTATCGATGCTAAATATACGGAGCTGGCGGTCAGGGTTCTCCACGACGCGTTCGAGATGTCAGCGCAGGATGTAATGCCGAAATAGGACAACCTATATAGCATAGCGATGGACGGGTTGATGCGCGGGACGCACCAACCCGTTTTTATTTACCGCATGGTATACTTTTGGCCGAATGATATACAATCTCTTTTGTTCTACAGTAAAAGCCGGTTTTGCTGCTGTAACTACCTGTAATCAATGTTACGCTCTTTGGAAAAATGAAAACGCCAATTCTTTTGGTGCCAATATCCACAGGGCTAGACACTTGATTCGGGCACATATTGGTGCTATCATGATGCCCTAAAGGAGATAGCACGGGTTAGGAAGTGAGGCTCATGCCAATACCTCCAGATTGTCGAGAACTGCTGGGAGAAATGTAAACTCCTCCAAATGGTCATTACTACTCTCGGACGTTTGGATCAAATGGCTGAAAAAGGTTAAGTGGAATCCCCGATCCGCTCTCTATTCAGATTTTCCGAAAAAATTTTACTGTCCTCTCCGGTAGGAGGAAGTTTCCGCAACCGCCAAGAAAATCAGCCGTTTCTGATCTTCGAACGCCTCAAAATTGGATTATCAAAGCACAGACTCCTAGTTATACACAATTTGCGCCTTCTATCATGCTAATTTATAACAGCTTTTTAAAATATACTGTAGAAGATCAGTATTGGAAGTTCCCCGTAAGTTGTGTAGAATGACCATATGGAATTTTGGCAGAGTTTTTGACACCTTTAACCTTATACCTCGATAGTTCGGGCTTTTCAAAGACATATCAATCGAGCGTGTCATCCAGACAGGAAAAAATATATTTTCCTGGTTGAAAGATATATAAAAACGTTATAAAAGAGAACTGGGGTATATTCGCCACTTCGTAACATGAAAGTTTATCCCGAATTGAAAGGGTAACCTTATGAGCTTGATAACACTATATGACACGACGCTGCGCGATGGGACACAGTCAGAGGATATCGCGTTTCTGCTGGAGGACAAGATCCGTATCGCCCATAAGCTGGACGAAATCGGCATTCATTACATAGAGGGGGGATGGCCAGGGAGTAACCCGAAGGATGTGGCGTTTTTCAAGGATATCAAGAAGGAGAAGCTTTCCAGGGCAAAAATTGCTGCCTTTGGTTCCACCCGCCGCTCCAAAGTGACCCCTGACAAGGACCAGAATATCCGCACTCTGGTCCAGGCCGAAGCCGATGCAATCACCATCTTCGGTAAGACATGGGATTTCCACGTCCATGAGGCACTCCGCATCTCACTCGAAGAAAATCTCGAGATTATTTACGACTCTCTCGAATACCTGAAAAGACATGTCCCGGAGGTCTTCTATGACGCCGAGCATTTCTTCGACGGTTACAAAACAAATCCGGAATATGCCATAAAAACTCTCCAGGCAGCAGAACAGGCCAAGGCAGATTGCATTGTCCTGTGCGACACCAACGGCGGCACCCTGCCTTTCGAACTTTTGGAGATCATCAAGGATGTGAAGCAGCAGATCAAGACCCCTCTTGGCATACATACCCACAACGATTCGGAATGCGCTGTTGCCAACTCCCTCCATGCCGTGAACCTCGGGATCGTCCAGGTGCAGGGGACCATCAATGGTTTCGGTGAACGTTGCGGCAACGCCAATCTTTGCTCCATTATCCCGGCACTGAAACTGAAGATGAAGAAGGAGTGCTTAAGTTTCGAACAGATGAAGAAGCTTTGCGAGCTTTCACGCTTCGTCTATGAACTCGCCAATCTCTCGCCCAACAAGCACCAACCCTATGTGGGTAATTCCGCCTTTGCCCATAAGGGGGGGGTCCATGTGAGCGCGATGCAACGCCACCCGGAAACCTACGAGCACATCCGCCCCGAGCTGGTCGGGAACGGCACCAGGGTGCTGATCTCCGACCTTTCCGGACGCGCCAACATCCTTGCCAAGGCCGAGGAGTTTAACATCAACCTCGACAGCAAGGACCCGGTAACGCTGGAAATCCTGGACAATATCAAGGAGATGGAGAACCGCGGCTATCAGTTCGAAGGGGCAGAGGCTTCTTTCGAGCTCCTCATGAAGCGGGCGTTGGGGACCCACAGGAAGTTCTTTTCCGTAATCGGCTTCCGGGTTATTGATGAGAAGCGCAACGAGGAGCAGAAGCCGATCTCCGAGGCCACCATCATGGTAAAGGTGGGAGGCAAGGTGGAGCATACCGCAGCTGAGGGAAACGGTCCGGTGAATGCCCTCGATAATGCGATCCGCAAGGCCCTGGAGAAGTTTTATCCCAAGCTAAAGGAAGTAAAGTTGCACGACTACAAGGTACGTGTCCTGCCGGCCGGCCAGGGGACCGCTTCGGCGATCAGGGTCCTGATCGAGTCAGGCGACCGGGAGAGCCGCTGGGGAACTGTAGGGGTCTCCGATAATATTATCGATGCGTCGTATCAGGCACTGATAGACAGTATCGAATACAAACTCCACAAAGGGGAAGAAGGAGAGGTCGCCAGGAACTGATGGGAAGCAAACGACATCTCGCCCGCTGGTTCTGATCAACCTGTATGGCTGCGAAATTTTTTCCGAAGGCCACGAGGCATTCCAGAATGGATTGCCTGTGGCCTTTTTGTATAATACCACCGGAGGTCACATCGTTCGCCTTGGGGGAAGCGTACCTGCCCCGTGTATATATCATTTCCTGGAACATACTAACGTAGTGACCGTCATATAAATGACTATGGCATCGATTGCCGCTAAAATCACAGATAAGACGATGCTGGAGTGGGTTATGCAGAATAGCGACATCGACGAAGTGGTTGCCAGAGACCAACAATATATTGAAATCACTATGGGAAAGATGAAGGTAAGGGAAAGGGTCCTGCTTGGCATTCCCTTCGATCCTTACGGGATAAAACCGGCCGGTTGGGAGAGTCTGCCGGGTATCGGCCCCGGATTGGCTAAATCCATCATGGCTGACCGCCATAATAATGGCGCTTTTGTTTCCGCTGAGTCATTGCAAAGGGTTCCTGTATCGGAGAAAAGAAGCTGAAAGAGCTGTAAAAGTATTTTTAGCTGCCGGTAACTATGTATTAATCAACAGTTCTCAGGACAGGAGAGATATACAGCCATACTAATTTTATCTCATTTGGCACATATACTGAAATAGCTATATTCACTTGCCTTTAATTGCCAATCCTTAGGAGGTGCCAATATGAAATGCCCTAAATGCAGAGGACGTATGTTCGCCGAGAAGTTCTACGACTTTGTCAGATCATTTGACGCCTGGAAATGCACCTGCTGCGGAGAGGTACTAGATCCCACCATTCTGGCTAACCGAGCAAGAAACTACAATCTGTTTTTGGGCTGACAAAGAGTTGATTGATAAATAGCAAATACCTGGAAAAGGGGGAATAATTTCCCCCTTTTTTATTGCGCCATGTATGTGTTGTTCTGATTTTGGGTTAAAATTAAAACAACCTATCCGTACTTAGTTTGTGGATGATTTGCTCATGGACGTGAAAAAATATACCGACAGTTTGCTGGACTGGGTCAGGGGACGAGGGAAAATAGTCATAATCGTTCACGACAACCCTGATCCCGATTGTCTTGCCTCTGCTATGGCGCTGCGCCATTTGTTCGTGATGAAGCTGAGCAAGGACGCGGTAATTACCTTTTCTGGCATGATCGGGCGCAGTGAAAACCTTGCCATGGCAAAGGAACTGCAAATTCCTCTTACTCCACTGGGAATCGTTGACCTGAAAGAACATCAGGTTGTCTGCATGCTCGATACTCAGCCGGGGACCGGCAACAATTCACTCCCCCCGGAAACCCGGGTAGATATTGTCATTGACCACCATCCGCAGCGGGAAAGGACTGGAGAATGCCGCTGGTACGATGTTCGAGTCGATTATGGGGCAACCGCAACCATTCTCTATGAGTATCTTTTGGCACAGGATGTATCTATCGGGACTAAACTGGCTACAGCGCTGTTTTATGCAGTAAAGTCCGAAACACAGGATCTTGGCCGTGAAGCAAATCACCCCGACAGGGAAGCTTACCTGCGCCTCTTTCCACTCTCCAACAAAAAACTCCTGTATGAAATTACCCATCCCAAGTTGCCGATTGAATATTTCCTCACCATCATCAGTGCTTTGGATAACACCAGAATATACAATAGGGTGATGATTGCCAATCTGCAGAAAATAGTTTTCCCCGAATTGGTGGCGGAAATGGCCGATTTCCTGCTCAGACTCGAAGAAATTGAAACTGTCCTCTGTATGGGGCACTATAATACCGAAATAATATTGTCAATCAGGACCATGCGACATGATCTCAATGCCGGTGAAATTATCAACAGGCTAGTAACGGGGTTGGGTAAGGCGGGCGGCCATGGAATGATGGCTGGAGGAAAGATAGACAATGTATCGCCAACACACAAAGCCATTCATGAGATGGAATCCATACTAACGACAAGACTTCTTGCGGCACTGGACATGGAAAAAGTCAGGCCTCGCAGGCTTATCCGCCAACATCGTTGACAAAAGAGGGTTGCAGGGATATAAGAAAAAGTGAATGGTTAAAGTGAAGATGAAGAATAGGTCTTTTCTTAATTACCTGGTTCAAGAGAGGAATTATGCGGACGGACGGACGGCAGAAGGATGCCCTGAGAGAAGTCAAAATTACTAGAAATTATCTCGATTATGCTGAAGGTTCGGTCCTGATTGAATTCGGCGCTACCAGAGTTATCTGTACTGCATCGGTCGAGGAAAACGTCCCTCAATTTTTGCGCGGTAAAGGGACGGGTTGGGTCACTGCTGAGTATTCCATGCTTCCCAGGGCTACCCATACCCGTTCACCACGGGAATCTTCCCGGGGAAGGGTCGGTGGAAGGACCCATGAAATCCAGCGACTGATTGGCCGCTCGTTACGCTCCGTCATGGATTTGACGCTCCTGGGAGAGCGGAGCATTGTGATGGATTGCGACGTGATTCAGGCTGATGGAGGTACGCGCACAGCTTCCATTACCGGGGCATATGTGGCGCTAGTCGATGCACTCCGCTTGCTTGAGGCCCGTGGAATAATCGCGGCTTATCCAATTAAGGAAGCCGTGGCTGCGGTAAGTGTGGGAATAGTTGGCGGTCTCCCCATGGTGGATTTGAATTATGAAGAGGATTCCTCTGCCGAGGTCGACATGAATTTTGTCATGACCACAACGAACCGTTTCGTGGAAGTGCAGGGAACTGCAGAAGGGAAGCCTTTCACCGTTCAGGAAATGGACATTATGCGCTCCATGGCAATGTCAGCGATCATCAGTCTGTTTGAAATCCAGGAAAAGGTCCTCTTATGAAGGAGTTGCTGGTGGCAACCGGTAATCGGGGGAAGTTTATGGAGATCAAAGAGCTTCTGCAAGATACGGTGGCTAAGCTCTACACTCTGGAAGACTTTCCGGAAATCCCCCCTGTTGAGGAGGACGGCGCTACTTTTGCGGAAAATGCCGTTAAAAAGGCGCAAAACGCGGCGCAGGCCACGGGCAAACCGGTCATTGCCGATGACTCAGGGCTGGAGGTTGGTGCCCTTGGAGGACGTCCCGGGGTTTATTCGGCCCGTTTTGCCGGAGAAGGCGCCGGTGATGCCGAGAATAACGCCAAGCTTCTCAGAGAAATGGCTGATATTCCCGATGGAGAAGGGGCCGCAGCTTTTCACTGTGTTGTCGCCCTCTGCTTTCCTGACGGCAGTTGCCGGACTTTCAGCGGTGAGCTCAAGGGCATTATCCTGAAAGAACCCAAGGGGGCAGGCGGGTTTGGTTATGATCCCCTATTTCTGGTGCCGGAATATGGCCGAACCCTTGCCGAACTCCCCATGAAGGTAAAAAACGTCATCAGTCACCGGGGCAAAGCGCTAGTCGGATTGAAAGAGCATCTACGATCGTTGTGACCCTCGCGATAAAGTGCTTGCATCCTGGTTTTCCGTATGCTATAAAGAATACTTTCCATCGGGGTGTAGCGCAGCCTGGGTAGCGCACCTGCCTTGGGAGCAGGGGGTCGGAGGTTCGAATCCTCTCACCCCGACCAACTCTGCGCCTGTAGCTCAGCTGGATAGAGCAACGGACTTCTAATCCGTAGGTCAGGGGTTCGAATCCCTTCAGGCGTGCCAAAGACCCTTTATGGTGGCTATGGTGAAGCGGTCAACACATACGACTGTGACTCGTACATTCGTGGGTTCAAATCCCACTAGCCACCCCATTATAAAGCAAGGCCCCGTTTTCCTGCGGGGCTTAAATTAATCTGCGGTAACTGCTCAGGTCAGCAAAATTAATATTTAATAACAAATTTAAATTTGGACTCTCAGTCCATTTATGTCAAAACAGCTTCATGCAAGAATCCTTCATATGCCATGGCCGAGTGGTGCACCCCGCTGATATTCAATGGATCCAATCATGGATCGTTGACATAGAGTCGCTAACGCCTTGCCTGCGAACTCTGCAAATTCCGGAATTGGTTTACTCTGGCCGGTCAACTCAAAGGCTTCGTGGCACGCAGTTTTCTTCTCAAGCACATGGAAAGCTGCCTCATCACCTTGCCTCCTGTCAGAAAGGCAACACAAAGGGCGCGCGGCTATACTAGTCCGATTTCCGCCCCTGCTTTGGCACTCCACCGTCGGCCATTGCTTTGAGCTTGGCTGAGCTTACCCCCTCTCGCTGATCATCCCTGAGACCGGTTCTCCCGAAGAACAACTATGTCAGTACTACCTAGCAACCCATCATTATCTGGGCTTTGAGCGTACTGTGGGGGAGAACCTGAATATGCGGTGGATCGCCACGGGCGCCGTCTGGCCTGCTTGCTCTTTGGTGCCGCTGCCTGGAAAACCAAGCCCAGAGATCAGTTCACAGGCTGGACCGATGCCATTCGGACCTGTCGCCTTTCATAGGTGGCAAACAATACCCGTTTTCACATTTTGCCATGGGTCAATGGCAAGCCATCTTTTTGCCACCATCCTGAAAAGAATCAGCGCGGATTGTCAACACTAAATACGGCCACCTGCTTCACCTGATAGAAACTTTTATCGAGCTTGGCCTTTTCCGGGGTACCTGTTATCAGTCCGCCAATTGGAAGCTGGTTGGGCAGACAACGGGTCGCAGTCGCCAGGACCGATATGCCACCATTAGCGTGCCAGTCAAAGACATCTTCCACTACCCCTTGTCGCCCCGATTTCGGGAGTTCCTCTGCCATGAAGACTGCCGCTGAACTACATGACTCGGGCCAGCGGGATCTAGACGGTCTGGTCGCGCACCCTTACACTTCAGGAAAGGCTGGTTCTCACCAGCCGCAACAGCAGTAAACCGCCCTCTCAAGACGGCTATGCCAAGCTGATTGTAATGGGATATTATTCTGGAGTGATCGCGATTGTGTTGTAGTGTAAAGTTTATCGAAAGATGACTTCCGCCTGGCCGGTGAGTCCGCGAGTTCCGGCCACCCTGAAAGCCATCAATGATTTCGCCGAAGACTCGATGCGCCAATCACATTCCTTGTCAACATCGAACCAGACCAATGCCTTTATCCTGCAGAAGCGATTTTCAAGGGAAGCAAATGCCTCGCTGATCCAGATGTCCTTAGCTCCGCCCCTTTCTGTCGAGCCGGTCTCGGCGATCATCAGCGGCCGGCTTGAGATTCTGCCTGTGCTTTCATAAGCGGAAGTAAAAATATCTTCGAACCGCTGCCAGCCTACTCCCGGCTTGTCTATCCCCCAGTTGTAGCCGTCAATGGCCACCCAATCAAGCTGGTCGTCCCCGGGGAAATAACTCTCCAGTCCGTTCTCATCTCGGGGGGGATAGGAAAACGCATAAGGTGACCAGACCCAATTAATATCATTCGCCCGTTCTTCTGCAAAAAGCCGGCGCAAGTGAAGCCACGCTATCCGGTATTCCCTTGGTGAGTTACCATTTACCGTGCCGCACCACGGATACCAGTTGCCGTTCATTTCATGCATGGGGCGGAGGTAAATTCCGGGAAGAAATTCCCTTAGAGTGCGGGCAAAGTCTCTAATATAGCCATCATACCTGCCCGATACTATGCTGCTCAATGAAAAATCGGGCTGTGAATGGCGATTTTTGTTGACTTCGACAAGCCTCCATGGTTCCCAAGTCAGTAATATCTGCTTGGGCGCCTCGGCAAGCTGCGACAACCAGTGGATGTCATCCTCAATCCGGCAATGATTCCAGGCAAGATAAAACGACAAGATATCTATCCGCCTGTTAAACAGGTTTTCAACTGATTCAATGTTTTTCCGGTCCAGCAAACCGTGAAGCCGATAAATGCCGAACATCATCGTATCAGAGCCTTGGGCCAGAAACTAAGGATGAAAAATCTACTGAGGGTGGATATCGTCCAGAGACACCAGAATATATTCACCAGCAAGAACCAGAAGTCGTCTTTTATGGTGTACACGCCATAAAATATCGCTGCCAGCGACAGTATCATGAAGATTATATGGGGCAGGCATTTTCTTATCCGGATTCCCAGATTGTGCTCCAATGCGGTTTTCCTGGTCACTGTGTATTTGGGCAGGTGGTTTTTACATATGATAGCATTGATTGTAGCGCTGAAATAAACCGGAAAGAGTGCAGCCTGGCATTGAAAGACCTTGAAATTGTTAAGCCTATCGGTCAGCGCCTTGTTAGCAATTGCGTAAACAATAAAATACGGAAGCCTGGCCAGGATGTATTTCCACAGCGGAACATCAAGAATGAAATTGTGGGTGAAGAGCGCCCAGATGGGTAGTGTGAAAAAAATCGGCAGAAAGACGCCGAACGAAATGTAATTATAACCAAAATGTAAATATTGCAGGCGCTGGCGCCAGCTAAGCCCTTTATGCCGGATCGGATTGTCCCAGAAGAACAGCCGGAGAGAGTCCACCGCCCATTGCCAGCGCTGTTTCAGGTGGCTGAGAACATCGTCAGGAGCGTGACCGGTCGTTAAAGGGGTGTCGTGATATATGGACTTCCAGCCATTGGCATGAAGAATCAGGGAGGTCTGAAGGTCTTCAACGAGATTCCAGGTGGCATAACCACCGATCGCTTCCAAAGCTTTTCTTCGGTACATGACGCCGTTTCCGCATGAGATTGCCGAGTTATCGTAATCCTTTCCCGATTGCATCGCTTTATAGAAAACGGCATCCGAATTCCCCCATGGATCGTTCTTGGGCAGGTTGAACCGTTGTGCAGTCTGTACGAAAGCAATCTTGTCGTGGCTGAAATAGCCGATGATGCTTTTAATTATTTCAGGTTCGGCCACCTGGTCGGCATCGAGCGTGAGGACAAGATCGCCAGAGGTCTGTGCCAAGGCATTATTCAGATTCCCTGCTTTTCTGTCTTCATGGGTGGTCCTGCGAATATATCGTACATTGTACTCCTCGGCCAGCTTCCTGACATTATCGTCCTCGCCGTCGTCAAGGATAAAAACGGTCTTTTTATCATAGGAGATGTTTACAGCCGCGGTGACGGTCCTCCGGATAACCTCTACCGGCTCATGGCATACAGTAATAAAGACATCCACTGTCAATTCAAAGGGTTGTCGCGGACCTTCGGGTCGATGGTGGCGCTTGTACCAGAGAAGATGGACCCAGAGGAAGTAGTGGATCAGGAAGCAAATCTCACTCACAATGAACGGGATAAAAGCATACCAGCATTTCCAGTTTGCATTGCAAATACACCAGGCAATGTAAAAAATAGCGCAAGGAAAATTCAAAATCGCAAAAACCTGACCTATGATCCGCCTTTTTCTCGTTTCTTTTTCGAGGTATCGGCGATATTCCTTTTTGCCAAGTATGTCGTTGATCCAATTTTTGAAGTCAGCCCAGATGCTCATGTAATTATTCCTCAGAAAACGTATTCGTAAGACAGCACCACATTTTCTGCCCTGAAATAGCCACCATTGTTCTGACCATCCCGATCGACACCCTTGTTCTGGTAGAACGCACGGGCATCCAGACGCAACAGATGCCGTTCACCCAGTTTGTAGGCAACATACGCGAATAGTGAATTCGCAACACCCTCGCTCTTGGGGATGTATGAGAGACTACCTTCGGCACCTAAGCTGTAACCTGTATCGAAATCATGATTGTACGCCAGCTTCAGTGTATGCACCTCGAAGTTGGTGGGGTCGTAATAGGATGTTATAATTTCTGTGCCCATCTGATAATTTTCAGCGCTTTTCCTGTAGTCCAGATAAAAATAGTTGTAGCCAAGAACCAGATTCGGAGTTTGGGAAATGTTGTAATCTGCGCCGGCGATGTAACTTGTTTTCGTGTTGCCATCCGACAGAAAACCATAGAGGATTTTCCCCCAGAGATCCAGCCGCGGGCAGACACTGCCGCGAGCATAGACGCTCATATCGTTAGTAGCGATTTTACTGCCTACTGAACCGATGGTAACCACATAGTTGTAAATGGCGTTCTTAAAGACGGGCTCGGTATCGATAATGTCAACGTGCTCATAATTGAGCGCCAACGAAAACTTCGAAGTAGGTTCGATGTAAATTGATGCTTTCCCGTTGAGATGGTTCTGGTCGTTGTCGTAGAAGTTGCCGCTGATGCTCCCGTCGCCACGAACAGTATCAGTAATTCTTCGTTCCAATCCCAGTGATACGCTGTTTCGGGTTATGCTGCTGAAGCCATTCTGGTCAAAAGCGGAGAAATTGTAGCCAATATCGAAGGTCGTTCCGTTATAAATCGACCTCAGTGCGGTGCCAATATTGTATCTGGTAAAACCCGCCGAGTTTTCATAATACTCGCCCAGTAATCCTAGGCGTGGTGAAGTTTCAAACTTAAGCAGTTCTTTCTGCTTCTCGATGCGCGGGTCAGCCCAGTTTTGTTGCCATAGGTTCAATGCCCGCTCTGCGGTATCAGTCCGTCCGGTCAATATTGATGTTTCAACCAATCCCCATAATGCTTCATTGTTGTACGGGTAGTTGCGGAGTATCTTCTTGTAACAGGAGGAGGCCTCCTGTATATTCCCGCTGAAATGGAGGACCCTGGCGACAGCAAGTTGCGCGGTAAGACTCTCTCCATTGTTGTCTTTGATTGAAGCGGCAAGAGATCGTGCTTCTTCGCCTTTTCCCGACTCTGCCAGGATCTCTGCCAGTTCTTTCTTGGTTACGGCGGCATTGGGATAAAGGGTGAGCGAGCGCTCCAGCGTGGCTCTGGCTTCCATCTTTTTCCCCTGGGAACGTTGCACTTTGCCAAGCTGATAATAAAGAAAAGCGTTCTCAGGAGATGACACAAGCAGATCTTTCAACGCTGATTCAGCTGTCTCTTTTTCTCCGGCCCAAAAGTGAGCCAGCGCAAGTTTAAGCCGGAACTGAAGATCATTGGGGTATTCAGCCGCTAGTTTAGTGCCGACGGTGATGGCACTTTTCGATTCACCCTGGCTGATATAGGCATCAAAAAGTGCCATGGAGACGCCTTTGTTGTCAGGATCTTTCGCCAGTTCCGCCAAAAGATTTTTTATATTCGTTGCGTTTTCCACCTTAAGTCTCGCAGAGATATCTTTGAATGAATCTTGTAGGGTCTTTGTCGAATAGTCGACATGAAAGGCTTTACCGTAAGCATTGATCGATTCCTCGAATCGTCCTGTCAGCTTCTCGTTCCAGCCAAGCCCTTTTTGAATGTTTTCTTGATTTTTGCTGGCGGGCAAAGCCACCCTGAACGCTGCTGCGGCTTCATCTGAAAATCCATCCGCGCTGAGAAACCAGGCGTAATGTTCAAGATATCCTTCATTCTCGGGTTCCGCGGCAATTGCTTTCCTGAATTTCTCCCCGGCTTCGAAATGTTTCAACGATTGCTCGAGGTTGAGCCCTTCCCTGAAGGTTTCATATGCCGTATTAGCACCATATGCCGACTGATGGGCAAATAAAATTGAAATAATTGTAATGACCAAGGTTTTGTTTATAGCCAATTTCTCCCCCCTGAAAAATGTAACAAGAAACTTTTCTCCTGATCTATATTGGGCATTGAATCTAGTATATATGACATAAAGCAGCAAAACGCCGGATGAGAAGTCCGCTTGGGCAAATTAAATAAAAAAGTGGCCTTCTCTCGGTATGGAAATACCAGGCATCTTGCAGTGGGAGAATACAAAGGATTGCGGCTCATGTGCCAACTTCAGATTGACAAGCATGAAGATGGCCAACGGTATTGCCTCCCACAGCAGGTTTCCCATCCGTGGTGTTTCTTCGGTTGCGAGATACACTCTGCAGTAGATGCTCTGAAGCCTTTTCGGCTCAGGACAACGGCTTTCGCCGAGGCACCCTTCGCGTTCTCCACGTCTTGCAAGATACGGCCCGGATCTCTGTATATCCTATCGCTGACCGTCCAGAAGGCTATCAGCTGGACAATATTGGCAGACACATGATCGCGATCACCCACAAGGCCACATCCAGGATTCTCGTGGATGCGATCCTTCAGTTCATTTGGAACCGATTTGCCGCAGTGCAGATTTGGCTGTTGCCGCCAACGCCGAGACGGCAATTGGCAACTACGACATACCTACTACCCTGTCTAGATTGCAGCAGCTTTTTTTGATTGCCAATGGCATGGTCGGAAGCCGCCTTGGCCAGCTTGCGATTGTGAATCATGAACTACAAACCGTGCTCCTCGACCGCCACCCTGCGGTAGCAGTTCTCAAAGATCGAGGCGGTCTTTTTATGGTGGTAGTCCCCGATGTTAAATACCTTGGTGTGAAGCTTAACCCCCCGGATCTGGTTTTTCAAACGGGTTGAGAGGGGTATGTCTTTCAACCTCAGGATTTCCATCCCCCAAGCAATGGCATCATCGACTAACCGCTGGTGAAGCGTCTTTCTCGCCTCGAATTGGCGAGTCATCTTTCTCTGAGCCTTGGCCAATTGCTTTCTGGCGTTTTCGAACGCACGGGGCGGATCGAACTTCTCGTTACGAGAGGTGGTGAGCAAAGCCGACAGGCCTGGGCCAATACCGATATCAGGTCTTGGGTCTTCAAGTGGAACTCTCTCGAGAAGATCCTTTTCCTGAATGATGGCGACTACGACCACCCACCAGTGGCCATGCATCCATTTGATGGTGACCGTCTTTTTCTGGCCCCGGATCTTGCGATGTTAACGCACAGGGAATTCGTCAAGCCCGGAGAGGCATACTTATGCCGTTCCGGATAAAGGCAGCGGAACCGTGTTGAAGGAAGGCAAAACTGCCGTATCTTTCCCGGTGTATCGGTTTGGGCGGATGGACGTTGGGACGGCCTTCCTTCAGGGCTTAAAGAAACCTTTTATAGCCCTCGTCCACCCAGCAGGCAATGTTCTGGCGCACCTGGCTGTGAAGACAGGACAAGGCTTCACCAGTATTTGGCATAGAGAATCACCGCTCCGTTCTGATCGGCACGGTTGAGGAACTGGGCATCGATAATGCCTTGGCGCTTTTGCTCTTTGCACCACTCACGGTTATGAAGGCGGTCCTCAACCAGATAGTTGCGCAGGGAATGGCACGCGTAAAAACAGGAGAAAAGCTTCTTTGCCTGGTCAGGCGTGACATCGAGCCGGAAGCGGTATGAGCGCGCCACCATCAGTTGGCGGGGGGCCGCTTTCTAGGCTTCCTGCTTTTGGTATTCGATGTAGAGTCTGACATCCTCTGCGCTCATGTCTCCTACGGTGCCGACATAATAACTTGGGTTCCAAAGATGGCTTCCCATCCGTGTCTTCAGGGTTAGGAACTTCCGCAGCAGCCGTAATGCTGAGATACCTTTGACCCATTTGACTATCTGGGAAACCGGCACGTGCGGAGCAGCGGAAACAAACAACTGTACATAGTCAGGGCCGGTTTCCATAGTAGCTATCTCGAAACCTTTTTTAGAGGCGATCTCCATGAGCACGGTTTTGAGATATTCATCTACTTCACCAGCCAGAACCTTCCGGCGGTACTTGGTACAGAAAACCACCTGGTAGCCAATCTTGAATACGACTGTTCTATGGTGAATGGCTTTCATTTTTTAATAGTGCTATATATTATGCTATTTGTCAATAGCAAACAAGATGTTATATTTATCATATAGTATATTCCCCGCTTTCATCCCTCCATTTTTTAAATAAGAAGGAATTCCCGCGGGATGTCTTTAAATATAAACTATTTAATAGAATGCATACCAACACAGCCCTGAGAGGCTCGAGCGATTGATACGGAATTTTGCTTAATAACGTTGATGCACTCGCAAAAACTGACAAATTGATATCTAGCCCGAGTTTCCTAGTTATAGCGTAATAAGCCCAATAAGCCATGTAATTTTAATATGTTAAAGCAGATATTGCCTATCCCCTAAATATAGATGCTCTTATAACCATAAAATAAATCTTTTTAAGCCATTAACTATGCCCTAATATATTTGGATGGAAAGGGGGCGGGCATGGAACGGCTTGAGACCAAAGAGATCAACGGGCATACCTACTATTACTATTCGAAGTGGGGGTGGGTGGACGGAAAATGTCGGCGGGTGTGGCAGAAGTACCTTGGAAAACTTGACAATATTGTCAAGGCCGTCGAGGGCGATGGCCGGGCACCCCTTTATGCCGAGGTGTTCCAGTGGGGGTTGCCCACTGCATTGTGGAAGGAATGTCAGCGTGCCAGAGTAGTTCATGAAGTCGACACTCTATGCCCTAAACGGGATCAGGGGTTGAGTACAGGGGAATATATTGCTATAGCGGCATTGAACAGAGGTATTTGTCCTCAAAGCAAAAGGTCCATGTGGGAGTGGTTTTAGCAAACGGCCATGATTCGATATATCCCAGATGCGAGGGAAGCAGCCCTGACCTCGCAACGGTTCTGGGACCACATGGACAGAATCGATTCCGAGGGCGCATCACAAATCTGGCAAAACATTCTCAGGGGAGTAGTCAAAAGTGAAGAGATTGATTTGTCTTCCTTGTTGTATGACGGAACGAACTTCTACACGTTCATTGACACATTCAACATAAGGTGTGAGATAGCCAAGCGTGGGAAGAACAAACAGGGGCGCACCAATCTCAGGCAGGTAAGCTATGCGCTTTTCTGTTCCACTGATGGCCACATACCGGTCTTTTACGATGTTTACGAAGGGAATCGCCATGACGCTAAGCAATTTCCGCAGATGCTGGAAAGGTTTCACAGCTTTTATAAGGACCTTTCACAAGGCCTTTGTAAAACTCCGGAGACTACACTCGTCTTTGATAAAGGCAACAATTCCGAACCCAATTGTGCCCTGCTTGATTCCCTGCAGATCAAGTATGTCGGTTCAGTGAAACTGGATGAACACAAGGATTTGGCAATGATTTCCAACAACGATCCCGCTTTTGTCCCCTGTGGGCCGGGATTGGAGGGAACCAAGGCTTTTCGTGTCAAAAGGGATGTGTACGGCAAAGAAATGGTCCTGGTGGTCACTTACAATCAGAACCTTTTCAATACCCAGTGGCTGACTCTGCAAAATGATATTGAGAAAGCCTTGGAGAGCCTCTCTTTGCTGCATCAGAAACTGGAAGATCGCATAAACGGCATCGTTACCCGGGGCAAGGCGCCAACCAGGGAATCTTCGGAAAATCATTGCAAGGAGATCCTGAGCCGTCAGTACTTGAAGCGCATTGTCGATGTAGATTTTGAGGAGATCGCTGAGAAAAAAGTGCGCATGGTATATGGTGTCAACGCCGACAAGCTTCAGGAAGTAGCCGATACCTATCTCGGCAAAAACATTATCATCACGAACAGGGAGGATTGGGACAACGTTAAGGTCATCAGGACTTATCGCAGCCAGTTCATGATAGAGGAGGTCTTCAAGGAGATGAAAGACCGGACTACAGGAAGCTGGTGGCCGCTTTTCCATTGGACGGATTCGAAGATCAGGGTACATGGTCTCTACTGCACCATTGCTTTGCTACTGAGAGCTTTGGCCATCCGCAGAGTAAGGCAGGGGGGACTTCATCTATCCACGAAAAGGATCCTCTCGGAGCTTGATGAAATTCGGGAGGTAATCAATATCTATCCGTGCAAGGGTAAACAGAAGGTCGACCGTAAACAGACTGTTTTGACCAGGACATCCGAACTTCAACAAAAACTTATCTCGATCCTTGGGCTAGAAGTACACTGATACATTTTTAGGGTAAGGCGATACCCTATGTAACTGCATGGAATTATTTAGAAATAAGATCGCCATTTTCATAAGTAGGAAACTCGGGCTAGATAATAAATTATATTAATTGTATTTTTGTTCTTTCTTCAAGACGTAAATTTTGATATAATTATTCCGCATTTTCAGCCGGTTATGAGGGATTGCCATAATCCACGTCAAAGATCACAAGCAGTTCGACATGTTCACCCCCTTCGAGTATCTCGGTTTAAAACTCCTTACCCTTCTGGAGTCATCCTGGGCGCATCTGTTTCGGGAAGAAATACTCCAAAATCTAGCCGGTGGAGAAGATCTTCCATATGTATGATGATTTAAGGGGCGCCAGACCAGGAACTGTATACCATGCTCGGCATTACCCTCCTTCAGCAAATGGAGGATTTGAACGACGAAGCAACGGTGCATGAGTTTGCATTTCCCATCAAATGGCACTTGAAAATTCCGAAGATGCGGTCGCCAGGATGATGCTTAACAATCTCTCTGGAACTGGTCAATTTTCCTGCCATACCGCCTCGTTGGATATCCTTTCATCTTCATCCCTCCAGAATCCAAAAGAAATCTGGCTCTGGGGAGTACCGCTTGCGGCAACAATTAATTCAGCTGGTCGTGATCAATTCGTAAAGGTTTCAGACTTCCTAAGAAAGTCGCGACAATCCCGATCAGAACCCAGTATTATGCTGGATTTCGGTGTAGATGATGTGATCTTAATTAGAAGTTAAATATCAGAGCAAAAAAACGAAATCCGTTACGGCAATGTCTGTTTCGCAAAGTATGTCGATGAAACTGACTTATTTTCTGATGTCAATGCTATTCGTAAAAGTGGCTGCTATGTACTTGCCCGCAAATTGGCGTATCGGGGGGCGATATGCCGGTTCATACCCATTTACCATCGTGAATCTGGTGCCTGAATCGCTTATCAGCAAAAAGGAATAACAGAATAGCCATTGTTGCTTTTAAATTAGGATTGAAACTTTCTGAAAGGATGAATCATTTGGTTTCAGTCCATGTACTTTCTGACGCAGAACAAGAACAATGTATCAACCCTTGAACTGAGACGCCATCTCGGCATCAGCTAGCCTGCAGCTTGGCGAATGAAGCACAAACTCATGCAGGTCATGTATGAGCGAGAAAGCGACACCAGGTTGTCAGGCTGGGTCGAAGTCGACGATGCTTACCTTGGAGGAGAATACCCTGGACGCAAGGCTGGGCGCAGCTCTGGAAACAAAGTACCCTTTATTCAGCGATCCAGACCAACAACCAGAATAACCTCTTGTAGGCTGTCTTTTCTCGAGTCAGGGCGTTCACTCGCGAAGATGTTGCTGCCTGTGCCAACAGTTCTCTTACCAACAGCAACGGTAGTCTCTGACGCCCTGTGGTGCTTCAAGTCAGTTACGGAAGTCGGCTGCTCACAACAACGTGAGGTTGTTGGCCAAGGACGTAAAAGTACAGACATGGAATGCTTAACCTAGGTCAATACCATCCTCGGCAATTTGAAGACCGCAATCAATGGTACCTACCATGCTTTCGACTTTGAGAAATACGCTCACCGGTATCTTGGTGAGTATCAATACCGTTTCAACTGCCGCTTCGATCTGGCTAGGATGCTCTCCCGACTGGTTACCGCAACTGCACGGACAGGCAAGTGTCCTGAGGGCTGGTTGTGTTTAGCGGGAGATCAGTATTAATCAGGTGTGTTTATGATATTTACATTTAGCAGTAATGGAAATTATTTTTCTTGAGAAAAAATAGAAAATAGTCTAGATTTATTACTTTGCCTGTGGGGGTGTGGCGGAATTGGCAAACGCACCAGACTTAGGATCTGGCGGGGAGACCCTTTCGAGTTCGAGTCTCGACATCCCCACCAATGTGCACTTGGCTGCATATTAATAATGTTGTAATATCTAGTCTAACTTTTTGGAGTAACTTATCAGCATATTCAGATACCCATAATAATTAATTGGTACCTAATTTTTAAATAACAGCCAGTTCGGTGCGCGGGAGACTTTTATACTCTATAAGAACTCGACTCCCCTCTATCGCACTAACTCCAATCAAAGAGAGGTCAACAATGCAGGTCAAGGTTGAATCGCTGAGCAAAATCAAGAAGAAGATAAATTTCGAGATCCCTGCTGACCGGGTAGGAGAGGAAATAGATAAGGCCTTTGAAGAGATCAGGAAGCGCGCCAACATAAAGGGGTTTAGAAAAGGAAAAGCCCCCAGGACCTATATTGAAAAACACTTTAGCGCCATGATGGAACAGGACGTTCTCAAGAGCCTGGTTAAGGATACTTATTTTAAGGCGCTCCAGAATGAAAAGCTGTTTCCGGTTGCCTATCCAGAGATAGAAAGCGATGACCTGAAAAAGGGGGAGCCGTTCAAATACAGCGCCACTGTTGAGATCTACCCAGAGGTTATAATAAAGGAGTATGCTGGACTGGAAGTTGTGAAAGAGCAGTACGTGGCGGATGAAGAAGTCGTTTCCCGACGTCTCAAAGAGATGCAGGAAAATATGGCCCAGTTGAAACCTATCGAAGAAGAGCGGCCCGCTGCCCATGGTGATTTCCTGACCATTGATTTCAAGGGGTTTATTGACGGGGTACCGCTTGAGAACGGCTCAGCTGAGGATTTCCACCTTGAGCTGGGCAACGGCCTTTTTATCCCCGGTTTCGAAGAGCAGATCGTAGGCCAGAAAATAGGAGAGGAAAAGAGCATAACCTCAACATTTCCGGATAACTACAATAATAAAGAGCTCGCCGGTAAAGAGGCGACTTTCAACGTGATCGTCAAGGAAATAAAGATTAAAGAACTCCCTCCACTTGACGATGAGTTTGCCAGGGCAGTGGGTGATTACGAAACGCTTGACCAGTTGCGCGCGAAGATTGCGGAAGTGCATGAGAAGCAGGAGAAGGAGAGGATCGAGGCCGATCTAAGGGATAGGAGCATCAAGGCCTTCATAGAAAAGAACCCATTTGAAATACCTGAGGCCCTGGTGGAAAAACAGATCCAGATCATGCTCGACAGCACCAAAAAGCGGCTTGCCTTGGAAAAACTATCTCTGGAAATGATAGGGCTCGAGGATACGGACTATAAGGCCCGCTATAGGGACACAGCGGAAATCCAGGTAAAAGGTGCCTTGCTGCTCGATGCGCTGGCAGCCCAGGAGGGGATCACAGTCGAGGAGAGCGAACTTGATGCAAAGATCAAGGAGATCGCCGAACAGCGTAACCAGCAATTTGATACCCTGAAACAGTTCTATGAGCAGAACGAGAACGCCAGGGAAAACTTGAGGGATCAGTTGAAAGAAAACAAGGTTTTTGCATTTCTTTTGGAGAATGCCAAAATTACTGAGATACCTTTGGGAAAAATTAAAGAGGAATCGGAGGGTAATTGACTTTATAGTTAACCGATAGCAAAAAAGTGCCGATATTATCTGAAGACGAAGCAATCATCCACAACCGGCATGCGGAGAAACGACTGATCATGGAGATAATATGCTCATACCTATCGTAGTGGAACAGACTGGCAGGGGTGAACGCTCTTACGACATATACTCACGACTTTTGAAAGACCGGATCGTTTTCCTGGGAGGAGAGATAGATGATCACCTCTCCAACCTTGTTGTAGCCCAACTCCTCTTTCTGGAAGCCGAGGATCCAGACAAGGATATCCATCTCTATATCAATTCACCTGGTGGCGTGGTTACCGCCGGCATGGCCATTTATGATACCATGCAGTATATCAAGGCGCCCGTATCGACCATCTGTGTCGGCCAGGCGGCTTCCATGGCCGCTCTGCTTCTGGCCGGCGGCGATAAAGGGAAAAGGTTCAGCTTAAACCATGCACGGATCATGATCCATCAGCCCCTTGGCGGGTTCCAGGGGCAGGCAACCGATATTAATATCCATGCCAAGGAAATCCTGCGCATGAAGAAGGAGTTGAATGAGCTTCTGGCGCAGCACACCGGCCAACCGCTGGGAAAAGTGGAAGCCGATACCGAGCGCGATTATTTTATGTCTAGCGAAGACGCCAGGATTTATGGTATTATTGATTCTGCAGTTACCAGGAATATCATAACCGGAGGTCCCAGGTGAGTCGAAGAGACGACAGATCCGACAACCTGATCTGTTCCTTTTGCGGGAAAAGTCAGGATGAAGTAAAAAAGCTGATTGCCGGTCCCACGGTTTACATATGTGACGAGTGTATAGAACTTTGCAACGACATCATTGCTGAGGAAACCAAGCTCGAAGAGGCGATGGGACCGGATGTCAAAAAACTTCCCAAACCTCATGAAATAAAGGATGTCCTTGACGAATACGTCATCGGCCAGGAACGGGCCAAGAAGATCCTTGCGGTTGCAGTATATAACCATTACAAGCGGATCGAGGCGATGGCCAAACCAGGCGATGTAGAAATGCAGAAAAGCAATATCCTTCTGCTCGGCCCCACCGGCTCAGGGAAAACACTCCTCGCCCAAACCCTGGCGAGAATCCTCCGGGTTCCTTTCGCAATGGCCGACGCCACCAATCTTACGGAAGCGGGTTATGTGGGTGAGGATGTGGAAAATATCATCCTCAACCTCCTGCAGGCTTCCGATTATGATGTGGAACGGGCGCAGAAGGGGATTATCTACATCGATGAGATAGACAAGATCGCGCGCAAGTCCGACTCCCCCTCGATTACCCGGGATGTATCGGGCGAAGGGGTCCAGCAGGCGCTTCTCAAGATTATCGAGGGGACCATTGCCAGTGTGCCTCCAAAGGGGGGGCGCAAGCATCCCCAGCAGGAGTTCCTCAAGGTCGATACCACCAACATCCTCTTCATCTGTGGTGGCGCTTTTGCCGGCCTCGACAATATCATCCAGCAGAGGATTGGGATAAAGACCCTCGGGTTCAACGCCGATGTGCGTAAAAAGGTGGAGAAGAAGGCGGGAGAACTTCTCTCGGAAGTGACCCCTGAGGATCTTCTCAAATTCGGTTTTATACCCGAGTTTGTTGGCCGCCTTCCTGTGCTTGCCACCCTTGCCGAGCTAAATGAAGAGGCAATGGTGCAGATCCTGAAGGAGCCGAAAAACGCCTTGGTAAAGCAGTACCAAAAGCTTTTCGAGATGGAGCATGTAAAGCTTAAATTCACTGACGGCTCCCTGGTTGCGATTGCCAAAGAAGCCCTTAAACGCAAGACAGGTGCCAGGGGACTCCGTTCCATCCTTGAAAACGCCATGCTCGACATCATGTACGAAATCCCGACAAAAACCATGGTGAAGGAAGTCGTTATTAATGATGACGTCATCTATAACCGGGAAAAGCCAATAATAGTTTACGAAAACGTGGCGGAGTCCGCCTGACAGGATAGCTAAATGGCCCCAAGCACGTTCGATAACCGCAAAAGAAGAGGGGATCTGACAAGATTCCCTCTTCTGCCTTTAAGAGACATCGTCATTTTCCCCCTGATGGTTGTGCCGCTTTTCGTCGGCAGGGAAAAATCCATCCTGGCCCTGGAAGCGGCCATGAACACCGATAGATTGATTTTCCTCGCGACACAGAAAGACGCCAAAACGGAAGAACCAAAAGCGGAAGATATTGCCGCTGCCGGCACAATCGCTCAGATAATCCAACTTCTGAAGCTCCCTGACGGCACAGTTAAGGTCCTCGTCGAAGGGAAAAAACGGGGCACCATTGTTTCCTATCCGCAACGGGCCGATTACTACATAGTGGAAGCGGAAGTAATTACCGAAGAACCCCGCGTTTCTCCAGCAATAGAAGCCCATATGCGGGGGGTGATCGCGACCTTTGAAAACTATATCAAGCTGACGAAAAGCATACCCTCCGAACTGCTCGGCACCATTACCTCCATTTCCGAACCTTCCCGGCTGGCGGACACCATAGTTGCGCACCTGAATTTAAAAATGGCTGATAAGCAGGAGCTTATCGCCATGGCAAATCCCGGCCGGCGTCTGGTAAAGTTGCTGATGCTCATGCAGGCGGAGATTGAAATTCTCCAGATCGAAAACAAGATTCGCTCGCGCGTAAAAAAGCAGATGGAAAAAACCCAGAAAGAGTACTATCTGAATGAGCAGATGCGTGCCATACAGAAAGAGCTGGGGGGGAAGGACGAATTCAAGCAAGAACTCCTTGAGCTAGAGGAAAAGATCGAGAAAAAGAAACTCTCCGCGGAGGCTAGACAAAAGGGTCTGGCTGAACTCAAGAAACTGAAGCTGATGTCCCCTATGTCCGCCGAGGCAGCGGTTGTCCGCAATTACGTGGATTGGCTGGTTTCGCTGCCGTGGGGAGAGACTACAGCGGAAAATAACGATATCCTCGAAGCGGAAGCAATTCTCAATGCCGACCATTACGGCCTTGACAAGGTCAAGGAGAGAGTGCTCGAATATCTTTCGGTAAATACCCTGGTGAAGAAAATCAAGGGACCGATACTCTGCCTGGCAGGGCCTCCCGGAGTGGGCAAGACGTCTCTGGCACGTTCCATTGCCAGGGCAACAGGGAGAAACTTCGTCAAGATGTCCCTGGGCGGACTACGCGACGAAGCGGAGATAAGGGGGCACCGCCGAACCTATGTCGGGGCTATGCCGGGAAAGATCATCCAGAATCTGAAAAAAGGGGGAAGTAATAACCCGGTATTTCTTCTGGATGAAATCGACAAACTGAGCTCGGATTTCCGCGGAGATCCGGCATCGGCGCTTCTGGAGGTTCTGGATCCTGAGCAGAATGCGATCTTTAATGACCATTTTCTGGATGTGGATTATGACCTTTCCCAGGTCATGTTCATCACCACCGCAAATACATTACATTCCATACCCAGGCCCCTTTTGGACAGGTTGGAAGTGATCAGGCTGGACGGTTATTTGGAAAACGAGAAGCTGAATATCGCCCGGCAATATTTGATCAGAAAACAGCTAGCAGGAAATGGTCTGGAGTACAAGCAAGTTTCCTTTACCGATCTGGCAATACTGGAGATCATCCGCTATTTCACACGGGAAGCAGGGGTCCGGAACCTTGAAAGGGCGATTGCCAACATCTGCAGGAAGGTCGCTCATAGTATTGTTAAAGGGAGCAGAAGGAAATTCGTAATTCAACCTCGCCAGGTCCGTGAGTATCTCGGAGTACGGAAATTCAAATTCGGTGCCCCCGAAGAGGCCGATAGTATCGGCGTGGTTACCGGTCTAGCCTGGACCGAGGTCGGCGGTGAATTGCTAAATATAGAAGTGGCTGTCTTGCCCGGGAAGGGAAAGCTGACAATTACCGGAAAACTCGGCGATGTCATGCAGGAGTCGGCCCAGGCAGCAATGTCCTATGTTCGTTCAAGGGCGCAGATACTGGGTCTTGAGCGCGATTTCTATCAGAACGTGGATATTCACATCCATGTGCCAGAAGGGGCTACCCCGAAAGACGGGCCTTCCGCCGGAATCACCATGGCTACGGCGATCACTTCCGCCCTCACCAAGAGAAGCGTGCGCCGGGATATTGCCATGACCGGCGAGATTACCCTGCGCGGCAGGGTCCTTCCCATAGGCGGCCTGAAAGAAAAAATCATGGCCGCCAAAGTGAGCCAGATAAAGACTGTCCTGATTCCCAGGGATAACGAAAAAGACCTCCCAGAAATCCCCGTTGAAGTAACGTGCGGGATTTCCATTATACCGGTAAATCATATGGATGAGGTCTTGGCCATTGCCCTTCCTGGTGAACAGGAGATTGGGGCGCCATCTTTTGCAATCGCAGGCATGGAAAAAACAGAAGCGGAAACAGCTACGGCACATTAGCCAAACACAGCTGGTTCACAAATATCTTGACTCTAACGGGTTACTCTGATATAAAACATCCTCTTTTATTGACCAGGTAGAAAACCGGAAGATTAGAAAATCCGAATCAATAATTTCTGTCAGCACATAAAAGTAATGAGGTTAGTTTATTATCTGAACCTCAACTTTAGCCTAAATTTAATAATTTTTTCGGGGTCGTAGTTAAGATGGTTATAACGCCGGCCTGTCACGCCGGAGGCCGCGGGTTCGAGCCCCGTCGACCCCGCCATTTTTCAGGCCATTTAAGGCCTTAGGGGCGAATAGCTCAGCTGGGAGAGCGCCAGCCTTACAAGCTGGATGTCGGGGGTTCGATCCCCTCTTCGCCCACCAAGTAAAAACAAGGGGTTAGGTCAGTTGACCTAGCCCCTTCTTATTAAATTTCAATTTCGCGTGGCCTTTCGCGTGGCCTCTATTTTTCACTTTTTTTTTAAAACTTGCAGCGAGAATAAAAAAACCTCCGTCTTGCGATATGAATGGATGCCTTATTCCCAACGCTGTTCTTTTAGTCGGGCAGTTCCCAAAAAGTATCTTGGAATTTCTCAGTTAATGAAAATGCTAAGCCCCTCCCCTTCCACGGAACTAACAAGGCCCACGAGTCAAGGCGTTGATTACGCAACCTACCTAAGACATTTACAATTGAATTGTATGCCTATATAAGGGCATCTAATATAATCTTAGGAGATACATGACCTTACATAAGCCCGCTCAAATAGCGGGTTTATAATTGTCAGTTATCCGTAATGTTATAGTAAAGTCTATTGACACCCGGGGATTTTGGGGGTAGTATTTCAATATGACTACCCCCGCATTGCAAGCAGATACCCCCAGACAGGAGGAACGCCATGTCATTATCAGACACGAAGGCCCGTAACGCAAAGCCAGGAGAGAAGCAGTTCAAATTATACGATACTGAAGGTATGTATCTTCTCGTTATTACCAACGGCGGCAAGTGCTGGCGTCTCAAGTATCGCTTTCAAGGCAAGGAAAAACTTCTGGCTCTTGGTACCTATCCTGAAGTATCCCTGCTCGAAGCTCGGCAACGCCGGGATGAAGCTCGTAAGCAGCTTTCCATCGGGACCGACCCCGGAGAGGTCCGCAAAGCACAAAAGGCAGCAAAAGGCGAACAAGCAGCAAACAGCTTTGAAGCAGTAGCATTGGAATGGCACAAGAAGTTTTCCGGCACCTGGTCTGCCGGTCATGCGGATACCATCAAAGAATGGCTGGAAAAAGAAGTTTTCCCCTATATCGGGGCACGTCCCGTTGCTGAGATCACCCCTCCCGAATTATTGGCTGTATTGAACCGGATGGAGTCACGAGGAGCGCTGGGCATGGCTCACCGGGTAAGGCGCTATTGCAGCCAGATTTTCCGCTTCGCCGTCACCACCAGTAAAGCCGAACGTGACATAGCCAGTGACTTACGGGGAGCATTGCCCCCTGTTAAATTCGGACACATGGCAGCGCCTACCGACCCGAAAGACGTTGCTCCCCTCCTACGAGCGATAGAGGGATATAACGGGTTTTTCGTCGTCAAGTGTGCCTTGCGGCTTGCTCCGTTGCTTTTTGTCCGTCCGGGGGAGTTGCGACAAGCGGAATGGGCGGAAATCGATTTTGCGACTGAACAATGGAACATCCCCGGTGAAAAGATGAAGATGAAGGAGCCCCACATTGTGCCATTATCACGGCAGGCCGTGCATATTCTCCAGGAGCTGCAACCATTAACCGGCCATGGCAAATTTGTTTTCCCTTGTGCCCGGTCTTTTTCTCGACCGATGAGCAACAACGGAATCAATTCGGCGCTCCGTCGCATGGGATTTGACAAAGATGAGATTACCGGTCACGGTTTCCGGGCAATGGCGAGAACGATCCTTGATGAAGTTTTACAGGTCCGACCCGATTTTATCGAGCATCAATTGGCGCATGCAGTACGCGACCCGAACGGCAGGGCCTACAACCGGACTTCGCACCTCGCCGAACGACGGAAAATGATGCAGACCTGGGCGGACTACCTGAAGGGTTTGAAATCCGGGGATAAGGTGGAACCGCTAAAGCGGCAGCCGGGAGAGAAGTAAAACTACGACGTATAAATGCAACTAGCAGGAGTATTCCAATTAAATTTTGTTCTCAGACTTGTTCGTAGTGGATGCTCAGAACCATCGTTATATGACCCAATCTTTTTGACCCGGACATATGTTTCAAGCACCGCTTGAATGAAAGGATAAATGGACATGCTTTAGTTTGACTCTACCTCTTCCCAAACATCTCAAAAAATAATCCTCTGGTGATTTCCAAGAAGCCATCTTACCAAAGAACCATGCAAGGACTGGGGAGTATGCCAAGTTACTTCTTTATCAGCTTCATCGGTTTCCCATGGCATGATACTTCAACATCGCATTCCACTCCGCACGTTTTAGAATCGCATGCTGCCATCACGACAAGCTCGACTTTACAGTCTTCACTCGTACAAATCAGCGCATCACCTTCCACGACTTTCATATTAGCACCTCCTTGATGAATCGACTTCTTGTGATAAAGTTATCATAATTCTGAAGCCTTACAATATCGGAGATGAATAATATAGTGGTTACCTCCGGTTCGAAACAGTGAACTGTAAGGGAAAAAGTTGAATTCATATTCCCAAGAATGATTGAAGACTTCTTCTCCTAGGAGACGGTAATTATGTCTGCAGATATATTTTTTGATGTATTCCAAATCCTCTCTTTACTGGTAGTAGTTACTCTCTTGGTGAAGCCTCTCGGCGGCTATATGGCGAAAGCCTATCAGGGGGAACGCTCGCTATTATCTCCGCTCCTTGGTCCGTTGGAAAGGGGGATCTACCGTATCACCGGCATTGACAGTGATGCCGAAATGGACTGGAAAGAGTACGCTGCCGCGGTACTCGTTCTTAACTTTATAATGATCGCAGCGAGCATTGCCGTCCTTATGCTTCAAGGATACTTGCCTCTCAATCCTCAGAAATTTCCCGGCTTTTCATGGGACCTTGCGCTCAGCACCGCGATAAGCTTTGTTACTCAGGCCGATTGGCAGCCATACAGCGGAGAATCTGCAGCCAGTTATTTTTCCCAGGTAATAGGCCTGATGGTGAACCAGTTTCTCTCAGCTGCGACAGCCATGGCTATCCTCATGGCCTTCATACGTGGTCTAGTCCGGAGGACGGCCAAGACTATAGGTAATTTCTGGGTCGACTTTACGCGAGGGACCCTCTATATCCTTTTGCCAATTTCACTTATATTCGCACTTGTGCTTGTTTCTCAAGGCGTCATTCAGAATTTCAGTTCCTATAAGACAGTCCAGATGCTGGAAGCAACAAGCTATCAGAAACCTAAGCTTGACGCAAAGGGCAACCCGCTAAAAGATGCAAGCGGGAAGCCTTTAACCGAGACGGTAGTCGTGAAAGAGCAGCAACTGCCGATGGGGCCAGTCGCTTCAATGGAGGTGATCAAGAACCTCGGGACAAACGGGGGCGGTTTTTTCAATGCCAACTCTGCGCATCCCTATGAGAATCCGACTCCATTTTCTAATTTTCTCCAAATATTTTTAATCCTTATTATTCCTGCTGCCCTGACCAATACCTTCGGCCGTATAATCGGCAACACACGACATGGTTGGGCCATCTATACAGCGATGATGTTCCTTTTGGTAGCGGCAGTCGGCACGCTCTATTGGGCGGAATACAGCGGCAATCCGCTGGTGCAGAAGCTGGGCGTAAGCGGCTACTATATGGAAGGCAAAGAAGTCCGTTTCGGGCTCGGAGGCACTGCCTTGTTCACTAGTGCTACCACAGCAACCGGATGCGGGGCAATGGATGCAGTGCACGACTCACTGACGCCTCTCGGCGGGATGGTCCCACTTATGCTCTTACTCGTAAGCGAAGTTGTTTTCGGATGTGTTGGATCGGGACTTTACACCATGCTCGCCTTTGTGGTGATCGCCGTCTTCGCCGCGGGTCTCATGATCGGCAGGATTCCCGAGTACCTCGGGAAAAAGATCGAGGTCACCGAGATGTGTATGTCTGTTATTGTTGTCCTTACCTCTGGAGTCCTTATCCTGGTGCTTTTATCCATAGCAATAATCATCCCTGCCGGGGTGGGTTCGATTGCAAATCCCGGTCCGCACGGATTGACTGAGGTGCTCTATACCTTTGCCACTATAGCCAACAACAATGGCAGCAGTTTTGCCGGCCTGAATGCAAATACATTGTTCTATAACCTGACGACGTCACTTGCCATGTTCCTGGGAAGATTTGTTCCCATCATTGCGATTCTTGCCATGGCAGGCTCCCTGGTTCAGAAGAAGTATTATCCACCCAATGTGGGGACACTGCCGACCGATCGACTCCCCTTTATTATCTGGCTCATTGCGGTAGTCCTGATTGTCGGGGCTTTGACCTTTTTCCCGGCGCTCTCGCTCGGGCCGATCGTCGAACACCTGATCATGTCGGGAGGTAAATAAATAATGTCGAAACATGCACCCGAACCAATTTCCATTTTCGATGCGCGGATCATGCGTCCAGCTCTTCTCGATTCGTTCAAGAAGCTAGATCCCCGAGATCTGTGGCGCAACCCGGTCATGTTCGCCGTGGAAATCAGCAGCATCATCACCCTGATTACCTTCATCATGTCGCTTGCGGGGAGAGGCAAGGAACCGGCCTGGTTCACCGGCCTCGTCTCCCTCTGGCTCTGGCTGACCGTGATCTTCGCCACTTTTTCCGAGGCGCTGGCGGAGGGGCGGGGTAAGGCACGGGCCGCGTCACTAAGGAAGACCCGAACCGAGGTGACCGCCAGGGTAGTTGCCGAGCCAGATTTTAAGAGTTCCTACACCACTGTCGCTGCAAACCAGCTGCGCAAGGGGGATTTTATCCTCGTTGAGGCGCATGAGATAATCGCCGGTGACGGTGATGTCGTGGCCGGCGCCGCGCTGGTGAATGAATCGGCCGTTACCGGCGAGTCGGCCCCAGTGGTGCGCGAGTCGGGGGGAGACCGGAGCGCGGTGACCGGCGGCACCGAGGTCATCGCCAACTCGATCATCGTAAGGATCAGCGCCAACCCGGGGGAAACTTTTCTCGACCGGATGATCTCCCTCATCGAGGGAGCCAAGCGGCGCAAGACCCCCAACGAGATCGCCCTGGAAGTCCTCCTGATCGCCCTGACCCTGGTATTTCTGCTGGTTTGCATCAACATCAGCCCGCTCTCCATTTACAGCGTGAAAACCGCGGGCCAGGGGACTCCGGTCTCGCTGACGGTTCTCGTGGCCCTGTTCGTCTGCCTGGCGCCGACCACAATCGCCGCGCTCCTCCCAGCTATCGGCATCGCCGGGATGGACCGCCTCTTCCGAAAAAACGTCATCGCCCTATCGGGACGGGCCATCGAGGCGGCCGGCGACGTGAACGTGCTCCTTCTTGACAAGACCGGCACCATCACCCTTGGGAACCGTGAGGCGGTGGAGTTCGCTCCGGTCGGTGGGTATACCGAACAGGAAATGGCCGAGGCCGCCCTGATAGCTTCCCTGACCGACGAGACCCCGGAAGGGCGGAGCATCGTGGTGCTGGCGAAAAAGAATTTCGGGCTGAAGTTAACATCCCTCCCCGAGGGGGCGGAAACTATTGCCTTCAGCGCCGATACCCGCCTCTCCGGTGTCAATACGGGTGGCAGGCAATACCGGAAAGGGGCTGCCGACTCGACTGTTGCCTTCGTCAGGAGCCTTGGGGCACAGATCGTCCCGAGCAACCTGGATGAAGTGGTCGACAGGATCGCCCGGGCCGGAGCAACACCTTTGGTGGTCAGCCGCGACGCGGAGCTCCTTGGTGTAATCAACCTCAAGGACATCGTCAAGGGTGGCATCCAGGAGAGATTCCAACAGCTTCGGAGCATGGGAATCAGGACCGTGATGATCACCGGCGACAACCCCCTCACTGCAGCCGCCATCGCCGCCGAGGCCCAGGTGGACGACTTCCTCGCCCAGGCGAAGCCCGAGGAGAAGCTGCGGCTGATCAAGGAGAATCAGGAAGCCGGCTACATGGTGGCAATGACCGGCGACGGCACCAACGATGCTCCAGCCCTTGCCCAGGCGGACGTGGCGGTGGCGATGAACACCGGCACCCAGCCGGCTCGGGAGGCGGCCAACATAATCGACCTCGACAGCAACCCGACCAAGCTTCTAGACATCGTCGAGGTGGGGAAGCAGATCCTCATGACCCGGGGGAACCTCACCACCTTCAGTATCTCCAACGATGTGGCCAAGTATTTCGCAATCATCCCGGCGATGATGCTCTCCGTCTATCCCCAGCTGGGGGTGCTGAACGTCATGCACCTGGCCACCCCGCTCAGCGCAATCCTGTCGACGGTCATCTTTAACGCCGTCATCATCCCTCTCCTGGTGCCGCTGGCGCTCAAGGGAACCAGGTTCCGCCCCATGCCGGCCGAGAAGCTACTGATGCACAACCTCCTTATCTACGGGGCCGGAGGGATCATCACGCCGTTCATCGGTATCAAGGCAATCGATATGGTGGTGACGTTGTTTGCGTAGTGCATCCAATACCCTCCTTTGGCAAAGGGGGGCAGCGGAGATTTGGTTCTGCGACCGGTAAAGGTAAATCCACCTCAAACTAACTTTTATAAATGGGGAAGCAAATATACAAAGGACTAAATCCATGAAAGAGCTAAAACCGGCAATACTCATCTTCGTCGTATTCACCATCATCTGCGGCGTCATCTATCCGGCCGCCATCACCGGCATTGCCTTGGTCGCCTTCCCGCGGCAGGCTAAGGGAAGCTTCATCACCGATAAAAGCGGGAAGGAGATAGGTTCGGCACTGATCGGCCAGCCTTTCTCCGACCCAAAATACTTCTGGCCCCGCCCCTCGGCCGCCACCGATTTCGGCTACAACCCGATGGGCTCCGGCGGCTCCAACTCCGGGCCGACCAATCCCGATTTCATAAAGACCGTAGGGGATCGGGTCAAGGCCCTCCATGACGCGGGCATCAACGGCAGCGTCCCGGCCGACCTGGTGGAGGCCTCAGCCAGCGGCCTTGATCCCCACATCTCGCCGAAAGCGGCGAATGTGCAGATTGCCCGTGTCGCCAAGGCGCGCAGTATGAGCGAAGAAGAGCTGAACAAGCTTGTTTTTGTCCACACCGAAGGGCGCCAGTTGGGCTTTATAGGCGCGCCGCGAGTGAATGTGCTCGAACTGAACCTGGAGCTGGACGGATTGAAATAATTGCCCGTTCAAGTGTAGCAGCTTTCTACTGGGGGCCTTTTTCAAAAAGAGGAGGCCTCAGTTTAATATAAAACGTTCTTCTTTCTCTGTTCCCCAATTTTGACATTTTCTTGTCGCCTTTCCTACCATTTGGCCCCCCCTTTTTATGTTAAAATGGCAAGAGGAATTATCGTGGCGTTCTTCAAAAGATGGCAGGAGAGAAAGAGTTCTTATCGATAAGTGAATTCAATATACTCCTGATCGGAATCTTGCGTCGATCAGTGGCAAGAGGTTGCCGACTCCAGCCGAAATGATAACCATTATGCTCAGGGGCAAAACGGTTAGTCTTTCAAACAGTAAGATGGTGTTTACATGGGTTTATTTGAAATCTCCGCAATCCTCATAGTCCTGACAGCTTTGTTTAGCTTTGTAAACTACCGCACGATACGGCTACCTACCACCGTCGGCGTGATGGTCATTGCCCTGCTGGTTTCGCTTGGGCTTATTATTCTCAACCGTTTCGGGATCGGGATCGGACACCAGCAGGCTGCAGGGCTTGTGGCCGGGATCAATTTCAACGAAACCCTTCTGCACGGCATGCTTGGATTTATGTTATTCGCCGGGGCAATGCAAATAAATATGAGCGAATTAGCCAGTCAGAAATGGAATGTCCTCATTCTTTCAACGGTCTGCGTAGTGGCATCAACATTCATTGTAGGCGGTATTTCATGGCGAGTACTGGATATGCTGGGCTTTCCGCAACCGTTCATATTCTGTCTGCTTTTTGGGGCGCTGATTTCCCCGACAGATCCCGTTGCCGTCCTGGGGGTCATAAAAACCGCAGGAGTATCCAAAAGACTGGAAACGCAGATTGCAGGCGAGGCTCTGTTTAATGATGGTGTGGGGGTAGTTGTCTTCATGATCATTCTCGCCCTGGCAAAAGGCGGACATGACGTCACACCACTCACAATCGTCAAGCTGTTTCTCGAAGAGGCTGTGGGTGGGATAACCTTCGGGCTTTTTTTGGGTTACGTAACTATTCAGTTACTAAAAAGAGTCGATAACTTTCAGGTGGAAATTCTTTTGACTCTTGCTGCTGTGATGGGGGGAAGTGTGCTGGCCGATGCCCTTAAAACTTCTGGGCCCCTGGCTATTGTCGTAACTGGGCTGATCATCGGGAGTCACGGCAGGACTTTTGCCATGTCGGAAACTACTCGTGAAAATCTGGACAATTTCTGGCAAGTGATCAATGAAATACTCAATGCGGTCCTGTTTTTGCTGATTGGACTCGAAGTGCTGGCCATGTCCTTTTCTATCGACTATCTGGTCGCTGGTCTACTGGCGATCCCTATTGTTTTGCTGGCGCGAGGGCTGAGTGTTGGCGGCACAATCACAGTCCTGCGGATCTGCCGCGAGTTTACCCAGGGGGAGGTGAAAATCATCACCTGGGCTGGATTGCGCGGAGGCCTGTCCGTAGCAATGGCTTTGTCACTTCCCAGTAGCCCTTCGCGAGATGTTATCCTTGCCATGACCTATGTTGTTGTTGTGTTTTCAATTATCATCCAAGGGCTGACGATGGAAAAGATGACTAAAAGGGCTCTGGCGGTCAAACCCGAAAAACGGAAAGTTGATTAAGGCGAGAAAGTCTCTTTATGGAGACTTGGAAACCCGGTTTGGGCGGGGTCAGAGGCTCTTGGCCTTGTCTGCAGGATGGATTTTTGCTGCTCTGACGTGGCTGCAATGTTCAGTTTTGGGTCAGTTGGTCTTTAAACGATATCCTACTCCAGGTTCCGTGACTATATAACGGGGACGAGAAGCGTCTTTCTCAATTTTATGGCGGAGATTTCTAATGTTAACTCGTAAAATATTGTATTGATCTATATGGGCAGCGCCCCAGATCTGCTTGAGGATCTGGTCGTGTGTCAGGACCTTACCGGCATGGGTTACCAGCATGCGTAATAACTCATACTCCGTGGGAGTCAGTTTGACTTCCTCGCCATTCATCACCACCAGCCGACGTGATAGATCAACTTGTAGTTCATCCAGTTCAAATAAAGGTTCTGGAACTTGTTGTAATGTCCGACGCAGAGCGGCCTTTATCCTTGCAAGAAGTTCCGCAACGCCGAACGGCTTGGTCAGGAAGTCGTCCGCTCCGGCGTTAAGCGCCTTCACCTTGTCATCCTCTCGTTCCCGCACCGAGAGGACGATGATCGGGACCTGCGACCACTCCCTTATCCGCCTGATCAGATCGACACCGTCCATGTCGGGGAGCCCCAGGTCGAGGAGGATGATGTCGGGTTTTGTCCCGACAGCCGCCGCCAATGCGGAATGGCCGTTCTCCGCCTGGTGCAGGATATATTCCCCGGTATCGAGGGAAGTATGGAGTAGACGCAGGATTGCCGCCTCATCGTCGACAATCAGGATGCGGGGGAGATTGGTTTTTTTCTTTGTGTCCGATATGGGATTCATTCATCCTCTCCTATGGGGAGCGTTATAATGACCCTCAGCCCGCCACCTGTTTGGTTTTCTGCGCGGATATCCCCGCCGTGCGCCTCGACTATCCCTTTGCAGATGGTGAGACCCAGCCCGGTTCCGCCCGCACCCTCGGGGATCGGAATCCGGTAGAACTTGTCGAAGACCCTTGTCAGGTCATCCTCCGGAACACCGGGACCTTGGTCGGCAATTTCCATAATGAGCTTGCCGTCATTTGTCCTGGCTGCGATTTCGATGCTCTTATCGGGTGGAGAATACTTGAGCGCATTATCCAGCAGATTCACCAGTACCTGGGTCATCAGCGCCAAGTCCATCCCGACGGCTGGGATGTCGGAAGGGAGGCGGACATCGATTTTTCTCGCGCCGATTCTCCGCTCGAGAGCAGCCAGGGCGCAACCGACCAAGTCCTGAGCATCGCAGGGAACCTCTTTCAGCTGGATCGCCCCGGCCTCAAGGCGGGTCATGTCGAGCAGATTGCCGACGAACCGGTTCAGCCGCCCCGCCTCCTCTCTGGCGGTAATGAGAAGGTCACACCGGACCTTTTCCGCAATCTGCGCCCCTTTCTCCCACAGATTGTCCAAGGCAACAGTTATAGACATCAGGGGAGTGCGAAGATCGTGGGAAATGGAATTGAGGAGTGCCCGTTCCAGCCCCTCCCTGGCTTGAAGAATCTTGGCCTGTTCGGCCTGTTTGACGAGCTGGACTCGTTCAATGGCCAGGGTCGCCTGGGAGACAAAAGCATTGAGAAGCCTGCGATGTTCCGGAGATTCAAAATCGGCTTTGCCTTTAAGTTTAATGCCGAAAACACCCAGTACGCCAGCAGTTGTCTGCAATGGTAGATAGAGGAGGCTGGCCGAAATGAGGGTTTCGGTCCCGCGCCCCGCCGGCATGCGGTTGCTGAATGACCAGTCGGCAACTGCCAGTTCTTTTATATCAAGGTGCAGATCATGGCTTGCGGCCTTTAACTCCAGATTTTTCCCTTCTACCAGGAGGACCGCCATGCGGGCTTCAAGACTTTCTTCGACGTTCTTGATGACAGCCCGCGAAATCCCTTCTACATCAGCGGCAGCGGCAAGGTCCCGACTCAGGTAATAAAGGCTTGATGTTTGCACTTCACGTTGTCGGATCGCCTCGGCGCGTTCACGCGTCTGGGAAACGAGGGTGCTGATGACCACGCCGACCGTAAAGAGTGCCGCAAAGGTAAGGAGGTACTCAGGGTCGTAAACCGTGAAGCTGAAGCGGGGAGGGACGAAGAAAAAATCGAAGAACAGCACACTCAGAAACGCAGTCATGATAGCAGGCTTGAGTCCCAGCCTGGTGGCAGCAAGGACAACCGCTAGAAGGTAGATCATGACCAGGTTAGTAGGAGCTAAGAAAGGGCGGACCAGTTCGCATAACACGGAAGCTGCTATGACCAAGGCCATGCTTTTCATGTAACCGGACCAGGGTACAGGCTTACTGGGTTGGGCGACACTTGCTTTGGGCTTCTTCTCCGCATCGGCTATGCTGACGACATATACGTCAATTGTGCCGCTCAGGCGGATGATCTGGTCAACCAGGGGAGGTTGGAGAAATTCCAGCCAGCGCGGCTTAGTGGGTTTGCCGACGATTATTTTCGTGACATTGTTCTTGACGGCATAGTCGATAAGAGCTTGAGACACCGACGTCGCCGTCAAAGTTGCCAACTCCGATCCCAGGCTTTCGGCCAGTCGCAGATAACGCCAGACCTGCTCGCGGTTTTCACGGATATGCTTGCTGCCACCGGGGGTTTCAATGTAAACAGTATGCCAGGGGGCTTTTGTTTCATCCGAGAGCCGCCGGGTCGTGCGGATCAACTGTTCACTGTAAGGACTGCCGCTGATGCAGACCAGGAGCCTTTCCGTTACTGGCCACGGGCCGGCTATGGAACGTATCTCCATGTAACTCCGCATCTCCTCGTCGACACGGGCCGCGGCCCGGCGCATGGACAGCTCCCGGAGGGCGATTAGATTCCCCGGCTTGAAAAACTTTTCCGCTGCCCGGGCGGCCTGTTCAGGAATATAGACCTTCCCTTCACGGAGCCTTTGCAGCAGTTCCTCCGGCGGGATGTCCACCAGCCTGATCTCGGACGTCTCGTCCAGAAGTCGGTCCGGCACGGTCTCCTGCACCTTCACACCGGTGATCTGGGCGACGATGTCGTTCAGACTCTCGAAGTGCTGGATGTTGACCGTGGTGTAGATGTCGATGCCGGCGGCGAGGAGCTCCTCCACATCCTGCCACCTTTTCTCATGGCGCGAACCGGGGGCGTTGGTATGGGCCAGCTCGTCCACCAGAGCTAGCTGGGGCTTGCGGCCCAGCACCGCATCGATGTCCATCTCCTGGAGCGTGACGCCCTTGTAGTCAATGCGGGCCCTAGGGATGATCTCCAGCCCCGCCAGGAGCGAATCGGTCTCGAACCGGCCGTGGGACTCCACGTAAGCCGCCACCACTTCCCGTTCCTCAAGTCTTCGCTGCCAGGCCGCTTCCAGCATGGCGAAGGTCTTCCCGACTCCAGCGGCGTACCCGAGGAAAATCTTCAGCTTGCCCCGTCCATCCTTTGCCTCTTCGGCTTTGGCCAGCTTCAGCATCGCTTCCGGGGAGGGGCGTTTTTCGTCATTGTTATTTGGGGTTCTATGCACAAATCGTCCAAGGGTTCGGTAGAAGCGACATCATCCTATATCAAATGATTATATTATAATTATCCTTAATTGCATAAAGAAGGCGTGAAAATAAGGTGTTAATGTGTCAAGAAAGGGTCAAAATTATGTGAACAGTTTGAGAAGAACAGGTTATTGAAAAATGTCATGGGACTGGGATGCACGGCGTAACCAAACGAAAAAGCGAGGCCTACGCGGAAGTATGTTTTGAGAGCTGGCTATGGACGCTCGACTCCCGCTTGATTGATGAATATGATACTTGGTTGAACGAAGATTGGGGTTCCCATCTAGATGGAAAATTGCATGACGACGAGAAAAACTATTAGTGGGCAAGCAAAATTAAACGGGTAATCTAAGCGGTTGAAAAGTTTGCGAAACGTAATTTTGTACTTTTATCACGAATATCGGGTTATCCACTTTACTGCGTAATTGAGAGTCTGTCTGATGTAGAAGGATGATGGCATACAAGCATTTTAGCCCAGATGTGTAAGGCCTTAATGCTTTCTTAACGCTTTTAACATTCATTTTAACACCTTCTTTAGGTCTGAAGAGCTAGGATGATAATCAGTAAAAACATTCGATTACTTTGGAGCATTGCATGAAAATATACCTGTTCGACCCTGAAACCGGAGTTTACCTGAGAGAGGACTTTGCCGATGAGTCCCTGATTAAGCAGGATGGATACGTAATACCTCCCGGCGCAACAACGATTGCACCGCCGGAGGGGGGACGGGGGCACATATTGGTCTTCGATGTTGTTGCGCAGTGTTGGGAAGTCCATACTTCGCAGCCAACCAATCTTGATAAACCTTTACGTAAGGAAATTCATTGTTATTTATCAGGCTCTTACCTCATATTTATTGGAATAATGCTTTGGTTTGCGGCGTTATGCGATGACAATAAATATATTGGCTGTATGTGTGGCTTATCACTTATACTGGGCACAACCGCTTATATGTCCCTCAAAGAAAGAATGCAAGACCCCACTAGAAACACCAGGTTACGAAAATACCTTGAACTGGGTTCTATCTTATTTATATTCCTGGGTTACCTTTGGGAATTAAGCACTCCCAGGATCAATAATGCTGTTATTTTGCTGAATAGCGTAACACCCATAACATCCATCGCAATATACTTATACTACTTAACATCATGGCTAAAACGCGTTCCAGTAAGCCGCTATCGCGGCAGTAATATCAACGATCCATTCTTAAAACTTCCCATGGGACCTATAAGGACACACTGAAAGTGTTATTACCCTGAACGGGCAAAGGGACTATCGGTAGATGGCAGGTCACATCTTCAGTCCGTTCACATTGGGGCAAAGAAAATCCGGGAGATAGAAGCATGCGCCATATCGTCGAGGCAATTTCATCACCGTAAGGGTGTAACAATAGTAATTCCATGTTTTTGCTTGAAGTCTTGCAACAACATCTTTATCCCTTTCTTAATGTCAAGAGGGCTAGAGTTATAATCGGAAGAAGTGTTCTCCATAAGTTGGCAGGAGAGAAAGAAGTTCTTATCAAAAGACAAGGGGGAGTCCTTCGATGAAATTTGTACTATTAATACTGTCTACATGGTTCTTGGGCGTTGTATCCTGTAGTATGTGTCTTCTGTTTTTGGCTGCATCTGTACGTTAACAACCGGCATGGTTTTTCAACTTAAATGAGAATAAAAAAGAAGTAATTATTCCTCCGCCTTGGATATTCATAAACAGGTAGATCATTTCGATAACGCTTCACCAATAGCCTTGCAAATTGACTTTGATGCACACTTCTAATGCCTTGTCCCGGTAGCCTTTTCCCATGACTGAATACCCTGGTTGAGAGATCCCATGAAACAGGGGACAGCAAGGATTGTGACGTCGCGTCCGGGTTTGCCATTTCGGGCACCCCAAGGAAATCCGGGACCCTTCCCTCTTCCCAAACCCTCCTACATCCAGGCCCTAGCGTATATCGGACTCGGGACAGAGAACCTTTCTCTTCTCCCGACGGCCCGCCGGAAACATTCGTGGCACTCTCCAGGGACACCCTTAAATCTGACTCGCGCTGGGGGGCTGCAACGACATTTACCATTGTCGTCATCTCTTGCGCATATATCCGCTTCATCGGGCATTTCCCTTCGAACATGATATCGATGACGAAAGAATTGAATATGGGCGCTGATCATCTCTCCTGACTGCCCATTACAGCGAAATTGAGAGTCTGTCTGACGCAGAATGGTGATGGTTGACAAGCATTTTAACCCCAATGTGTAAGATCTTAATGCTTTCTTAATGCATTTAACATTCATTTTAACACCTTCTTTAGGTCTGAAGAGCTAGGATGATGACCGGTAAAAACTTCCGATGATTTTGGAGCATCCCATGAAAATCTACCTGTTCGACCCTGAAACCGGAGTTTATCTGGGAGAAGATTTTGCCGATGAGGCCCTGATGAAGAAAGGTGAATACGTAATACCTCCTAACGCAACAACGATTGCGCCGCCGGAGGGGGGACGGGGGCACATATTGGTCTTCGATGTTGTTGCGCAGTGTTGGGAAGTCCGTTCCCATTGGGATAAAGAAAATCTGAAAGATGTCAAACAGGATAGAATTTACGGAATAAATCAAGGTAAGGCGATGACATCTGTGAGATCTGTACTTATTTGCGACGACGAGCCGATTATCAGGGACAGCATAAAAAATAAACTAAAGGAACTCGGCTATGACGCAATATTCGAGTGCTGTGATGCTATGTCTGCCGTGTCGACGGCCTGTGCAACTCATCCCGATATAGCAATTATTGATGCTGCGATGCCCAAGAAGGATGGCTTGAGCGCAGCTCGTGAGATCAGGCAGAAACTGAAGATACCAGTCATCTTGCTTATGTCGTTTTGTGATCCGGAAACATTGATCAGAGCCAAAAAGATTGGAATTACCACAATTCTTACCAAGCCTTTCCGGGGGCAGGATCTGTTGCCTGCGCTAGAGATGGCCTTTGCTCATGCCGAAGATGTGGAACTTCTCAAAGAACATGTGGAAGATCTGAAAAAGGCCATCGAGAGCCAGGAAATCATCGACAAGGCCAAGGAATTCCTCCTTCAGTCCCAGGGGCTTTCCGAGCCTGAGGCGTATCGAAAGATCCAGAAGCTGGCAATGGACAAGCAAAAGAGCATGCGGCAAATCGCCGAGGCGATCCTCATCACCGAAGGGGTTTAAAAAACACAATGAAAAAACTACCAATTTTGCTCCTGTTAATAACTCCGCTCATCATGACAACTTCACTTCATGCCGTGATATACCCCTTTCCGAAGAACGAGCCGACATATCTGAACGACGAGGCTGTTATGAAGATCGGAACAAAACTGTATCTGTTTCACAGCGGCACTGAAGAAGTGAAGAAAACCATAAATGTAAACGACGTACTTACCGTCTACCGGGAATATCCGGCCGACTTCTCCCTTAAAACCATTGAAGCCGGCAAAGTCAGGATCCTCTCCATGTTGGGAGATTATTACTTCGAAGGTGAGGTGATTGGAGGGTATGTCCAACCCGGCTATGTGGCAAAAAAGGGAACGGTTGCCTGTTTCATAACATCATTCAAGAAAAGAGATCATAAGTAGCTCCTCCTTGTCAAATGAGGTGCGATTCGTGGAAGTTTAACAGAAAGACGGAGAAGTATCATGAAGCTGATAGAAGCAAACATAAAGCCGGTCAAGCTGGAAGAAGTTAAATCTGCCCTGCAGAAAATAGGGATCGAAGATATCATGGAAATCGCACTTATTTGCCATGGCAGTCAGAAGAGGCAGCGTTTGTTCTATCGCGGTGCTGAATACGTGACGAATAATTTTGTAGAGAAGATAAAGCTGGAAATCATTGCCACTGACGACTCGGTGGGGAAAATAGTTGCGGTCATCGGCAATATTGCCAAGACAGAGAGGATGGAGGATTGCCGGATATTCATCCTCCCTTTCGTTGAAGCATACTGAGTATGCAGTTTAGATTGTATATGTAAATTGTTCTTAACCATCTGAGCAGAAACAATAAAATTGAGGAGGATGCAAATGAATCTTGATATCTGGCTGTTTGGGTTGTTTTTCCTGGGGATCGCATTGATGGGACTGTGTTACCTGTTCATGGAAGCGTGCGACAATATTTAGGAGAGGAGATGCAATTATGATCTATTTAACGGTTGCTGTAGTGTTCTTCTTATTCGTTTACCTGTTCCTTGCCCTTATACGGCCTGAATGGTTCTGAAAAAAGATAATAACGGATAATTAAGTCACTGAAAGGAGCAAATAAATGTTTATGCAAGTATGGTTTCTTCCCATCGCGCTTCTCGTAACGGCGACCCTCGTCGCGTACCCGTTAAGCCGCTACCTGGCGTGGATCATGGATGGAAAATACCGGCATCTGCCGGTCCTGGGGTGGTTCGAAAAGCGCCTGGACTCAGGCCCCCAGAACTGGAAGCAGTATACCGCATCCCTGCTCATTTTCAACACGGTGCTGTTCGTCTTCGGCTACCTGGTCCTGGCGCTCCAGCCGTGGATGCCACTGAATCAGGACGGCAAGGGGATGCTGTACCCCTCAACCATCTTCAACAGCGTGGTGTCGTTCATGACGAATACGAATCTCCAGCACTATGCGGGGGACGTCCATCTGTCGAATTTCAGCCAGATTTTCTTCTGCATAGCGAACATGTTTCTCTCCGCCTCCATCGGCTTCTGTGCGCTGGTGGCGATGATCCGGGCTTTCCGCGGCGAATCCTCGCTCGGCAACTTCTTCGTGGACATGTGGCGGGTAGTGGTTTACATGTTCGTGCCGGCCGCTCTGATCTTCGGCCTCATTTTCCTGCAGCAGGGAAGCCCCATGACCCTCCAAAGCTCATACCAGGTCTCGACGCTGGAGCCTGCGGCCATGGGGACTACCGACAAGGGTGACGTGAAGAAGCAGACCATCGTGGTTGGCCCGGTGGCGGCACTCGAGTCCATCAAGATGCTCGGCACCAACGGGGGTGGGTTCTTTGGCATGAACTCGGCGCACCCCTATGAAAATCCCACCGGCTTGTCGAACTTTTTCAACACGCTGGCGATGATGATTTTCCCGTTCGCGCTCGTGTTCATGTACGGCCGGATGCTCAAGCGAATGCGGCATTCTTACGTCATTTTTTCGGTCATGATGATATTGGCGATCGGTACCATCGTCTGGGCGGTCTGTTTTGATACGCTGCAACCAAATCCGGGTTTGATCGCTCACCCCAATGCACAAACCTTTCAAATTCCTAGTGCTAAAGCGCCCGGTGGAAAACAGGCCGTGACCATACCGGCGGTCGCGGGCTTACCTGTTGACCAGCACCTGGGGAATCTCGAAGGGAAAGAGATGCGTTTCGGGACCTCGGCCGGCGCCACCTTTGACGCACTGACGACAGACGTGACCTGCGGCGCGGTGAACGCGGAAGAGGACAGTCTCAACCCGATTGCCGGCCTCTCCCCCATGACGGGGATGTGGCTGAACGCCATATACGGCGGCAAGGGGGTGGGGATGGTCAACATGCTGCTATACATTATCATCGGCATTTTCATCGCCGGCCAGATGGTGGGACGGACCCCCGAGTATTTGGGCAGGAAAATCGGCGCCCGCGAGGTCAAGCTCGCGGTGATAGCCCTCCTGGTCCATCCGATGATGATTCTTATGCCTACCGGCCTCTTCGCGGCGACAAGCTGGGGACTGAAAGCTGTGAGCAATCCGGGCGCCCATGGTTTTTCCCAGATGCTCTACCAGTTTTCCTCTGCCTCCGCCAATAACGGCTCCGCCTTTGACGGCCTGGGGGTAACCTTCGGTTTCGCGAACAGTACGAGCCCGTCGCCTGAAGCGATCCCCTGGGATATCGCGACAGGCCTGGTAATCATATTCAGCCGTTTTCTGCCGATTATAGCACCCATTGCCATGGCGGCATTTCTAGGCGCTAAGAAGGCGAGCCCGGCCGGCCTAGGGACCTTGCATGATGACACTCCGACCTTCGCCTTCCTAGTGCTCGGGACGGTTATCATAATCGGGGCGCTTCTCTTCCTGCCGGTTGCGGTGCTGGGCCCAGTGGCAGAGCATTTTGGTCCCATTCCTTTCGGCGGCTGACCCGGTGCATCCGGTTTTATCCTCTGGGAAACTCATTGAAGTAGTAACAGGAATTAATGAATAAATACAGTGCTCAAAGGAGTGCAATATGAATAATGAAGCAAAAACAAAAGAAACCATGACGGAGGGCCATTCGACTCCGGAAAAGCCGCATGTGTCGCACCGAGTGAAAAAAAAGAGGGGGATGCTGGATGCGGAAACAGCGCTGCCGGCGTTGAAGCAGGCGTTCGTCATGCTGCGGCCCGACCTGCAGTGGAATAATCCGGTGATGTTCGTGGTGGAGGTGGGCGCCTTCCTGACCCTGTTTTTTATCGTGCGATCTGCCACTTTGGGATCGGTAAGCCAGGTGCCTTTAACCTATTTTATTGCCCTTGACGTATGGCTGTTCCTGACCGTGCTGTTCGCGAACTTTGCCACGTCCCTTGCCGAGGCCCGCGGCAAAGCCCAGGCCGATTCTTTAAGGCAGGCCCGTCACGAGACCATTGCCCGCCGCCTGAGCAAGTCAGGAGCCATCGAAGAGGTTTCCTCGGCCGATTTGAAGGTTGGAGACAGGGTCGTCGTGGAAGCGGGGCAGATGATTCCAGGCGACGGGGAAATCATCGAAGGGGTTGCCGCCGTAAACGAAGCGGCGATTACCGGCGAGTCGGCCCCGGTGATACGCGAGTTTGGCGGCGACCGGTCAGGGGTGACCGGGGGGACTACCGTCCTCTCAGACCGGATTGTAGTGCAAATCACCAGCGGCCCTGGAGACTCGTTCCTCGACCGGATGATCGCCCTGGTTGAAGGGGCCATCCGCCAGCGCACCCCGAACGAGATCGCCCTCACCCTGGTGCTCTCTGCCTTTACCCTGGTCTTTCTGATCGTTGTGGTGCCGCTCTGGCCCATGGCCTGGAACGCCGAACAGTACATGATGGGTTACCTGGGCATCACGGAACCTCTGAAGAGCCTCGGCACCGATATTCCGACCCTTATCGCACTCATTGTCTGCCTGATACCCACCACCATCGGAGCTCTTCTGGCTGCCATCGGCATCGCCGGAATGGACCGTGCCATGCAGGCCAACATTATCGCCAAGAGCGGCAAGGCGGTTGAGTTGTGCGGCGACATCGACGTCATCTTGCTGGACAAGACCGGCACGATTACCATCGGCAATCGGAACGCGACGAAGTTCCTCCCCATCGGCTCGTTCAAGGCAAACGACGTGGGCCAACTGGCCGCCCTGGCGTCTTCCGCTGATGAGACCCCCGAAGGGAAGAGCATCGTAAAGTTGTACGAAAAGGAGAGCAATACCCAGGTCAGTGTCCCGCCGAACGCCGAGACCGTGCCGTTCACCGCGCAAACACGCATGAGCGGGGTCGATCTTCCCGACGGGAGGAAGATTCGAAAAGGGGCGTCGGACGCCGTAATCAAATTCGTCGAGTCGAACAAAGGGAACGTGCCGGCTGATCTCGGCAAGCTGGTCGACAGCGTCGCCAAAGAGGGAGCAACTCCCTTGGTCGTTGCTGACGGCCCCCAGATCGTGGGGGTAATTGCCCTTGAGGACATCCTGAAACCCAACATGCAGGATCGTTTCGAGCGCCTCAGGAAGATGGGCCTGAAAACCGTCATGATAACAGGCGACAATCCCCTTACGGCCGCGACCATTGCTGCGCGGGCGGGAGTCGATGACTTCATCGCCGAGGCCACGCCTGAAACCAAGTTAGCCTACATCCGGGAGCAGCAGGCAGCAGGTCACCTGGTAGCCATGACCGGGGACGGCACCAATGATGCTCCCGCCCTGGCCCAGGCGGACGTGGCCCTGGCCATGAATGCCGGCACCCAGGCGGCCAAGGAAGCGGCCAACCTAGTCGATCTGGACAGCGACCCGACCAAGCTAATCGAAACGGTGGAAATCGGCAAGCAGCTCCTGATGACACGGGGCTCGCTCACCACCTTCTCCATCGCTAACGACGTGGCGAAATACTTCGCGATTATTCCGGCGCTCTTTGCCGGGACGCTGCCGTGGCTCAAGCCGATCGACATCATGCACCTCCATTCGCCGACCTCGGCCATCCTGTCTGCGGTCATATTCAATGCGATCATCATCCCCTGCCTCATTCCGATCGCCCTCAAGGGGGTCGCCTACAAGCCTCTCGGCGCCGATGCCCTGCTTAGGCGGAATCTTTTGATCTGGGGACTGGGGGGGGTAATCCTGCCCTTTATCGGGATCAAACTTATTGACGTGGTCATGGCTGGACTGCACCTGGTCAGCTGACATTTAAGTGAATAGAGGAGATATAAACATGTTCCAACACATATCAAAGAGCATCTTGCTGTTATTATTTTCGGTGGTCACCTGCTGCATACTCTATCCGCTGGTGTTATGGGGGATAGGACAGACCGTCTTTCCCTTCCAGGCCAATGGCAGCATGCTGAAGGGGCCGGGCGGCCAGGTCGTGGGGTCGCGGCTCATTGCCCAGCCGTTTACCAAGGATGAATATTTCCAGCCGCGCCCATCATCACCGTCATACGATGCGTCGGCCTCGGCTTCATCGTCTTTGTCCGCTTCCAATTACGCGCTGCGCGACCGTGTCGCCCGCGTGCTTGGCCCGATCGTAAAATACAAAAGCGGCGCCAAAGCCGGACAACCCGTGGCAGCCGATGTCGAACAGTGGTTCCAGAAGGACACCTTCCAGGGGAGCCCGCATATCGTGGCCCAATGGGCGGACCTGCACAACTCCCTGGCCCAAGCCTGGGTCGCGGCGGACCCGAAAAACGGCCCTTACGTGGACGCCTGGGCGAAAGCACATCCCGCCGTGGTTGCCCAGTGGATCAAGGATAACCCGGCCACCCCTCAGCCTAAGGCGGCCGACCTGGCGGTTGTGTTCTTCAAGGATTTTTCCAATAAGAACCCCGGAAGATTCCCGTCGGCCATTACCAAAACCGGGGCGGACGGCAAGCCGCAAACGACCCTTGAGCCGGTCAAGGAGGGTTCGGACATTCAGTCGATCTTCTTTGACATGTGGCGGCAAGACCATCCCGATGCCGACCTCCAGGACGTTCCCGGCGATCTGGTCACAGCTTCCGCTTCCGGGCTTGACCCGCATATTACTCTTCAGAATGCCGAGTTCCAGTTGGATCGGGTTGCCGCTAAATGGGCATCCAACTTGAAGCGCGACCCTGCCGCTGTCCGCAATGAGATCGAACAGGTCCTGCAGCAGAACGCCTCGGCACCATTTAACGGGATCGCGGGAGAGAAATTCGTCAATGTGCTGGAAATCAATCTCGAACTGCGTAAGCGGTTCGGAGCGACTTCCTAGGAGGCGTCATGAAACTTTTGGAAGGTGTCATATTTACGAAAGATATGGAAAAGTTGGCAAAGGCCCTTGAGGCAAAAGGGCTGGTTGTCCATGAAATCGTGTATGACGGTTGCCGTAAAGTAAATACTGGAATATCTAAAGGCGTTGTCTGTCTTTACAATCTGATTAACAGAGTAAAAATAAGAACCATCATAAACGATGAACTGGTCGGTACAGTAATGGACACCCTCAGCAGTTTTGGGGACTGCAAGTTTGTCATATTTCCCGAAGAAAAAATCTGCCTTGCCTGACCAGTCGATTGCTAGAACCATGAAGTGCTTTAAATTCTATCACAAGGAGAATATGAAATGAAAAAATCAATGACGATTATTACCTTGGCCATGACGTTCGTCATAGTCGCCGCAGGTGCCGCCCGGGCGACCTACACATCCCAGATATGGATCCCCTCCACCGACATCCAGCCGTTCGCGGATTTCCATCTCGACGTCGACAGCTACATCAGGGCATCGTCAATCGGAAAGCAGATACCGCAACTCGGCAATCCATCCAACAATCAAAACGTGCGGGACCCGAACGTTTGGGATATCGGCCCGGTCATCGGTATCCTCCCCTTTCAGAAGCTCCAGGCGGAGGTTGGCTTCGACGTCCTGCTTAACAGCACCTCACCGAACGACAATCATCCGGTCTTTGGCAACTTCAAAATCGCCACCCCCGAAGACGCTCTTTTCAAATTTTCCCCCGCCATCGCCGTTGGTATGTTCGACATAGGTCCGTCTAATTACAATAAGTCCATAGCCTATTCCATAACCTCCGGCCAGAATATCTCGTATGCCCTGCTCGCCAGGACCCTCCCTGCGATTGGTCCGGTTCCATCACTGGGAAGGATATCCGCCGGCGGCTATCACGGCAGCCAGAGGGCCCTGGTCGATCCCAATGGTCATTCCGCGAGTGAAGGCGTGCTCCTCTCCTGGGACCGAACCATTTCCGAGCTCACCGACAAGCTCTGGATGGGGGTGGACTATATGGGCGGGAACAACGTGGACGGCGCGGTCAGTGTTGGATTCTCCTGGAACTTCTCCAAGAACGTGTCGGTCCTCTTCGGCTATGACATCTGGAAAGAGAAGCAATTGGCCGGCAACAACACCTTCACCGTGCAGTTGGATGCCAACTACCCATAATCTTCAATCAATGTATGGGGGTTGCAAAGCCCCCGATTTTTCCGGTAAAGATCAGGATCAATTAAATCGCTCCGCTTTTTTTTCACCTCCAGAGGGCCCTTTCCCATTTTCGGCGCATCCCGTTTTGCAGCTCCTTTGTTGGGATGCGCCATTTTTTCAAAATCCTTTCGGCTTTCATATGTTTTCACTAGGATGGGTCGCTTCAGAATAAGCATCGCAAAGTACAATAAGGACGTGCGGTGGCCTGAGCCTGAATCCAGAGGTATTGCTTCGAAACCGCTACACCCAGGTTCTCGACCTTGGAATGGAGATTTTTAAATGCCCGAACCCATTATTTTAAAGCATAATGATTGGAAATCCCTTTTGCGAGCATTTAAGGTTAACCGCAAATTCTCGTTCATTACCACTGCGCCAGCTCCCGAGCAAAAATTAGTATTAGCTGCGCCGCTGGCTATCTCTACCTTTATCCTTCGTTTTACTCCACAGCTCTGCAACCTGGAAAAGATCAACATTCTGGTCATTGGAGCAGAGTGGTTTGATGCCCTGGATAATGGTCGTTGGTATCAATTGATATCAGACTTTTGTGATTCATCCTTTAAGGTTGAAGCTACCCTTGTTGGTCCGGATTTCTTTGAGGAAATCGCTCGCCAAACCAAAATGGGCCCTATGGTGAGCGCCCGTTACCCCGAAGCTGTTATAGTTGAATCCAGTCTTGTTGATGCAAATATAGATCTGTCTTCATTCGACCTTTTTGTTTTTTTTCACCCAGGAATTGAACGCCATCACAGCGAATGGATGAAAGATGATCTTCCTCTTATCGCGAAAACTGGCAAGCCAATAATGGCAACTGCTTATCACCGGGATGAATATGCGATCGAAGTCAAGTACCTGGAAGCCTATGGCTATTCTGTCGAAGGCGAACCTCTTGAAACCCAGTTTTTTCTTCAACTTCACGGAGACATAAATGATGTTTCGCAATGGGGTCATGTCCTGTACAAAATAACTCCTGTTTTACCGCCTTTGGACCACATCGTGGATACTGTAGCTCTCGATAATTTAAAAAGGGATGGACGCAAAATTCGGGGGAATTATTAACTAAGAAAGATTGGTCAGGTGCAGGATAAGGCATCCAGACTCTTACGTGTCAGCTCTGTGAATGGTGTGATGTTTATAACGCCTGTGGCCTACCTGGAACGGGCAAGGTTTGTGCTTCGCGACAGGAAAAGAGGAGTGCAGATCTCTAAATTCGGAACTTTGAGAAAGTGGTTTCTTTTAAACTAACGACACCAAATTAACTAACTAGCGGATTCCTCAGAAGAAGCTCCAACTTCCGAACCTGAGCCTAAGTAATAACTTATCCTAAAAGATTTAATAACCGTCCGGAAATGGGTGGTTTTTATATTCTGACGACTTACATAAACGATGTTTTAGATTCAATGTACTAAAATAAGGAGGATAACAACATGTTTGTATTGGCTTTTGCGATGGCAAGCGGTCCAAGTGGAACATCAGGTGGAGCCGGTGGTGGAATGACGGTGTTTCACCAGGTAATTCCACTGGTTTTCATGTTTGCAATGTTTTATTTCTTACTTGTCCGTCCACAGCATAATAAGGCCAAAGTGCACAAGGCATTTTTGGAGACGATGAAAAAGGGCGATGATGTCATTACTGCCGGTGGAATCCATGGTAAGGTTTCCGCAATAGAAAACGATCTTGTGATACTCGAAGTTGCAGACAACGTTAATATTAAAATTACCAAGAGCTATATTGTAACAATAAAGAAGGCCTAATTTAAAATCTGGTAGTGGGAGAGTGATCCAAAACGGGGGCTGAGTTCGTAACTCAGTTTGGCATAACACTTTCAAAACAACTTTCCTCTTATGATATCAGATAGTTATTTTGTAGCAGTTGACTCTAGAAAAGAATATCGATTGTTCCGCAGCCCCCGTTTTGGATCACTCTCCTGAAGGACTTTTTTGATCGTGCCTACTACCCAACGCAAGGCCTGGTTACGGACAAGCCATATGTCGCCTTTTTACACACGGCGGAGGCGGAAGGGCAATTCAGAGCATCGAGTCAATAGCCACCTCCTTCAAGCTCAAAAAGATCGCGGAAGCTGTTTCGGTCATGGGAAAGCCTGAAGGGAAATCCATCGCCGACTTGAAGGAACTCGGTGCGAAGATAGCCACCGTGATCCGAAAGTAGTCACCTCAACTGCCAACAGCTGCGGATGGCCGGCCGCCGCTGAGTTGGGCGTTAGCCTCCAGTTCAAAGGTATCGTATTGAAGGTTGCATTAAAATCCGTTTCCCGAGATGCCACCAACGTGAATCTAAACTTTTTCCTAAAAGTTTATTTTCGATACGGTCGCCCAGGTTGCTATATGTCTCTGATAAGAGAAAGAACGGAATTGGTGGGGGTATCCCGGAGGGGTATATTGAAATGCATAATGAATATATTGATGGTATTACAGCATCTTGTAACAACTGTTCGACGCCTATATAATACTTCCAACACAGGAAATCAGTTTGTTCTGGAACCAGCCGGGGTGGCACTACAATTAGATAACAGACGGCGTGTAGATGAAATAGTTATATCGGGTTGGGACTGGAGGTTTTAAGGTCATAAAAATTCAAAAAGTGAGAATGGACCAGACATCCTCTCTCTTAAACTTCTGTCAAAGTACATTTAAGCCAATACAAATCGATAAAAATCAACACTGTTAGGCAAAATACAGCACATACCCGATGAGCATGTGTCAGCTAAACGTTCGATTGTGTGACATTACAATTAGCAATCATACTGATCCCTACCATTGTAATATTATCAGTCATTTTATCTATGTCTCGCAAATAGTCAAGGCATTTTATTATGTGACAAAGAGCGCATTAATGCAAAATAGTTGTGTCAGAGTTTTCTCTGGCGGGTTTGATTGACAGTCAGTAGCCGGAATTTTGAGCTTCCCGAAATCGGGTAGCTCAAATCTGTATCGATTATGCGGCTACGTTGCTCCAAGTCGAAGAAACTATCATTAAAGTCAAAGACCAAATGATAATTGCCTATCAAAATACAGTTTTTGACTCTATTGGGAGGTACGTTAGGCATTATTAAACATCTCACTAGGTCTATTGATAGTAACGCGGCAAAGAAAAAGGCGGCCGATGTCGCCTCTCAAATGAATTCTTAATTCCCATAACCTCAACAAGCCTTAATAAACTATGTGTTTTTTCACTTTTCTTTATGTCCAACGTTTGTCCCTGCTGCGGGGCACTGCTGCTGCGAATTCACATCTGTGCTAAAGTGGTTTCTCAGTCAAAAAACAAAATAATTGGTAAGTGGAATCTTAATGCTACCAATTTAACAAAGTTGGGATTGCAAGTATTATTTTAAAGATTTGGTGTAATGGTCTCAACAAGATAAGCAGCTTCACTCATCCTTTTCCTGATATATTGTTGAATAGCTTGACAATACTAATGTTTGATAGTACGGGTACTTCTATGACTCGTCTAATTAAAGACTATTTTTGTTAAATGCATAGTTTGGACGCTGCGAATAACAAGAAAATCAACAGCATAGATTTGGTACCTTAACTTTTCTGCATAGTTTCGTCACAGCACATTGATAATTTATTGCTATTGATGACATTCATTCCGGGAGTCTAAGGTGTCCATACCAAAAATGAAAGCCGCTTCCGTCATCCTCTTTTTCGCCTGTTTCTCGCACCTGTATTACACTCGGTCTGCTCACGCCAACTACTACAAGTACACGAACAAAACCGGCGTCGTCTGTATCACCAACTCACCTGATTCTGTGCCACTGAAGTACCGCACCACTATGAAGGTGATCCGCGAAGAGACCCTTGATATAAAAGACAAGGCAACCCGCATCAAAACGCCGAGCCAGGTCGTGCCCGCTCCGGACCCTTCTAGCGTCACGGAGGAACGGAAAAAGGACACGCCCGCCGCGCCTGAATCGACTTTCGGCCTGCTGTTGGTCCGCTTTCTCTGGTTCAAACCAGTCATAGTCGTCTGTTCGATTCTCTGCGTATTCTTGATTGTGCGGAAACTGTCGACCATCCTTCCCTCGGCCCTTCTTGCCCGGCTCATCTACCTCGTCTTTTTTCTTGGCGCCTTTGTCTTCGTCTATAAATCTTACGCGGATCACCTGTCGAACAGCTATTTTACTATAAAGTCAAAATTTATTGCCCTTTTCGAGAAGGCCAACCGGCGCGAGGTTCCGGACCCAGTACCGGGCGAAAGCCCCGTATCAACTCCTGGAAAGGATCAGTCTGCTCCGTGATGCGTGAATAGCATGCATAAGGCCGAACCAGTTGGGTTAGTGGACTTCGCCACTACCCTGAAATAACGTTAGGCTGCATAATGCACATGCCGTTGTGGATTTCCGATTTCATAGAGAGGAGTTCGTATGACATTTGCGCAAGCCAATCATGTAGCTGGCGTTCTTCTAATACTCGGGGGGATATGCTTTTTGATCTGGGGCTCCGCATACGTCATTCCGCCGTTACTGCTCGGGGCAGGGATTTGGGTTGTGCATCTTCGGCAGTCTGGCGAAGCTGGGGCGCTTGGTAGCTTGGGGATTGTGCTCGTCATCCTAGGCTTGGTATTGGGCGCCGCCTTGCAAAGTCTGTCGTTGATTTGGCCTGCGTTGGTAATGCGCGCTTTCCCAACAAACGCCTTAATCATCGGTGTTATCCTTTCGTTTGGTATGGCGACGTTTGGCGTAGCAACTGTGCGGGCCAAGGTTTTTCCTGCCGCAGTCGGGCAATTGATGTCTGCTAGTCCCCTGTTGATTATTCTTATGGGCACATGGGGCGCCAGGCTGGCATTCCTGAGCTTTGTCGTATTTGGTTATCTACTTCTGGCAGGTAAGTTTCAGCATAACGGGGAGCCGGTTGAACGTACCTCATAATGCAGGACAGCCCAACCAGGGGCTTGAGTACGGAGGCCGCAAACGTCGCGGCCCCGCATAGCCCACGAGCCGTTGGCATGAAAATAAACCGAGGGGATTTAAAAATGAAAAGTAATTTTGCGGAGTTGATGGCTCAACGGACTGATGCGGAGTTAATTGAGATTGTGTCGCGCAAAAGTGCAGATTATCTACCAGAGGCTCTGGCAGAGGCACAAGCTGAGCTGAATAAAAGAAAACTATCGCTGGACCAAAAAGAATTAGCAAATAAATCATTAGACGATATTGATGCGGCTAATAGGGCAAAGGCTAGTATTCCGTTGGAACTTCGATGGAAGCTTAGAGCTTTTTTCATACCCAAGCCTTCGAACTTATTGATAGCAAAAACTTTCAAAGCAGAGGGACATTTGAAAAAGCATGATGATGTCATTAAATGGTCAAGTTTAGGTGGCTGCTTTTACATAGTATTATTCTCCCTACTCTTCTTGCTTGGGAAGCTTGGCCTCTTGAAGTAGCCCGTGGGGATTTTGATGCAACCAAATAGGAAGAGGAGAGCCTGCCAACAAGGCGGCGGCACACAGACGCTGACGCGCTGGTGCGCCCCCACGACGTTACCGCCGTGCTGCGCCCGGCGGTAACGGCCCCTCGCTGAGCCGGGGCGGATTGTTACCACGTGCGCTGACTCGCCCGTGGTAACAATCCGCAAGAGCAGATGGGCCTGGGGCCCCCGGCTCAGCGAGGGGCCGTTATGTGAATGAAAGGACAAGGTCCATGCCCAGTGTTGTTAAAGTATTTGCATTGTTAATAACTTTGGTCATGTTTTGCAGTTGTCAGAATAAGACTTCAAATTGGCCAAAAGAAGTGACTT